>WNFD01003133.1_pt1 | contig 19566 bp, 13 predicted proteins | sample 5400491 | NCBI WGS metagenome assembly WNFD01 (sample SAMN13153343, study PRJNA577476) | soil metagenome | isolation source: 120 cm saprolite under Douglas fir tree site 2 hole 2 replicate 2 | place: USA:California | collected 2015-04-18
GGCTGATCGGCCATACCGAAGGCTGCGACACCTCACGCGCCGCTACGCACTCGAATGTCCGCTTTTACGGCGAAAAGCCGTATCAGGAACTGCCGCAATTGCTGCGCGAGTTTAACGTCGCGATCATCCCGTTCAAGATGGTCGAGCTGACCAGATGCACCAATCCGGTGAAGCTTTACGAATACATGGCCGCGGGCAAGCCGGTGGTTGCGGCAGCGATCCCGGAAGTGATCGAAGCGACCGATCTGGTCTACATCGCCGATGGCGCCAAGTCCTTCATGGATCGGATCGAAGAGGCCCTTGCCGAGGACAGCTCGGTCCTGCGCGCGCGGCGGCAGGAATGGGCGCGCGAGCATACTTGGGCGAGCCGGGTGGGCCAACTGGCACGGGCGCTCGACGCGAGCTTCCCATTGGTGTCGGTCGTCGTGCTGACCTACAACAACTGGGAATACACCAAAGACTGCCTGTTCTCCCTGCGCAACTGGAGCGACTACCCAAATCTCGAAATCATTGTGGTCGATAATGCATCGACCGATGAAACCCGGGAGAAGCTCCGCGAACTGGAGCGTCGGGACGAACGCATTCAGGTCATCCTCAATGGCACCAATCTGGGAGTTGCTGCCGGATACAATGTCGGGCTGCGCGTTGCACGGGGCGACTATGTCATCCTGTTGAACAATGACACCTATGTGACACGCGGCTGGGTGCGCGACCTGATCCGTCCGATGCAACTCGATCGGCGGATCGGCCTGACCGGCCCGTTGACCAACGACATCGGCAATGAGCAGCGAGTCAAAATCGCGTATGACACCATGGAGGCGATGCACCGGACCGCGCGTCGGTTCGTCCGTGACCGGCTGCGCCGCACCCTGGAGGTCGGCAACCTCGCCTTCTTCTGCGTCGCGATACGCCGCGATGTGGTGGAGGAAATAGGATTCCTCGATGAGGTGTATGGCCTCGGCTACTACGAAGATGACGATTATTGCCGACGGGCCGCCCGGGCGAATTACAAACTGGTCATCGCCGATGACGTGTTTGTCCATCATGCCCATTCGGTGTCGTTCGACAAACTCGGAGCGAAGGCGGCCGAACAGATGGCGCGCAATCGGGTGATCTTCGAGGAGCGCTGGGGCCCCTGGCCGCCGCACCGCTATCGCGACGAGGCTGGCTTCGGCTCGTAATTCTTTTCCTCCCTGCGGGGCCGCATCACATGATGGTGGTCGGCGGCGTAGAGGCGGCTGTCGCTGCCGCCGCCGGCCAAGGCCCGGCCGACCAGGATCAGCGCCGTCCGGGTGATGCGAGCCTCCTTTGTCTTGTCGCGGATATCGCCGAGGGTGCCCCGGATCAGCTGCTCGTCCGGCCAGCTGATGCGATAGGCGACGATCGCCGGGCAATCCGCGCCGTAATACGGCAGGCAGGCGCGGACGACCCGCGCGAGGTTGGCGATCGACAGGTGGATCGCCAGCGTCGCGCCGCTCGCCGCGAGGCGATCGAGACTTTCGCCATCGGGCATCGCCGAGGCGCGCGTCGCGGTGCGCGTCAGGATGACGCTTTGCGACACCCCCGGCAGCGTCAGCTCGCAGCCGAGCGCCGCCGCGGCGGCGGCAAAGGCCGGGACCCCGGGGGTCACATCGTAGGGGATGCCGAGCGCATCGAGATGCCGCATCTGTTCGGCGGTCGCGCCGTAGAGCGACGGGTCGCCCGAATGGACCCGGGCAATGTCGAGGCCCTGAGCATGTGCCGTAGCGATTTCGCCGATGATTTCGTCGAGCGTCAAGCCTGAGGTGTCGACCACCCGCGCCCCTGCCGGAGCGGCGGCGACCACGCCCCGCGGCACGAGCGACCCGGCATAGAGGCAGACCGGGCAGCGCTCGATGAGCCGCAACCCGCGCACCGTGATCAAATCGGCAGCTCCCGGCCCAGCCCCGATGAAATGCACGGTCATCGATCCTCACCACCGAAATAGCCGCGCGGCGTATAGAGACGCGGCGTCTCGCCGGCGATGAGCCTGGTCTGGGAGCTGCCGATCAGGATGAGGCTCAGCATGTCGGCCGCGGCACCAGCCAGCTCGTCTAGCCGCAGGATCTGCTGGGTCTCGCCGGCGCGGCCGAGATTGCGGGCGATGAGGGAAGGGGTGTCCGGCCGGCGATGGGCGAGCACGATCCGGGCGGCCTCGGCGAGCCGCCCCGGCCGCCGCGCCGAGCGCGGGTTGTAGAGCGCGATGACCAGATCGGCCCGCGCCGCCGCATCGATCCGGGTGCGGATCCGCTCCCACGGGGTCAAGAGGTCGGACAGCGAGATTGCACAGAAATCATGCCCGAGCGGGGCCCCGACCCGGGAGGCGGCGGCCTGCATCGCGCTGACCCCCGGCGCGACAACAATGTCGACCGCTTCCCAGTCGCGACGCGGTTCGCGGTCGAGCAGCTCGAACACCAGCGCGGCAAGGCCGTAGATGCCGGAATCGCCCGACGAGACCAGCGCGACCGATCCTCCGGCGGCAGCAAGGTCGAGGGCAAGCCGCGCCCGCTCGACCTCGGCTCCGATCGCGCTGTCATGGCGGCGCTTGCCCACGGTCGCCCGGCCGAGCAGATCGAGGTAGCGGTGGTAGCCGACGACATCCTCGGCAGCGGCGATGAAGGCGCTCGCCTCGGGCGTGCGCCAGGCCGGGTCGCCCGGGCCGATGCCGATGATCGCCAGCCGGCCGCGCGGGCGACCCAGCGTCGCCGCGTCGATCGGCGCGGGGGCGCACGCCACCGCGCAGGTCGCATGCCGCGACTGCCGCCGCGCGACGACAAGCTCGCCCGCGGCGCCAACCGCAGCCAGCGCCGCGCCCTCGGCCACCCCCCAGCAGCCGGTCGCACGAAACGCAGCCTTCGAGCGCCGCGTCAGCCGCGGCGTCTCGGCAAGCAGGCGCGCCGCCGGAAAAAATCGCGCCGGAATCCCGAGCGATCGGGCAAGGGCATGGATCCCCGGTTCGTCCGCCTTCAATTCGATCGAGACGATCGCGGCAACCGCCCCGGCCGCGAGCCCGGCTTCTTCGAGGCTGGCATGCGCCAGTGCGGCGATCTCACCGGCCGGACAGAAGCGCTCGCAGCCGATCCCGATCGCCAGCACCGGCGGGTGGAAGATCAGGGCCTGGGTCTCGGCGGGATGGGCGCGGTCTCTTCCCTCCCCCGCAAGCGGGGGAGGGTTAGGGAGGGGGTCGCCGTCCCAGCTTACCGAACCCGCGTGCAGCCAATCGGCGCGGGCGGCTTCTTCGACGAGCGAGACCGGTTCGCCCGCGAGCAACGCAGCGGCGACCGGCTTGATCTGTTCGGGGTTGGCGATGCGCCAGCCGGGCGGAATCTCGTCGAGCGCGATGCCGAACCGCAAATCCCCGGCGGTGGTGATCGCGGCGACGCAGCCGAACCCCTCCGCGAGCGCGCGGGCGAGAGCGTTGGCCCCGCGATGCCCGCCCAACAGCGGTACCGCGACCGAACCGTCCTCGGCCAGGGCAACGACCGGCGGCTCGATGAGCTTATCATCGATCAGCGGCGCGAGGGCGCGGATCAGGATGCCGCTCGCGCACAGCCCGACAATCGGCCGGCCGGCGGCGAACAGCTCTGCCAAAAGCGGCACCACCCGGTCGTAGGCCTCGTCCCAATCGCCGGCCCGCGCGCTGGGTCCGTAGAGCCGCGCCCCGGGCAGCACGTCACAAACCCGGCGGCCGAGCGCGCCGCCGCCCGGCCCCAACGCGACCACCGCGGCGCCTGTCGGCAGCCCGGGTTTCATGCGCCATCCCTTCGGCATCGCACCAGCGCCGTCGCGAAATACGGCACGCTCGCCGGGTCGATGGTCACAAGCGGTGCGACAAGCTGGTTGGGCAGGCTGGCGCGCTCGACATAGAGAGCGCCGTCGAGCATCCCTAGGCGCGCGAGGACCCGCCGCAGCTTCGCGAAATGGCGGCCGAGTTTGATGATTGCCGCATATTCAGCTTGCGCCAGTCGCGCGGCAAGCTCGTCCTCGGGCAGGGTGGCGGGGATTACCGACAGGGTCTCGTCGCGCTGGACGAGCGGCTCCGCCGCCGCCGCGGCGCAGGCGGTCAGCGACGACACGCCGGGCACGATGGTGACGGTATAGCGCGCCGCGAGACGCGTCAGGATCCCGGCGAAACTTCCGTAGAACAGCGGATCGCCCTGGCACAAATAAGCGATGTCGTTGCCGCCATCCATGACCGCGGCGAGCTGCGCCGCCGCTGCCTCATAGATCGCGGCCGGCGGCGGCCCGGGGCGCATCGGAAAGCGGATTCTGATCTCGCGCTGGCCGCGGTCGAGCCACTCGGCGACAATGGTTCGGGCAAAGCTCTCGCCATCCTCGGGCGCCGGATAAGCGACGACCGGCGCGGCGCGCAACAGGCGCAGCGCCTTCAGCGTCACCAGCTCGGGATCGCCAGGCCCCAGCCCCAGCCCATACAGTTGGCCGGTTGTCATATCGGCCTCATTTCAGTTCGGCGCGACATCGTACAGCGTCAACACCATCCGCTGGCCGTTCGAATAATCGAACCCGGGAACGCTGCCGACCGGCTGGATCCGGAGACCGCGCGCGCCGAGCGCCTGCCGGAACATCGGGTCTTCGCGGTTGCTGACCAGGGCTTCGCCGCCGCCGGCGAGCGCCTCGGCGGCGCCGCGCGGGCTCACCAGCCGCAGATCGGTGCCGAGCAGGAACACCAGGCTCGGCTCGCTGTAGCCGACCACGACAAGCCGAGCCCCGGCAGCAGGAGGGTGGCGCGCGACCAGCCCGGCCGCGTCGCGGCTGAGCCACAGCCGGTCCAGCCCGGGCAGCACGCCGAGCGCGGCGGGAACCGCAAAGGCGAGCGACAGCGCCGCGATCAATCCGGTGGTGATGCCTGGGCCGGGGCGATACCACAGCACCGTCGCCGTCAGCGCGATCAGCACCACGGCGCCGAATATGCCGGCGATCGCGATCCGCCCGCCAAACCGCAGCGGCAAACCGATCAGCAACACCGCCAGAGCGAAGCCGACCGCGGCCCACAGCACCCGCACCAGCACATCGAACCGCCGCGCCCAGCTCGCCGGTGGGGCCCTGACACCATCGGCCAGCGCAACCGCGGCCAACAGGGCGAGCGCCGGATAGAGCGGGAGCACATAATGCGGCAGCTTGGTGGGCACCAGCTCGAGGAACACCCAGGCCGGCACCAGCCAAGCGAGCAAGAAGCGCTCGGCCGGCGCCTCGTGCCGGCGCCAGCCGCGCACGATCGCCGGAACCAGCAGCAGAGAGCCGGGCCAGAAGCTCGCCAGCGCCATGACCAGATACGAAAACGGCGGCGCACCGTGCGATTCCTGCGCGCCGATCAGCTTCATCAGCAGATCGTGGCCGAGTGCGTCGGAGAGAAAGCCGCCGTCGGTGGCGCGCTGGATCGCGATCAGCCATGGCGCCAGCCCGACTCCCAAAGTAATGATTCCGGCCACCGGATGGAGGCCGCGCAGCCAGCGCCACTCGCCATCGGCGATCGACAGCGAGGTGGCGGTAACGATGGCCAAGGCCGGCCCCGGCGGCCCCTTGAGAAAAATTGCCGCGAGCTCGGCGATCCAGAACACGATCGCGATCCACACCGGCACCGGCCGGCCGCTGCGTGCCCGCACGTAAGCGAGGCCGAGCGCCCCCTCGCCGGCCATCACCGCGGCCAGGAGCGCCGCGTCGGTCTTGGCGATATGCACCTCGGCGACCATGCCGAGGGCGCTCGCCAAGAGCACCGCCGCGATCATCGCGATGCGCTGCTTCTCGGTCGCGCCGCCAAACAACGCGGCGCCGAAGCCGAAGGTCAACAGCACCGCCGCGATCCCCCCCAACAGCGAGGGCAGGCGGTAAGGCCAAATCGCCGTGGCGCCCGGAGTGCTGAAGGCGCTGACCGCAGTGGCCTGCAGCCAGTAGATCCCCGCCGGCTTCTTGTTGCGGGCCTCGTCCTGGAAGCGGATCCGCAGGAAATCGCCGGTTTCAAGCATTTGGCGCGTTGCCTGGGCAAAGCGGGCTTCGTCGCGGTCGAGGGGCGGGATCGCGGAAATTCCGGGGAGATAGAGGAAGAGGCAGAGGCCGACGAGCAGGGCGTAGGGCCGCACCCCGAGGAGCCAGCCGGCGGACCCTCGCATCTCAGCCGGGCTTTGTCGCGACCAGCTGGGTCACCGGCAGCAACGGCCGCCAGGCATGGTGGCCGCCGCCGAGCGGCTCCGCGCGGGTGAACGCGGCCCGCGCCAGCTCGCCGCCATGGTGCGCCTGCCATTCGAGGATTGCGCGTTCACCCTCGAGGCTCACCACATTGGCGACCAGCCTGCCGCCCGGGCGCAACGCGTCCCATAGCACCTCCAGCAAGCCGGTTTCGGCGATGCCGCCGCCGACAAAGATCGCATCGGGCGGCGCGAGTTCCGGCGGGATCTTGCCGAGAGCCCGCGGCGCGGCATCGGCGATGATCCGCAGCCCCGGCACGCCGAGCGAGGTGGCGTTGCGCGCGATTGTCGCCGCGCGCCCGGGGTTCCGCTCGACGGCGATCGCGGCGCCATCCGGGACCGCGCGCAGCCATTCGATCGCGATCGAGCCGCTTCCGGCCCCGATGTCCCACAGCGTCTCGCCAGCGAGCGGCGCGAGGCGCGCCAGGGTGACGGCGCGGATTTCCCGCTTGGTCAGCTGGCCGTCATGCTCGAAGGCATCGTCGGGCAGCCCGGCCAGAAGCGACAAAGCCCGGGTGCCCGGTGCGATGGCGCATTCGAGGGCGATCGTGTTGAGGTCGGCGGTGTCGCGCTCACCCCAATCCTGCGCCGTGCCGCAATGTGCCGCCTCGCGCGGCCCGCCGAGATGCTCGAAGACGCTCATCCGGCTTGGTCCCCACCCACTCGCGGCGAGCAGCCCCGCCACACGGCGCGGCGTCGTGCCGTCTTCCGACAGCAACAGACACCGCCGGCCCGGCGCTAGATAGAGCCGCAAGCCGTCGAGCGGGCGGCCGTGCAGGCTTAATGACATGCACTCGGCGAGCGCCCAGCCGAGCCGGGCGGCGGCCAGGCTGAACGCGCTCGGCTGCGGCACGATCGTCATCTCCTCGCGGTGAAAATGGCGGAGAAGCACGGTCCCGACCCCGTACCACAGCGGGTCGCCGCTTGCCAGCACCGCGACCCTTGTGCCGCGGCGCGCCGCAATGTCGGCGATCGTATCGCCGAGCGGTTGCCGCCAAGGGAGCCGCTCGGCCCCGCCCCCCGGCACCATCGCCAGATGGCGGGCACCGCCGACCAGCGTCTCAGCGCTCTCGACGAGGGTGCGCGCGGCCGGGCTCAGCCCGGCGAGCCCGTCATCGCCGATGCCGATGACGCTGAGCCACGGGGTCATGGGGGCGGCTTGCCGCACAGCGCATTGACCGCGGCGGCGGCCAGCGCGCTGCCGCCGCGCCGGCCTTTGAGCGTGACGAAGGCGAGGCGGCGGCCAAACCCGGCGAGCGCGTCCTTGGCCTCGGCGGCACCGACAAAGCCGACCGGAAAGCCGAGGATCAAGGCCGGCCTGCCCGCCCCCGCCGCCAGCATCTCAAGCAGATGGAAGAGCGCCGTCGGGGCATTGCCGATCGCCACCACCGAGCCGGCGAGATGCGCGCGCCACAGCTCGGCCGCGGCGGCGCTGCGTGTGGTCTGGTGCCGCGCCGCGAGCGCCGGGACCGCCGGGTCCCGCAGCGTGCAGATCACCTTGTTGTCGGCTGGGAGCCGCGCACGGGTGATGCCGGCGCCGACCATCTCGCTGTCGACCAGGATCGCCGCGCCGATGGCCAGCGCGCGCCGCCCGGCATCAGCGGCCCCCCGCGACCAGGCGAGATCATCGAGGATCGCAACATCCCCCGCGGCATGGGCGAGCCGCACCGCCACCGGGCGCAACGCCGCCGGAAATCGTGCGAAGTCCGCCTCGGCCCGGACCAGCGCAAACGACCGGCGGTAGATCGCCACCGGATCGCGAAGGTAGGCGTAGGAACTTTTCTCCTGGCGACCGGGGCCGATCGAGATTGCTTCGTCGCACCGCTCCTCGCAATGACAGCTCTCATTTCCCGCCCCTTTGGTGTCATTGCGAGCGGAGCGAAGCAATCTCGGGACAACCGCTCGCGATGTCGAAGGAGTCTTTGGCGAGGGCCTCGGCGCAGTCACACCCAACGTCCAGGCCTCTTCGCTCTCGACGACCTGCCGCTCGGCGCTGGTCAAATTGGGGGCGCCGGCGAACCACGCGGCCAATTCGCCGGCCCGGTCGCGCGCAGCGAATATTTCGGCGACGGTGCGCACTTGGGCCTTGTCGTTCGGCGGGCCATGGTCGGGCCTGATCTCCTTCCGCCACCATGACGGCCAGACCTCGGCAAAGACGATCTGTGCGTCGGCGGGGAGGGTGAGGCCGGTCTCGAACGGCCAGATCCGCGCGCGATCGGCCCACCGCGGATCGCTACGCAGCCCCCGCACCACTGGGATGCCGGTCAGGCTTTGGCTTCCCACCGACCCGGTATAGGCGAGCTTCCAGCACGGCTGCGCCCCCACCATCCACTCGTCGATCAGCCGGCGCTCCTTGAGGGGCTCATCGCTGGTATGGCCCCGGTGATGGCGCGGACCCAGAAACTCGCCCGCCTTTTTGGCAGGGCATCCCCAGAACGGAAACGGACTCCCGGAGACACGCTCGTTCAGTTTGGCGCCAACCTCGAAGCGGTCGTTCCTGTTGTTTGCATTGTCGTGCAACAGGCCGGCGATCTCGTCCCACAGGGCGCGCCACGGTGTGCCAACGAGGCCGAGCCGAGCGGCAAACCCGGTGGGATAACCGAATGGAAAGTCAAAACCCGCGATGACCCGCTCGCCGCGGGCGACCGCTCCGGCCAGCATCTCGGCGAGCACCCCCTTGGCGGCATGGCGGGTCGGCGGATTGCAGACGCTCTCCCCATCCGCACCAACGCGGCAGATCCAGATGCTGTCGCGCCCGGTCTTCGGCTGGCTCGCCGCGCTCCAATCGACGATCACGTAGGTATCGAACATCGCTTGTCCCACACCACAAAATCCCCTTGCCCGGGCTTGTCTCGGGCATCCACGTCTTCCTGGTGCGCAATTCCGGAACGGAAAAAGACGTGGGTGCCCACGGATCTAGTCCGTGGGCTGAAGGCCCACGGGTCAAGCCCGGCCATGGGGTCGAGGGTAAGCGACCTAGCCATCATCATGGCGATGAGGGGGCGCGTGGCCGTGATGATGCTCGATGCCCCCGCGCACGTGGTGGTGATGGCCCTGTTGCGGCGCGCCGGCCGCATCCTCGTAGCCGATGATCCGCGTGCGGTATTTGCATAATTGGCAGTTCATCTTCGGCTCGCCGGCGGCGAATTCGCCGATTCGATCGGCAAATGTATCGATCACTCTGACATGGTCGCGCAGGTAGCCGGCCTTGACGAATTCGATCTCCGGAAACCGCGCGGCAACACTGTCGGCCTGGGCATAGATGCGTTTGACCAGGATTCCGGTGAACAGGAAATACGGGAACACGACGATGCGGCGGAAGCCGAGCCGGGCCGCGCGTTCGAGCGCCGCGTCGACGCGCGGATCGGCGACCCCGCTGAATGCCGCCTCGGCCCAGCCAAAGCGCATGCCCTCCCATAGCATGCGCGCGATCTTGGCGATGTTGGAATTGGCGTCGGGGTCGTTGGTGCCGCGGCCGACGACGACGAGCAGCGTCTCGGAGCGCCCGCCCGGACGCTCATCCGGCACCGAGGCGGCGATCCGCTCGGCGGCGGCCTCGAGCAGCTTCGGCTCGATCCCAAGGTCGCGGCCAAGACGGACATCGATGCCCGGGTTGTCGGCGATGAAGCTGTTCATCTCCCACGGCAAATCGTTCTTGACGTGGCTCGCCGCGAACAGCATGCCGGGGATCGCGAGGATCCGTCGCGCGCCGCGCGCCGTCAGCCCAGCAAGGCCCTCGCCGATCGTCGGCTTCGCGAATTCGAGGTAGCCGGTGGCGAAATCGGCCCCCGGCGAAAGGATCGCGAGGCGCGAGCGCAGGGCAGCCGCGGCCTCTTCGAACTCGCTGATTGCTTCGGGGTCGCGGCTGCCATGCCCGCATAGCAGCACCGCGGTTTCGCTCATTCGATACTCTCCAATCGGTTGATCGCGGCAACGCGGCACCCGACATTGGCGGCGCCATGACCGTCACGATAATCCCGCCGGATTTGCACGACCCGCTGTTGGTGCTGCTCGCCGGCCTGGCGTTCGATGCGGCGTTCGGCGACATGCCGGCGGTCTTCGCCCGGGTCCCCCATCCGATCGTGTTGGCCGGCCGGGGAATCGCATTCTTCGAGCGAAAGCTCAACCGCCCGAACCGCAGCGAACGGAGCCGGCGCGAGCGCGGCATCGTCACGGTCGTCGTGCTGGTCGCGGCGGCGGCCGCGCTCGGCTGGGTGCTGCATTGGCTCGGCCGCGGCAGCGCCGCCGGCGCGGTCGTCGAAGCGTTGGCGATCGGCATCCTGATCGCGCAACGCAGCCTCTTCGAGCATGTCGCCGCCGTCGGCGGGGCGCTCGCATCGGGCGGTTTGCCGGCCGGCCGCAACGCGGTGAGCCATATCGTCGGGCGCGACCCGATGCGCCTCGACCTCCATGGCATCGCGCGCGCCGCGCTCGAAAGCCTCGCCGAGAATTTCAGCGACGGCGTGGTGGCGCCGGTTTTCTGGTATCTCATGCTGGGGTTGCCGGGTCTCTTCGCCTACAAGATGGCGAACACGCTCGACAGCATGATCGGGCACCGCTCGGAGCGCTACCGCAGTTTTGGCTGGGCCGCGGCGCGCTTCGACGATCTGTTGAACTTGGTGCCGGCGCTGCTCAGCGGCTTGCTGCTGAGCAGCGCCGCGCTGTTCGCCGGCGAAGCGATGCCGGGGCACGCCTTCGCGGTGATGCTGCGCGACGGCAGGAAGCACCATTCGCCGAATGCCGGCTGGCCCGAGGCGGCGATGGCCGGCGCGCTCGGTCTCGCCCTCGCCGGCCCGCGCGTATACGCCGAGGGCGAGGTTCACGACCCCTGGCTCGGCGACGGCACTCCCGCCGCGACGCCGGCCGACATCGAGCGGGGCCTGCGGCTCTATATGATGGCCTGCCTGCTGCTGGCCGGCCTGGTTCTTGGGGCGTGGCTGATGGCGCATGTCACGCCGCCCGGGTGAGGCGCGGCGGGCGTGAAGCGGCGAGCAGCGCGGCGAGATCGAGGTGCTGTTCGAGATGATCGGCGAGGCCGTCGAGCACCCTTTCGATCATCGAATCATATTCCAGCATTCCGCCCGTCGCCGCCCCGAGCCGCGCGAGAAACGCGCGGCGGAACGGGTCGCTGGCGAAGACCCCGTGCAGATAGCAGCCGGCGACCCTTCCATCGGCGCTGACCGCGCCGTCGGGCCGGCTCCCAAGCTCAAGCATCGGACGCGCGAGCCCGGAACCCGTCGTCATGCCGAGATGCATTTCATAGCCGCGCACCTCCAGGCCGCTCGCGATCTCCACACCGGCGGCCTCGCCGAGCCGCTTGTCGCCGCCGAGCACAGTCTCGACGTCGAGCAGCCCCAACCCCGGCGCGACGTCGGGCGGGCCCTCGCTTCCGTCGGGGTCGGCGATCTCGCGGCCCAGCATCTGGTATCCGCCGCACAGTCCGATGATGTGCCCGCCCTGGCGGCGATGCGCGAGGATGTCGATGTCCCAGCCTTCGCGCCGCAGAAACGCGAGGTCTGCGAGCGTCGCCTTCGAGCCCGGCAGGACGATCAGCGCGGCATCGCGCGGCAATGGCGTCCCCGGCCTGACCAGCACGAGCTCGACCGCGGGCTCGGCGGCGAGCGGGTCGAGATCGTCGAAATTGGCGATGCGCGGCAAGAGTGGGACAGCGATTTTGATACGACTGTCCCTGCCCCTCACCCCAGCCCTCTCCCCGCGGCCGCGGGAAGAGGGAGGGACCCGCGCCGCAGGCGTGGGAGGGTGAGGGGCGGGCACGGAGAGCGCCATCGAATCTTCGGCGGGAAGCGCGGCGGCAGCAGGGAAATACGGCACGACACCGAAACAGCGCAGACCGGTGCGCTCGCCGATCGCGGTGATGCCGCCGTCGAAGAGGCTCTTATCGCCGCGGAACTTGTTGACGATGTAGCCGGCCAGCCGGGCGCGCTCGCTCGCGTCCAACAGCGCGTAGGTGCCGGCGAGCTGAGCGATGACGCCGCCGCGCTCGATGTCGCCGACCAGGAGGACCGGCACATCGGCGGCCTCGGCAAAGCCCATATTGGCGATGTCGCCGGTGCGCAGGTTGATTTCGGCGGGGCTGCCGGCGCCCTCGACGAGGACGAGATCGGCCGCGCCGGCGAGGCGGTCGAAGGCGGCGAGCACGGCCGGCAACAGCGTCGGCGCGAGCGCGCGGTACTCACGCGCCGAGGCCGCCCCATAGACGTGGCCGCCCAGCACGATCTGCGCCGCACCCTCCGATTGCGGCTTCAGCAGCACCGGGTTCATGTCGATCACCGGCGCGACACCGCAGGCGCGCGCCTGCAACGCCTGGGCCCGGCCGATCTCGCCGCCATCGGCGGTGACCATCGCATTGTTCGACATGTTCTGCGGCTTGAACGGCCGCACCGTGAGCCCGCGTCGGGTGAAGGCCCGCGCGAGCCCCGCGACCAGCAGCGATTTGCCGACGTCCGACCCGGTGCCCTGCAGCATCAACGCGCGGGTCATGGGCTAGCCGATCGGATGGCGTGGACAGTGCCCCCCTCACCCCAACCCTCTCCTCCCGCAATCGGGGGGAGAGGGGGAATTTTGGGAAGGCGCCACCCTAAAGCCCCTCTCCCGCAATGCGGGAGAGGGAGGGGCCCATCGCGCAGCGATGGGAGGGTGAGGGTCCGAATCATCAGAACTCGATCCCCTGCTGCGCCTTGACCCCGGCGCGGAACGGGTGCTTGACGAGGGTCATCTCGGTTACGAGGTCGGCGGCCTCGATCAGCGCGGGCGGCGCATTGCGGCCTGTCACCACGACATGCAGGTTGCGCGGCTTCGCCTTCAGCGCGGCGACGATCTCGTCGGCCGGCAGATAGCCGTAGCGCAGCACGATGTTCAATTCGTCGAGGAGAACGAGCCGGTAGGACGGGTCGGCGAGCATCGCCTGCGCCATCCCCCACGCGGCGTGCGCCGCTTCGATGTCGCGGGCGCGGTCCTGGGTGTCCCAGGTGAAGCCCTCGCCCATCGCCCGGCAGGTGACGAGATCGGGGAACCCGGCCAGCACGGTGCGCTCGCCGGTGCCCCAGGCGCCCTTGACGAATTGCACGATGCCGACCCGCATGCCATGGCCGATCGCCCGCAGCACCATCCCGAAGGCGGCGGTTGTTTTCCCTTTGCCGGAACCGGTATGGACGATCAGGAGCCCGCGTTCCTCGGTCTTGGTCGCGAGCACGCGGCGGCGCGCCGCCTGGCGGCGCTCCATCTTCTCGCGATGCAGCCGGTTGATCTCGTCTTCGGTCAGGGGGTCACTCATCGCGCATCAACTCCGCGCGCACGCTGTTGCGCGTGGGGCGCCAGAGGCCGCGCTCGATCGCCTCGCGAAAGCGGCTCCTTGTCTCGGCGAGCGCCGCCGGGTTGTGCGCCGCCATGAAATCTTGCACCGCATGGTCGCCGAGATAGGCGTCGTACAGCGCCGCGAAATGCGCATCATCGACCGCGCGGGCCGTCGCCGCGAAGGCGAACAAATAATCGACCGTCGCGGCGATCTCGGCGGCGCCCTTGTAGCCGTGCCGCATCACGCCCTCGATCCAGCGCGGGTTGGCGGCGCGGCCGCGCACGATGCGGCCGATTTCCTCGCGCAAGGTGCGGATGCGCGGCCGGTCGGGCTGCGAATGATCATTGTGGTAGACGGCCGGGTCGCGCCCCGACAGATGCCGCACGGCGAGCGCGAGGCCGCCCTCGAACTGATAGTAATCGTCGCTGTCGAGGAGGTCGTGCTCGCGATTGTCCTGGTTGTGGATGACGGCGTCGGTCGCAGTGAGGCGCGCTTCGAAGAGTCCCCGTTCGGCGCGCCCCTCGCCGCCGGCGCCATAGGCCCACTGGCTCCAACCGAGATAGGAATCGGCCAGATTGCCCTCGTCCTGCCAGATCCGCTCGTCGATCAGGGTTTGCAGGCCGGCGCCATAGGCCCCGGGCATCGAGCCAAAAATCCGGTAGCCGGCGCGCAGCGCGGCCTCGTCAGGGGCGATGCCGGCGGCGGCGAGCGCCGCGCGGTCGGCGGCGATGCGCGCGGCGAGCGGGTTGGTCTCAGGTGGCTCGTCGAGCGCGGCGACGGCGCGCACCGCGCTGTCGAACAGGTCGATGAGGCCAGGAAACGCGTCGCGGAAGAACCCGGAGATGCGCAAGGTAACATCGACCCGCGGCCGGTCGAGCACCGAGGCCGGCAGGATCTCGAACCCGGTGACCCGCCCGCTCGCCCCCTCCCAGACCGGCCGCGCGCCAATGAGGGCCAAGGCCTGCGCGATGTCGTCGCCGCCGGTGCGCATGTTCGCGGTGCCCCAGGCCGAGAGCGCGAGGCGCGCCGGGTAGCGTCCGTGCTCCTGGGCATGGCGCTCGACCAGCAATCCCGCCGAATGCCAGCCGAGAAGCCAGGCCGCCGGGGTCGGCACCGCGCGGGTGTCGACCGAGTAGAAATTGCGCCCGGTCGGCAGAACCTCGGGGCGGCCGCGGCTCGGCGCGCCGCTCGGACCGGGGGCGACGGCGCGGCCGTCGAGCGCGGCCAAGACGCCGGCGATCTCCGCCGCGCCGCAGGCGGCAACCGCCGGGCGCAACACCCGCCCGATCCAGCCGAGCACGGCACGCGTTGCGTGCCACTCCGGCGCCGGTTCAACCGCGCCGGAGACCAGCCGCAGCGCGAGCGCCTCGAGCCGCTCGACCGTATCGCCGGCGGTGCGCCAGGGTTGGCCGGCCGCACCCGATTGCCCTCTCCGCCCTTCAGGGGGGAGAGGGAGGGGACCCATCGCATCAGCGATGGGGAGGGTGAGGTGGGTGTCAGCGGGCGCTCTGGCATCCCCCACCTCACCCCAACCCTCTCCGCCCCCGGGGGCGGAGAGGGAGTTTAAGAGTGCGCGCGGTCTTGGCCCCACCCACGGCTCGGCGAGCTCCAGCATCAGCGGGTCGGCGCCGAGGGCGAGGTCGGCGGCGAGCGCACGAAGCAGCGATTCGGCTTCTGGCCCACCACCGCGCCGGGCCCGCGCGAAGGCGAGCAGCAGCGCCTCGCGCCGCGCGCCCGCCGGGCTCTCGCCAAACACATGCAGGCCGTCGCGGATCTGCAATTCCTTCAGCTCGCACAGGAACCCGTCGAGCTTTTGCAGCGCGCGGGGCAGATCCTCGCCGGTGGCGATGCCGCAATCGCGGTCGATCCCGGCGGCACGGGCGCGTTCGAGGATTTCGGCGGCGAGCGGCGCGACGCGGCGTGGGTCGCCGCGCGCGGCCTCGTAATACTCGTCGATCAGGCGCTCCAGCTCGGCCTGCGGGCCGTAGCTGCCGGCGCGCGTCAGCGGCGGGGTCAGATGGTCGATGATCACCGCCTGCGAGCGCCGCTTGGCCTGGCTGCCCTCGCCGGGATCGTTGACGATGAACGGATAGAGATGCGGCAGCGGCCCGAGGACCGCCTCGGGGAAGCATTCCGACGATAGCGCCAGCGCCTTCCCGGGCAGCCACTCCAGGGTGCCGTGCTTGCCGAGGTCGATGACCGCGTCGGCGCGGAAGCTGTCGCAGAGCCAGGCATAGGCCGCGAAATACGAATGCGGCGGCACCAATGCCGGGTCATGATAGGTCGATCTCGGGTCGAGATTGTAGCCGCGCGCCGGCTGGATCAGCACCGCGACATTGCCCATGCAGAAGCCGGGGATCGCAAACCGGCCGCAATCGACGCGCCCCGGGCGGAAGAACGGGTCGCGCTCGGCCGCACCCCATTGCGCCGCGACACGCTGTTGTACGGAAGCCGGCAGGCCATCGAAAAAGGCCGAATAATTGGGGAGGGCCAGGGTCTCCTCGGCCGGCGCATGGGGCCTGGCGTTGCTGGGGCCGGTGAGGAGGCGCTCCATCAGCGCGGCGGCGTCCTGCGGCATGCCGCCGGTGCGGTACCCCGCCGCGCCGAGCGCATTGAGGATCGCGATCGCCGATTGCGGGGTGTCGAGCCCGACCCCGTTGCCGATGCGGCCGTCGCGGTTGGGGTAGTTGGCAAGGATGATCGCGACCCGCCGCTCGGCCGGCGGCGTCGCGCGCAGCCGCGCCCAGTTGCGCGCGAGGTCGGCGACAAACGCGACCCGGTCGGCGACCGGCCGGTAGCCGATTAGGTCGGCCTCGGTCTCGGGATCGCGGCCAAGCGGCGCCTTGAACGAGACTGCGCGGGACAGAATGCGGCCGTCGATCTCGGGCAGCGCCACGTTCATCGCCAGGTCGCGGGGGCCGAGCCCGCGCGTCCCCTCGCGCCACGCTTCCTCATCGCCGCCCGAGAAGACCACCTGCAACACCGGGCACCCGGCCAAGAGCGGGTCGCATCCGCCGGCGGCCGCGATCGAAAACCCGGTCGCGTTGAGGATCACATCGGGCGGATGGGCGGTAAACGCTTGCGCCAGCAGCGCCGCGGCTTCGGTGTCCTTGAGGCTGTGGACAAAGACCGGCAGCGGGCGCAGCCGGCGCGACCGCAGCGCCTCGACCAGCGCATCGACCGGCGCCGTGTTGCCGGATTGCACCAACGCCCGATAGAAGACGATCGGTACAACGCCGCCACTGCCGCGCCATTCGGCGGTGATGTCGTCGAGGCCCGGCATGACGCGCCCTGGCCAATAGAGCCCGGCGCGCAGCAGCGGCGCCGGCTCCGCCCACTCGGCGGCCATGCCGACGAGGCTCGCCGCGTAGCGCAGGAAATTATCCGCGTTGCCGGGGCCGCCTTCGGCGAGATAGCGCCAGAGCCGCCGGCAGGCGGCTTGCGGTACGGTCGATGCCCGCGCCAGTTCGGGGTCGGGCTTGTCGTCGCCCGGCAGCAGCGCCAGTGGGACGCTGTGCTCGCGGCAGGTCTCCACGAGGCGCTCGACCCCGTACGGCCAATAGGCGCTGCCGCCGAGGAGCCGCGCGACGACCAGCCGGGCCTCGGCCACCAGCTCCATATAGAGGTCGACCGAGAAATTGTGGCCGAGCCGCATGACCGGCGCGAGCCGCAGGCTGGGCGCGGCGGGGTCGGCCGCCCGCCAGCGCGCCTGCGCCGCCGCAATGAGCGCGATCTCGGTGTCGGCGCTCGCCAGGACGATGATGTCGCCCGGTGTCTGGGCGAGATCGATTGCGGCCGATCCGTCGGCGATGATCCCGGGCTCGGTAGCCAAGAGGTGCATGTCACACCGCCCCCGGCTACTTGGCCAGCGCCACGCGGATCGCCGCGCGGTCAATCCCCTTGCGCCCGATCACGACGAGCCGGCTCGCCGGCCTCTCGCCCGGCAGCCAGGCGCGGTCGAAATGCTGCTCGATGCGGTCGCCGACCGCCTGCACGACCTGCCTCCGGTCGCGCCCCGGCACATCGAGGAAGCCCTTGACGCGGAGCACGTCATGGGCGCGGATCAGCGCCGCGAGCCGGGCGCGGAACGCGGCACCATCGCCGACCGGCCCGCGCTCGACGACAAAGCTGTCGAAATCGTCGTGGTCGTGCTGCTCTTCAAGATCGTGGCAAGAGGGCCGGGCGGCGAGGTCGTCCTCGGCCGAGGCGGCGAGGCCGAGCGCCACCGCCGGCGCGACTCGACCCTGCTCGGCATCGACGAGCTTCACGCCGCGGCGCAGCCGGGCCGCAATGTCGCGGCGCAGCGCGGCGAGGCGGCCGGGCGCGACCAGGTCGGTCTTGTTGAGGATGACGAGATCGGCGCAGGCGAGCTGATCGCCGAAGACCTCTTCGAGCGGGTTGTCGTGATCGATCGCCGGGTCGGCTTTGCGCTGCCGCGCGACCGCCTCCGGGTCTGCCGCGAAGCGGCCTTCGGCCGCGGCCGCCGCGTCGATCACGGTGACGACGCCGTCGACGGTCAGGCGGGTGCGGATCTCCGGCCAGGCAAAGGCCTGGACCAGCGGCTTCGGCAGAGCCAGCCCCGAGGTTTCGACGACGATATGGCCGGGCGGCGCGGCGCGATCTATGAGGCGCGTCAGGGTCGGCAGGAAATCGTCGGCGACGGTGCAGCACAAGCAGCCATTGGCGAGCTCGACGATATCCTCGTCCTGGCACGCCGCATCGCCGCAGCCGAGCAGCAATTCGCGGTCGATGCCGAGTTCGCCGAACTCGTTGACGATGATCGCGAGGCGGTGGCCGGCCGCAGTGCTGAGCAGATGCCGGACGAGGCTGGTTTTGCCGGCGCCGAGAAAGCCGGTGACGATCGTCGCGGGGATCCGGCGCATGGCTCAGCCCCGCCGATTTTCCCCCTCTCCCCCATCGGGGGAGAGGGTCGGGGTGAGGGGGCGGATTCCAGAGGGCTCGCCGACACCCACCTCACCCTCCCACACCTTCGGCGCGGGCCCCTCCCTCTCCCCCCTGAAGGGCGGAGAGGGGCTAATGGGATCGCCTTTGAGGATCAGCGGCAACCCCGCGGCGATGAAGACGACGCGGTCGGCGAGCCGGGCAATGTCCTGATTGAGACGGCCGGCGGCGTCGCGGAACTGGCGGCCGAGCGGGGTTTCCGGCACGAGGCCGAGCCCGACCTCGTTGGCGACCAGCACGACAGGACCGGCAGCCCTGCCAAGCGCCGCGCGCAATGTCGCGAATTCATCGTCGATCGGCGCCGCGGCCATCATCAGGTTCGACAGCCATAAGGTCAGGCAATCTATGAGCAGCGGCCGCTCGGGGTTCGCCTCGCCGGCAATCACTTGCGCCACGGCGAGCGGCGCCTCGATCGTGTGCCAGAAGGCGCCGCGGCGGGTGCGATGCGCGGCGATCCGCGCCGCCATCTCATCGTCGCCCGCTTCGGCGGTCGCGCAATAGGCGCCGCAGCTTGCCGCCCTCTCGACGAGCGCCTCGGCAAAGCGGCTCTTGCCCGAGCGCGCCCCGCCCAGGATCAGAGTCAGCGGGGGCAGCTGCCCCGCATGGGGTGACGACAAAGGCTCCTCCTCCGCCCGAGGACTCGTGCCGTTTCGCGCGATGCGGAGGTCTCCTGGCTCGGGGTCGTCGCCCGCGGCGCCTTCCCAACCCCCACCCTTCCCTCCCCGCTTGCGGGGGAGGGAAGGGTGGGGGCCAGTGGCGGTTGCCGCGGACTCGCCGCTAACAGTTGCGGGGGCAGCGCCGGTCTTGCACCGGACTTCCCTGTCGCATCGCTCGGGCGACGCTAGCATGCCGGGGCGGGGCCGTCACGCGCCTCCTAGCGCGGCGGGCGGTTGACCGTGATGACGCGCCAGCCGTGGCCCATGCCCGGCCCGTCGATGTGGTCGATGCGGGTGATCGAGCAGTTTTCCATCGTGAAGGCGAGGCAGGCCTCGGGTTCGAGCCCGAGCGCGAGGCCGAGCGCGGCGCGGATCGTGCCGCCATGCGCGACGGCGATGATGTCGCGGCCGC
>WNFD01002222.1_pt1 | contig 19562 bp, 25 predicted proteins | sample 5400491 | NCBI WGS metagenome assembly WNFD01 (sample SAMN13153343, study PRJNA577476) | soil metagenome | isolation source: 120 cm saprolite under Douglas fir tree site 2 hole 2 replicate 2 | place: USA:California | collected 2015-04-18
TGAGGTCCTTGCTCCCAGAGCATTATTCTTCGCGATATCGAATGCGGTCCGGCTCGACAATCCAAAGCTGATGCTTTGGCGAGAATTGCAGCAACGCGGGGACCAGGCGCTTCAAAAGAGCAACAAGCGTTGGCTTGTCCTGGGACTTAGAGCGAAAGACCACGATTCCCGGATGGGATTTTGGAGGGTATGCTTGGACATTCGCGAAGTCCAGGTCCAGCGTCATCAACACACGATCTTCCGCGCGGCAACGCTCGGAGAGCACTGAATCGCCAGCACCAGAAAGTTTCTCGTCGGAGACCGTATCTGCTTCGAAGCCTGCCTCGCGAAGGATCGGCGCGTATTCTGTTGGAAGGTTTTCGTCGATTTTAAACTTCAAGCTTTGATTTCCAGCGGCAAATCCACAGTGCCCTCGCGGGTCAACTCAGCCGCGTACGCCAATGCAGCATCGACATCCGGGTCTGTCAGCGCCGGGTAGCTTCGCAATATCTCTTCGCGCGGTACACCTGCCGCAACGTTATCCACTACGACGGACACTAAGACACGTGTTCCGCGGATGCACGCTCGGCCGTGGCAGACGGCCGGGTTTACGCTGACTCGCTCGCGCCAATTTTGCATACGTTTATTCTAACCAGATTCAGCCCCCAGCGCCATCGTCGGCGCCATAGCAGTTTGTATGTCTTCTGATTTGTTTCGGAGGACCAGGCCCTCGCAGGATTTTCAGAAGAGTGACTGAGACGCCCCCTAGATCAAGGTCGCTGGCTTCATCATGTCGATGAAGTAGAGTGCGTCGAAGGGCTGCGCCGGGTTGGCGACAGTCTCCACCTTGTATTTGGGAAGGCGCATCAAAACAGGTGCAGCAGGCTGATTGGATGGCGCCGTTGTGGGCACAATTTTGAGCGATGCAGATCAAGTCGTCATGTTCGAGCCGACGCCTCTCTAAAATGATTGGTGTTGGGCTCGTCGGGGAACAGGCAACGCCTGTCGAGTCGAGTCGCGCCGCCCCGGAGGGATCCTACTTTACCCGCCGATAGAGCTTGCCGGTAGAGCTCTTCCTTCGTGCCAGCATCCATATATAAACCGGTCGATTCTTCAATCTCTTTACGGTTCACTTCTCGCCGGAAGTTTAACTAACATTCTTCGCTTCCTCTCTTATGCGATTCAGCACAAAGACCTGCCTATGGTCCGAGTGGGCCGTTGCCGGCTGATAACTGAGAAGGCTTTACGTAAGTGGCTCGAGCGAAAAACTGGCAACCGTTGAAACCCGAGGCTAACTGAGATTCCGCGCCCTGCGTTATATTCCTCGGATCGAGCCACTTCGGAACGCGCCATTGGCACGGCCGCGTGAACCTCTTGTGCCTACAGATTTGCCTTGGCGAGTCGGCGCAGGAAACTCTCCTTGGCGACGTGTACTTGCCGGACCTTCTCCAAAGCCGCTTGAAATCCGGCTGTCTGGCCACGGCAGACGGCGAGGTCATGCAGGTCGATTAGCAAACTGACCGCTCTGTCGTAATCTTTGGGCTGCCGCGTCTGGACATGCGCCGCAACCTGTTTCCAGATTTCCGATTGGCGTCGTCCCAATTGATCGAGATACCGCGCCCGGTTTGCCAGGTCTTCCGCTCTGCGTTTTGCCACTTCCGCTGTGCGCTGTTCGTTCAGCAATCGGGCTCTCTCTTTCGCGCGCGTCTGAGCCGCTGCCAGAAGATCGCCTACCTTACGCCGTTCGCTTACAGCGAGCGCGTCGGAAGTCTGCTGTAAGTTCGTGCGTCGAAAACGCCGCACCAGGTCGTTTCGCCAGCGCTCGTCTTGATCCACGACCGCAGTGATCAGCAACTCACTTTTGTCCTTTTCCGGCAGGCCCCGAATCCATGCGGATAGCTCTCTGCGACTCGGTCTGGCGGCGAGAGGTTTTGAAGCCTGTGCTGCAACCTTGACGAGGTCCTCATCGATCTCGAGAAATTCGATCAGCGCATGTAGCGGACCGGATAGCTCTTCCAGGCCTGCAGGAACGGGCGGTTCCAGTTTATCTTTCTCAAGTCCGCCATCCTGAGCAGAGCGAAGCCACCCGAGATAAAGGCATCGGTGGTCGTCGCGAAGCAAATCTGAGCGCAGAGGCATCAGGGAGGCCATCCATCGGGTCCCGTCGTCCTCGCCATCCCACCCCGACTCGAATCCAAATTCAACGATCACGAATGTCCCGGTTTTTCGTACCCGCAGGGACTCGCCTGGCGCCATGGCCTTGAGCAACTTGTAGTCGATCGATCCCTGCGGAAGCCGAATATGAAAATCACGCGTTCCCCAGTTCGCGACGTAGACAAAAGCGTCGAAATACTTCTCCAAAAGCTTGCTCGGATTGGCTTTCAGGTCACCCCATTCGTAGTGGTTCGTGAAGCTCGTGGCGGTAATTGCTGCCCGCGTGGAGATGGAACGTAGGGTGGTCATCTCGTTTCTCGTCAGCGGACGGTCGAGGGCACGGAAATCGTAGTACTGATATTCGCTCACCAAAAACCTCGGCACCAGTGGCGATAAGCGGCAATCCATTCCGCGCCTGCCGGAGTCGGCGTTGGCAAAGGCAAGTCCAGGATTGGGATCTTCTGCCGCGTTTTGCCTCGGCGGCAAATGCCAACAATTTGGCCATCTAGTGTCATGTCGACCTTCTCCACGTCAGCGTCGACGCCAAGGATCTTCACAGAAAACGGCAACGCCAGATGCTCCTCAATCACCGTCAGGAACCCGGCTGCTTGTTCTTCTTCGGTGTAAGCATCCAACACCGCTTCTTCGATTAGTTGCATCAGCTTAGCCCTGCTGAGTGAAGGGACATTTGTCCCAGGTCCTCCTTTCAGCTTCCGCAGATGCAGAACCGCCGGGCGACTGTTCCGTCTCGTCATATTTCTCCGTTGATCGAAGGCTCTTTGGGAGCTTGATGCTCAAGCAAGCGCTGCACCCCAGCAAGAGCCGCCCGCAGATCCATGAGCTTGGGATCAAATTCGTTCACGGGAGCCATCGTCGCCGTCTACCATCTGTCACTGGTCGAGGAATAATCTCACAGTTTGCGGACCTGTTGTTGTTGCCCCGTAGGCACCGTCTATTAGGTGCCCGGCACGTGGCACGGCAGCGAGTGGCTGACTGCGGGGCGCTTGTTCGTGAGAAAGCTCTCCAGTCATCCCAACTTATCCCGTCTCTTGGAGGGACGGTGAAGAACTCCTTCCCGAGCCGGCTGTCACACGTCTGGTTGGTCTGGTCAACTCTTCAAGCTGGCAGAGGGTTGGCTGTCTAGATGGCCGCGTATTTATTGGTGGTTTATGGTGGGCCTGGGTGGACTTGAACCACCGACCTCGCCCTTATCAGAATTGAGGTCGCTAGTCACGGGACCTGCCGGTCCGGTTCTTTGGAGTTGACATAGCCATATTAGATAGCTATCATCGAGGCTATGAAAGTTAGCGTAGCGGACGCCAAGAACAAGCTTCCCGAGCTAATCAAGGCTGTCGAGAATGGCGAAACAGTGACCATCTACCGGCGCGGTGTCCCTGCCGTGGACATCATCCGGACAAAAAAGCCTAGTCGCAAAAAACGGAAGCTCGGAACACTGAAGGGAAAAATTCACATTCGCGATATCGACTGGTGGAAACCCATGTCGGACGACGAAGCCGACGCTTTCGTCGAAGGGCGTGACTAGGTGCGGTTGCTCCTGGACACGGTCGCTCTGATTTTCGCTGTTGAGTCACCGGAACGACTCACCAAGCGTGCGACTGGCATATTGCAGAACACTGAAAACATCTTGGAACTGAGCGCGATTTCTCTTTCCGAAATCGCCGTCAAAGCAGCTCGCGGCAAATTGAAATTTTCCGCTGCCGACACGCGCCACGCGCTTGAGGACTTGGACATTCGCGTATTGCCGTACACAGCGAACCATGCATTCTTTCTTTTCGATCTACCGCCCCTGCACGCAGACCCCTTCGACCGTCAGATCATCGCCCAGGCTTTATGTGAAGAGATCCCGGTGATGACTTGCGACGAAAAATTCAGCCTGTACAACGGTCTCAAGGTCCTTTGGTAATTCTTAGGAATCTCGCCCCACGCAAGGACCATAGCCGGGCTCGTGTGAGTTCGGCGAGATCGTATGTGAATGACCCGATTTGAATGGTGGGCCTGGGTGGACTTGAACCACCGACCTCGCCCTTATCAGCGTAGCGTGGTTAGGTTTTACAACAACTTACAAGACCGCGGGGACTGCCAAACTACGCGGAAGTCGTACAAGACATCGCATTCTGTGGGTTGAAGTGTGGGTTGGAAAATCGGTCAGGCCGACCCGACTCCTTAGCGCGGGCGGGCACGTCGTGCTCCAATCGGTGGACAGACGCTGTCGAAGAAGTCTCATTTACGGTTTTTAAATTCCCAGAATCAGGCGCTTTACACCTTTGCTCCTGGCGGTTCGGCGACTCCTCCCGCCGGCAAGAAATCCGGCACCTCAAGGCGCACGACGCCAATCCTGTAGTCGGCCATCCCGTAATAGACATCGAAGCGGTTCGGTGAACCAAGATCGTCTCGCCGGTCGATGCCGGTGGGGAACACTACGTTGGATGATCCCGCTGCGTTCTTGTGGCAACACGGGTGTCAATACAGGCTCCGCCGAACGATAGCGAATCAACTGCGGATGCTCCTTCGAAAGCACCATCAACCCGGCCGAGCAGCACAACGGATGTCGATCGTCGTTCGGTTCCGTCATTTCGCTCACGCCGTGGTAAATGATCAGCCAGCCGCGCCGGGTTAGGACTGGCGGAGTGCCGCCGCCGATTTTGAGCCGCTCCCACGGGGCAACCGGGCGGCCAACCGGTGATGCGAGGTAAATTGGCCGAGGCGATTGGGTCCACTGCTCTCCATGACCATCCGGCAGTACGAGATCCAAATGCTTTCCCGATCGAGATCTACATCTCGGGATGCGGGATGGCGGACGGTTTCCTCGGGGCGAGTGCCGGGGAAAAGCGGGCGGTGAAGGATGGCCAGTTCCGGATGTCCGGATGGATTAGGAATGGCACCGGGGAAGAGGCTGGCATCTTTGTCATCCACGCCGCCGGCCTCGACGCCGTGGTACGGACCAAAGGTCGCAAGTCCCAGACGCTGCCAGTGGAAGAGGTCGGCGGATAAGGCCAGGGCGATCCGTGGTCCTTGAACCGAAAATGCGGTGTACGTCATGATGTAGCGCTGGAGCGGTTCCACGAACGTGACACGAGGATCTTCGCAACCGCCGCCATCGGGCCGCAGCTCATAATCGGCTTCCGGCTCCAGGGCGATGCCGAGCCGCTCGACGCCTACGGGATTGCCCGGCTCCCGCTCCATCACCAATCCCAAGCGCTTTAGCTTAAATCCGCCCATCAAATCCCCTCACAACGTCACGCTTGATGATCGCCATCTAAGCAGGCGATGATTGCTTCGGTAACTGGTTTCGTCTCACTGGGACCTCGAACTGGGATAGAAACAACACCGGCCTCCTTAGCCGGGTAATCGTTCCCTCCCACGAACAAGGCATCACCGACGAAAATCATCTCTTGCAATGAGATGCCCAGGAGATCCCGCAGCTTTCTGATTCCGTAGGCTTTATCAATACCAGGTTTGGTGACATCAACGGATGTCTCGCCGCCCAGGCGCACGGAAAATCCCGGAATCAGAGGATCGAGAATCGCTTTGATCCTCTTGCGCTTGGTGAAATCAGGATCCCATTTCTTTTTTTCCTCCAAAGGAGCCTGTTGGCCTAATGCGGAAAATGTTATCTGGCTTCCCCGGTCTTCAATTGCTTCTCCCCAGACCTTTTCGACCTTGAAGCCGGCATCTGCGACTGCCTTCTTTAGAGAACCGATGATTTTCTCTTTTTCCTCCGCTGTGAAATCTTCTGAATAGAGCTTTTTCCAATCTCCCGAGTATTGGAAGAACTTTGTTCCACAGGTAGGAAGGAGGGATAGATTCACCAGGCTTTCATCATGGGGAAGATTCGAGAGCAATTGTTTTTCAAACTGTGGCCAATCGCCTCCGGAAATTACAGCCACTTTGGCGATGCCAAGAAGATCATGCAGTAATCCCGCCATTTCGGTATCAAGTGACGATTTACTTTCGGCAAGTGTACCGTCCAGATCGAAGACAATGAGTTTTTTCACAATCATTCCACCTCTGAATCCCTACGGTCTCAATTAGAGTTCCCGGTCCTGCCAACCATCTCGCTGTTGCCCGTCTCTAAATTATTCCGGTAGCGCAATTTCCAACACGTTCGCTGCTCCGCTTGGCCGAAAAACACACGCTCCGACCACTGCGGGCAAGAGCAACACATCCCCTTTTCCGAGAGCGTATGTTGCGCCGCCGTGCTCGACCTGCCCCGCGCCCTCGATGCATACCAGCACGCGCGGCACCCCCGCGGCGCCGACGGTAAATGACGAGTGTCCTTGCAGACGCCACAACCAGAAATGTTCACAATGAAAGAGTCTCTCGCGCTCCACAGGGGTCGTTGCCTCCATCACGGGCGTCACGAGACCGGCCGCACCGTCCGCAAAATCCACACAGGCGAGCGCCTGATCCACTTGGAGTGCCCGCGGTTGGCCTGTCGTGGCGTCAACATGCCCCCAGTCGAATAGGCGAAACGTGACATCGCTGTTCTGCTGAACCTCGAACACCACGATATCATCGCCCAGAGAGTGAACTGTCCCGGCCGGTAGAAAAACGCCGTCGCCGCGCTTAGGAGTGAAGCATATGAGGTCGTCCGCTATCGTCCCATTGGCGCCCGCCCGCCGCAGATCCTCTGCAGTGGTACCTGGCTCTAAGCCTGCATAAATGCGGCTTTCTGTCCCAGCCTCCAGCACGACCCATGCTTCCGTCTTCCCGGTCTCGCCCGCTGGTAGAAGGTCAGTATGTGCATCCGAAGGGTGCACCTGGACCGAGAGCATTTCGCGTGCGTCGAGGAACTTCAGCAGCAGAGGGAATCGACGGAAACGCTGGGCCAGTTTTCCCAGCAATTGCTCCGGGGACTGCTTCAGCAGTTGACCGATAGTCCGCCCTTTGAGCGGTCCGTTGGCAACCTGGCTCGAGTGATCATCGCGGTCGCTGAGCACCCACGCTTCGCCGATAGGGCCGTCGCCTGGCAGAGAGCAGGCCGGCCAAACGCCGCCCGCCCCAGAGTCGATACTGATAGATCGGTTGGAATCGTAGTGGATATAGAAGTATTTCGCTCATATCCTTCTAGCTAGATAGCTCAGCTTTCCTTAGGAAGAGCGCCCTCAAAATAGTCTCAAATCACGATCCGACCTCTCGAACGGTGGACCGCCGCGTGGAGTTCATCACTTTTTGGCGAACATCATGAAGAATTTTGTGTGGGCATTTCAATTTGGCTTCGGGCACCTGTCATCCTCAGCCAATCGCCACGTTAACCCAAACCAAAATATCACAGCGCGCCAACAGGGAAACTGTTCCACATTGGACAGTATGCGCAGAGAATCCATCTCCCTTTCTTTAGCGACTCAAGCATCTGCTTTAGATTTGCATTACTTTCTTCGGGCTGGCTCAAGATGAGACTCTCCGCGGATGTGGATGCGCCTTGCGCGCGGCCGGGCGAGGCATCCAGCCAATAGAGTCAGGAACCAGAGTTCAAGACTCTCTTGAGCCATTTGAATTCCGTCACAACCGTTCCGAGAGAAGTGGCTGGAGCGGTCATGCTAGCCAACGGATTAGCGTTGACATCTGCGATTTCTAGACTGTAACCAAATTAAGATGTGTTCCTTTTTGCACGGCAGCTCTTTTCCCCGGTGTCTAAGATACCGTCTTGGATTACTCGCCGTTGATCCGAAGCTAGGAGAAAAGAAATGGCGACTCCAAAATGCCTAGAAGTGTGCACACCTCGTTTGTTCGCGATGAAGCTATTGAAAGCTTTGGGGACACGGGGCCCGCGCAATCGAGCCAGCTAGTCAGGACAGAGGAGATCCAACATGGCACAACCGCAGAGAAAAGAATCACAGCCGCGCTCCGTCGGACACGAGTCGATTGACGGGACTCTGAGCGGGGCAGTGCTCCAATTTAACCTAGCCAGCGAACTCGACCAACTGCACCGGGATGAATCGTGGCTACCCCTCACGGGGCGAAGTTCGAAGACACTTGTAAAGTACGCGGATCTCCGCATTGTGCTGATCGCGATGAAGGCGAATACGCGCATGCATGAGCACACAGCGGCAGGCAGAATCTCGGTGCACACGCTTAACGGCCATATCCGGCTTCACCTGCCAGAGCGGGTGGTGGATCTCCCTGCGGGGAACTTGCTCGCTCTGGATCAGTGCGTTTCTCATGATGTGGAGGCCTCCGAGGACAGCGCCTTTCTGCTGACGCTATCGTGGCCACCGGAAACAAAGATTGTGGAAGAGAAGCCGTGCGAGAAGGAAGCTACCCGCGCTAAACGAAAATAGCGAGAAGTCGCGCATGCGGGTCCGGGCCGTCCTGTCCGGCGTCGTTCGCTTACGGCAAGCATTGCTCTTAGGCGGTGCGATAGAAGGACGGGCTCTTGGTCAAGCTAACTCAGCTGGGTTCGCAATGAAGCCGCTCTCTTTGCGTGTTCTTCGATTCTTCAAAGAAATGGGGAAGGATCGGCTGGACCTCCATGCGCTATTCGAGGCGGCAGGCAACGAACCAGCCGAACGGGAGAGCGTGCTCGACGCCCTCGATGAATTAAGCCGCGCAGGCATGCTGGACGCGTGCGGTAGTGACTTCTACATGCTGACGGAAAGGGGTAAGGTAACAATCGCTCAGTCTTGAGTAGCAGACAATACCTGCCCGTACCCGCGAACCGTGGTCCGGAAACAGCAGTACGAGCCCGCCGAGAACTCGCGCTGAAATGAGAAACAAGATTTATGGACAAGCTGGAAATTGTCGCAATTGAGATCCCGTGCAGCACCTGCGGCGACCGGTGCGAGGTGACCCTATCATGAAGGCGCCGGAAATGCCCGCTGTCCTGACCGTTGGGCATTCGAACCGCACATGGAAAGACTTCCTCGCGCTTCTGCGGGCGCACCGCGTCAAGCGCGTCATCGACGTACGCAGTATCCCTCGATCGAGACACAACCCTCAGTTCAACCGGACGACCCTGTCGAAAAAGTTGCGGGCCGCGAGGATCGGCTACGTACATTTGCGAAAGCTCGGGGGCCTGCGCCATGCACGCCGCGATTCCCCGAACATGGGCTGGCGCAATGCCTCGTTTCGTGGCTTTGCTGACTATATGCAGACCTCTGACTTCGAAGTAGGGTTACACCGATTGATGAAATTGGCCGGGCAGACGCGGAGCGCGATCATGTGTGCGGAAGCGGTTCCATGGCGGTGTCACCGGTCGCTCATTGCCGATGCGCTGACGGTGCGCGGGATTCAGGTTGACGACATTATGAGCATGAAACGTTCACAGGTTCATTCGCTCATTCCTTTTGCACGCGTCCAAGGTCATTGCATCACGTACCCTGTTGGGAATCGCAGCGGCGGCCGAGTCCCCTCCGTTCGTTTTCGAGAGAGATTTCGCAAGAACCGAAAAACCAAGGTTTAGGAATGTGATGAATGATGCCTCTTGATTATCCATTGTGGCTGCGAGCGGCGCACTTCTTCAATTTTCTTCTCCTGTCGCTTCTTGTTCGGAGCGGTCTCGAGATATTGAGCGCACATCCCAGACTTTACTGGAACGATCACTGTACACCGGGCAGCGAATGGCTCAAGTTCACGAAAAAGCAGCGACCAAAGGACCGACTTTGGACGGCGAGCGATGAGGAAACCTCATTCCCGTCAGCGATTGCCCTGCCAGGCCACGAAAATCTAGGTCTCGGACGGCACTGGCACTTTCTCGCGGATTTCTCGTGGCTGCTGACAGGTTTGACATACGTGGTGATGCTCTTCGTCACTCCGGAGTGGCGGCGGCTGATCCCGACTTCCTGGCAGATTGTCCCGGACGCATGGCACGCACTGCTTAGCTATCTGAGCCTCCACGTCGTGGAAACCCCGGGAGCATATAACGCACTACAACAGCTGAGCTACGCGGCAGTGATATTCCTGCTTGCACCGTTCAGCATTGCGACGGGAGTAGCCATGTCCCCAGCCGTCGCCGCTCGTTTTCCGTGGTATATCAAAATCTTTCACGGACGGCAGGGCGCACGTAGCCTGCATTTCCTGGCTCTTTGCTCATTCATTGTATTTTTCATCGGACACGTCACGATCGTGGCTATGCATGGTTTTCGAAGAGAGCTGGCGCTTATTGTTCTAGGACAGACGCACGATCCCCATTTGACGCTGGCTCTTGTGGTCTGGCTGTCCGGGCTGACCGGCATAGTGGTCATCCATACCGTGACAACCGTGTGTTCGCGTCGCCGCCCGCGCTTTGTCCAGAGAGCAACCCAGTCGATCACCGATCCAGTGCGCACATTTCTTTTCGGTCATGAAAAATCCGCGCAGCATTACTCACATGCCGACATCTCGCCATACTTCTGGGTGAATGGTCGGCCGCCGAAAGAGGAAAGTTTTCTGGCGATGGCACGCGAAAACTTTGCCAACTATAGCCTGGAGATCGGCGGATTGGTCGAAAGGCAGTTGCATCTAACGCTGGCGGATCTCCGCGCAATGCCGAAACAGACTCAAATTACCAAGCACTGTTGCATCCAGGGCTGGTCAGGCGTTGCGGAATGGGGCGGTGTCTCTCTGCATCACATCATTGGACTTTGCCATCCGCTTCCCGCGGCCCAGTACCTCGTTTTCTACGCGTTCGACAACAAATCCACATCGGAGCCACATGCCCAAGGACCGGGGTACTTCTACGGCACGATTCGCTTGGAGTTGGCGGAAGATCCCCAGATGATTCTTGCCTACGAAATGAACGGCCAGCCCCTGCCGATTTTGCACGGAGCGCCGCTCCGGCTTCGCGTTGAAACGCAGCTTGGATTCACGATGGTGAAGTACATCCGCTCAATCGAACTCATCGAGGATTACAAAACCATTGGCCAAGGCCAAGGCGGCTGGCGGCAAGATTACCAGTATTTCAGCCAGGAGGCGGGGATCTGATTCACGAGGTTTGTCAGCACCCCAAAGATAACGAAGGCAGAAATTGATCGAGGCACGTATCGGAAGGAGACAATTATGAGCACACCTGCAGCGTCGCAAGGCTTCATCTGCAAACTGAAAGATCGCAAGGAAGTTGCGGAAGGCACCATGGCCTTCCGGTTCGAAAAGCCATCAGGATGGACGTTCAAGGCCGGCCAGTATCTCGATATGACGTTGCTTGAACCTTCGGAGACGGATTCGGAAGGAAATGTGCGCAGTTTTTCGATCGCGAGCGCCCCTCACGAAGAAACCTTGATGGTGGCCACGCGGATGCGCGATACGGCGTTCAAACGCGTGTTGAGGACGATGCCGTTTGGGACCGGTGTGAAGATCGAAGGGCCATCCGGGAATCTGATTCTTCAGAATGATTCTACGCGTGTGGCCGTATTCCTCGCGGGCGGGATTGGCATCACGCCGTTTCGAAGTATTGTCCAGTGGGCAGCGAAGGAGAAGTCGCCGCATCGCATTGTCCTTTTCTATTCCAACAGGCGGCCAGAAGATGCGCCGTTCCTCGCAGAGCTTCAGAGATTGGAAAAAGACAATCCGAAGTACAAGTTAATTGCCAGCATGACTGAAATGGAGAAATCGCATCAACCTTGGAACGGTGAAACCGGTTTGATCAATCAAGAGATGCTCGGGAGGCATTTGAAGGGCGCTACGTCGCCCATCTATTACATTGCCGGTCCGCCCGTCATGGTGAAAGGATTGCAAGAGACGTTAAGTAAAGTCGGTATCAAAGCCGATGACATTCACGCGGAGGAATTTGCGGGCTACTGAGCCGATTCCTCCTACATGACCCTGTGACCCGAAGTCGCGCGCAAGAGTTCGGAGAGCACTTAGAAAAAGACGCAACAAGACAAGCGCGAGAAACGGCGGCTGACAATGTCGAATCTCCAATCGGATGCATTTGTTTTCTTTGGCGCTACAGGGGATCTGGCTTACGGGCAGATCTTCCCGGCACTCCAGGCGATGATCACCCACGGACATTTCGATATGCCGATCATCGGGGTGGCAAAACCTGAATGGAGTCTCGATCAGCTTCGGGCCCGTGCTCATGAGAGTCTTGAGAGGAACGGAGGCGTAGACGCCCGCGCGTTTGCGGGGCTTTCGGCAAGACTCCGATACGTCAGCGGAGACTATGCCTCGCCGGAAACTTTCCGCCGGTTAAAGAAGGCGCTTGGCAGTGCATCTCGGCCTCTTTATTACCTTGCGATACCTCCAAACCTGTTTGCGACAGTCGCCGAAGGTTTGGCCAATGCAGAATGCGACAAGGGCGCGCGGCTGGTCGTCGAGAAGCCTTTTGGCCGCGACCTTTCTTCCGCGCAAGCGCTTAATGGAACTCTCCATAAATTCTTCCCGGAATCCGCGATATTCCGGATCGACCATTTTCTTGGCAAGGAGCCAGTCCAAAATCTGTTGTACTTCCGCTTCGCCAATTCGTTCCTCGAGCCCATTTGGAACAACAACTATGTCCATAGTGTGCAGGTCACGATGGCTGAAAATTTCGGCGTGCAGGGACGTGGAGTCCTCTACGAAGAGCTGGGCGCCATCCGTGATGTCGTGCAAAACCACCTGTTACAGGTCATCGCGCTGCTCACCATGGAGGCGCCGATCGGCCAGACCTCGAGCGCTTTGCGCGACGAGAAACAGCGCGCTTTTCAGGGCATGCGGCCGCTTTCTCCTGTGGACGTCGTGCGCGGCCAGTTTCGTGGCTACCGCAATGAGAAAGGCGTCGCTCCAGATTCTCAGGTAGAGACCTTCGCCGCAGTCAAATTGTACATTGACACATGGCGGTGGGCGGGAGTCCCGTTCTACATTCGAACTGGCAAACAACTGCCCGTAACTGCAACCGAAGTAGTAGTTGAACTCAAATGCCCCCCGCAGGCCGTCTTCGATGCAGTCTCTCAAAGCGAAGCGGATTTTTTTCGGTTTCGTCTCAGTCCTGATGTCTCCATCTCGGTGGGCGCTCGTGCCAAGTTGCCCGGCGAAGCGATGTCTGGCGAGCGAGTCGAGCTTATCGTGCGGGAAACGACCGCTGATGAGATGACGCCGTACGAGCGCCTTCTGGGCGATGCCATTCGTGGTGATTCGATGTTATTCGTTCGTGAAGATAGTGTGGAAGCCGCCTGGAGTGTTGTCGATCCAGTTTTGGAGAACGCCCCGCCGGTCCACGAGTACGATCCGCATACCTGGGGTCCAATCGAGGCGGACCGTCTCATTGCTGATGGTGGCCCATGGCGCAATCCCAAGCCGATCGCAGGCAAGGCCATGGAAGCGGCAAAATGAAGTTCGCTAGGCTGTACTGCTGATCGCGGAAGAAGATTAGTCCGTGCTCGACGAGAGTTGGATTGACCGGGAACTTAAACGCTACCCTGCGCGTGATAGCGCAATATGAAACCAAAACCTAACAGTACAGCTTTCGGATGGCCAGGCATCGAGCCGAAATGGACCCACGGAGATAAAGACGGAGTTGGAACCGCTTACGCCGCTTCCAGCCGAATCTGGTTCACGTTGTGTCCAGACCAGGTGCTATCCGCCGCGGCCCGAGTCACCCTTTGCTTCTCCCCGAGCGGGTAGGTTAATGATCAATAGTCCCGACCTCTTACGGATATACCGACGAGGACCTCATGAATTGTGGCGGCCTGAGGCATCGCCGACTGTCTTACGCCGAGTCGGTTGGCTGTCTTTGTCAATTTCGGCGGTTGATGTCTTTGGTTCGGCTGTGACAGTAACCTCAACATGAGCGCCCTTTTTGAGCCTTACATCATCACCATGCTCGTCAGTTAGCACATTTTCAATACGAAGTTCTCGATACCGGTGGTCGGGCCCATCTACAGCAATTTGTGCCTTGTCCGGTTGGTCCAGGCGTGGAGACGGAATGATTTTGTCGACAGTTCCGGGCATGGTGGTACTTGGCTGTTCTGGAATTCGCGCCTTATCTAAATTCAGTTCCGTTATTCTTGCGGACCTGGCCATGCGCGGCTTCGCCATTTCCTTCTTGACGCTGGCACGTGTCACGTTGACGTGCTCTTTCTTACGTTTCTTATGCACCACGCACCCATTATGAGATCGAGATGGAAGCCACGCAGTCCCATTTCGCACAGTTGCGAAACATGCGGCCGATTCCTGTCGGCAGAATCACATTCGGATCGGCGAGATCAAGAGTTGAAACCACCACAAATGGCTGAATAACTCCCTACAGAAGTGCCGATCGCGCGCGGCACGATCCGAGGGTGTCCGAGTACGCCATATCGCAGGTCGCACCCTGCCGAGTCTATAGCAGACACAACACGACTTGCGTGGAGTGATATACAGAGGTCTCAACAATCACTCAAGAATCACCTTGATGACACACGTGCCTGTGGACAACCGATCAAGTAAGTTATTGCTGCTCGGCCATGCACTTTTGAATACTCGCCCACCTCCCAATCGTACGCGATTCCGGACAGTTTTTTGATCATCTCACGCAGCTCCTGTGGCCGATATGTACGGAGACAAGACACCACTCCATCAAACAGCAAGACCAGGGGAATTATCGGAACCAGATAAGTCCAGAGCAACCGTGACCAGCGGAACGGACGGATCAATGGAGTGCAGACGAAAAGCATCAGAGCCCAAGGAAACATAAGGCCGATGGCTGACGGAGCGCGCTTCGTTATTTCGAATATTCCGATACTTTGGCGGGCGTCGACGGCATTTTGGAGTATGGTGCGACCCTCTTCTGGCGAAAAATGATGAAACGATGAGAACATCGTTCGAAACCCGCTCAAGTCACTAGGAACTCTCATCGCGTCAACGGAGCCGAGATAGAAAGCAATGTGATTCTCAGATGCCGCTCTGGCATTTTGGAATGCCCTGAGGTTTGGGTATTTATCCGTGAGCCAAATGTGAAGGGCCGGTGCATTTTCTTGGAGCTTTCGAGAAAGGTCTAACCAGGGTCCTCCACCGCCGGAACACATATCAACGATCGATGGGCTCCGTAAAGAGTCAATCACCCTTCGGATGAGCGGGACCATGGGTGCGTAGGCCTTTAATAGATTTAACCCAAACTGAAGCGCATCCGTAGTCTGGTCTCGAAGAGATGACGGGAACCACGGTTGTTCATGGAGTTCGATGAACTGTACGCGACGCATCGCAACTCGGCCTCACATGCAGTATGAGATAATTTGCCTGTCTCCAACGCGAAGACGTAGTGAAAAACGCGACAGCTGAGAAAAACTGCTTAATTTCTTTGTTTGTCCCACTCTTCAACGGCCTTGCTGACAGCTAGTTCGAAGCTCTTGTCCTTCGCCAAAATTCTGGCAGCGGTAGAAGTCTATCCAATGTGAGTTCCATTGCGGCGTAAGTTTGATGTCAAGGCAAACTTATCCGTTCAACCGGTTACGCGCTCCCTCCGGATTTCATTCCCGGACGCCCGCGTAAGTAAGGAATCGCCCGTACCAAAGCCGTTTCTCCGTATCGCACCCAGCGTGGAATCGGACGCGGGGTCAGCGCCAGCGCGTTGGATAGGTGACATAAAGAGGGATGCATATCCGCGACCAGCTTGACGAATGCTGTGAGCGGCACGGCCAGCAGCAAGCCCATCACACCCCACAACCAGCCCCAGAAGAGAATCCCAACCGTGGCCGCCACCGGCCCGATACTCACGCGAGTGGCAATAAATTTTGGAAAAAGAAAATTTGCTGACACGACATGCAGGAAGAGGATGGTGAGAGTGATGACGATATATGGTCCAGGAGTGTTGAACTGCAGGATTGCCGCTGCAAGAGGAAGCGCAAGTGAAAAGATCAGTCCGAGGAATGGCAGCAGGTTCAATAGACCGCTGGCGATTCCGATGGGTATGGCGCCTTTCATACCAACACCCAACAACATCAGCGTGGTCGTCACGGCCATCACGGAGCCGACGATGAGGTTGCCGGCTACGAAGCCGCGAATCATCTGGTTAAGGCTCGTGATGAATCGAGCCGTGTCTACTTTGGAGTTGAACAGGGCATTCATTCGGGTGCCCATTTGGTCCTTAGTGCAGAGCATGAAAAAAGTGAGAAAGGGAACCACGCCGGCAATAATCAGCGCTCCCCAAACAGATCCCACACCGCGCACCAGATAAGAAGGCCAGGTTTGCGTTTCCTGTATGCGAACCTCCGGGACTTTTTTGATGGGATGCACGTCGTTCGTAAGGCTTCCGGCGCTTTGCTGAACTTTTTGGAACTTCTGGGTAATTGGCTCGATGGTTTGCTGAATCTTCGAGGTGTAGACTGGAAGTTCTTCCGCAAAGCTCATCGCTCTTCCGTAAAACTCGTGGCCCAGCAGCCCGATCAGGCCCATGCCTGCAAGCACAATGGCCGCCGCGGCCACACTCCGCGGCAGATGCAGTTTCTCCAGAAGGACTACCACGGGGTCAAACAGGATTGCGAGAAATGCAGCCAGGATAACCGTGATGCAAATCGAGCTCGCGTAGTAGCCGAATACCGTCAGCAAACCCGCCACCAATATGAAGAGTAGAGTGGCGATTCTGCGAAGCAGTTCATCGGATGTTGAAGTCGAAGCCGCCAGCGCCATTTCCACCGTGCGCACCTGACTTTGTTGGGCAACCGTGCTCTTATTCGTAACCTGATCAGACATACGTTTTGTGCGGGCAGATGCGCCGCTCGCTGGAGACAGGATTAGATGTGAGTGCGCCAGGTCTCAGTGTGACGAAGTCGCTTTTTGGTTCTTAACCTGCAGCTCATTCACCACCTGCTGCACATTTGGAACTGCTGATGCGACCTTTGCGATCTGTGCGCGCCTGGCTTGAGAATTAACCTCGCCGGTCAATGTCACGACGCCATTCTTTACGTCGTATTTAACACCCTTGTTGAGCCTGTGCTGGATGAGAGCAGCGTCTAGATTCTTCTCGATACCCTTGTCCAGATCCGAATTGACGGTCTTAGCTTGACTTTCGACAGCTGGTGGAACCACCCCAATCTGGTTTGACACAACTTGTCCGCCCGCCATGGACTTGGCAATGGATTCAGCTTGTGCCTTGTCACCGTCGGCTGGAACGTGTCCGCCAAGGGTAACAACGCCCTTGTCCCGATCCTGGCTTACGGAGACATCTTTGAGACCGGCCTGGTCTAGCGATTTGCGGATGCTGTCAGAAACGTCGGGCGACTTCGTTGTGCCTGAGCACCCCGAAAAGGTTCCGACGACTAAGAGCGTGAGCAAGGATACCAACAATCTGGCTCTTTTCATGTTGCTCCTTTCATGGGGCTAAGATATTTGAAACGGCTTCGACTCGCACCAAGCTGAGCCGTCCTTACTATTTTCCGAGGACTTTCTCCACCTGGCCGATTTTCTTTTGGACTTTCCCGCCTATCTTTTCGTCTTGGCCTTCGCTTTCCAAGTCGGGATTGTTCGTCAGTTGTCCTGCCTTCTCCTTAACCTTACCCTTCACTTCGTGAAACTTTCCACTTGCTTTGTCCTCAGTGCTTTGCTTCATGAATTGTTTCCTATAACTCGATTTGAGACTCCCCATTGAGAGCCTTCATCCAGCAGATCATTTGCAAACACCTCTCCCTCATTTCAGATCGACCTTGACAAGGTCAACTCAATACGCCGAGGAAGTACAAGACCACCGCGATGAGCACGACCGTCCCGACTATCCCCAGGCCCCCGCGTGATCCCCATCTGGAATACCCGTAGTAGCCGCCGCCTCCGCCGAACAACAGGAGTAAAACAATAATTAGGAGTAGCATCGAAATTTTCCTTTCGGGATTTCAACTCTGTCAGCGCAATCTTGAATGCACCCAGATGGCCCCAGAACCAAAAAATCTAAGAATGAGCCGCCCGGTTAAATCCGGGCAGCCCGGCCTGTAATTAGCGGCGGTCGACGGACACGTCTTCCCAGTAAGGGGTGTAGCCATAATGTTTGTAAATGCCGTGTCCCCAAGTCGAATCAGCAAAGTTTGGCCAACTCTCCTTATCGAAACCCGGGGCATCCTCCAGCAGCTTCTTGTCAACGTTTAGGATGGCGCGATTTTCCTTCGAATTGAAGTGAAACGCGTTCCACGGGATGGCAAAATACTTCTCACCCATCCCAAGAAAGCCTCCAAAGGATAAAACCGCGTAAGCGATACGCCCGGCTCCGGCGTCGAGCACGAGATCTTCGATTTTTCCGAGGTCCTCATTTTGTGCATTGACGACTTTACTGCCTATCACCGTCTTCTTGGCGGGAACAATATCCGTGTATCTCGCTGTCCTCGGCTCTGCCATGTTATTCTCCTTTTGTTAGAGGAAGCTGGTTGACTCGCCTTACTTCCTCCGTAAGCGTAGGCAGCAACATAAAAGGCAGGAAGAAGGATTTCTGTACAATTCGAGACACTCTTTGGTTTTGTTTGCTTTTTCCGTAGCGCGAAAGTTGCTCGTACTGGCATGAGAACGCCAAACAAGATAGCCCCGAGAACAACCAGAGCAATGCCGTGAATCTTACCGAATTGCATGCGAACTTCTGCGATCGTTAGCGGTAAACAAGCCCGGCCACTTTCGTTTGACTTGAAACTCATGCCGCTCGCCAGGCTGCCGGACATGGCCATCCCAGATTTCCACAAGGTGTGCCTTTCTGAACAGTTTTGCTATTCCACCGTTGTTAGGCTCGCCGACTAAATCAGGAGGCCGCAAAATGAAGAAGCTATCCGTTGCAGCATTGGCACTTTCGGTGGCAACACTTGGGATTCCGATCCTCGCACATGGAAAACCTCAGGAAACGACCCAGGAAAAGGCGAGTCAAGTCATGGGAAGTGCAAGATGAAAAGAGGAGGCAATCCAGTGGACGAAACAATCAAGATAAGGGAAGAAGAGACGGATGAGGTGCTAACGACTGCGGCTCTGCCCGGCGTTGGCGAGCGACCGGAGGCGCAAGCTGTCGCTGCTTCAAGCTTCGGTGTCCGCGGATCTTCATCCGCGGGAGCTGCTACCGCTCCGGCAATTGACGAGCAGGCGGCGCCGCTCTTTTCCCCCGAAGAAGCGAAGGATTTTCGCGCCCGATGGGATGCGATCCAAGTAGGTTTTGTCGACGAGCCCCGACGGGCGGTGGAACAGGCAGATAGTCTTGTCGCGGCGACGATGAAGCGCCTGGCTGAGATGTTCACGGCTGAAAGAGAGAAACTTGAGGGGCAATGGGAGCGTGGTGAGAATGTCTCGACCGAAGATCTCCGTCTCGCACTGCGCCGCTACAGGTCGTTTTTCGGCCGTCTTCTATCGGTGTAACAAGGCCAAGGCCGCTGGACCAGGGGCTAGCCGAGAGCAGGATTTGCGTTTCAGGAATCATGGGGTTGAGCTGGCTTCAGAGGTCGCATCTGGCGTCGCTTGGAAACCGATTGCGCGGCCAGACGATGTGATCTATCTCTGTGATGAGCAAGTTCACACGAATTGCCATTTCAACGAAGCCGGAGTTCAGGTACGACTTGACTCTCACACATTTGGAGTATCCC
>WNFD01002296.1_pt1 | contig 19544 bp, 17 predicted proteins | sample 5400491 | NCBI WGS metagenome assembly WNFD01 (sample SAMN13153343, study PRJNA577476) | soil metagenome | isolation source: 120 cm saprolite under Douglas fir tree site 2 hole 2 replicate 2 | place: USA:California | collected 2015-04-18
GTTACCACGGGATGTCGTCGTGGCCGGTTTGCATGTTCACGGCTCGTGCGAGCACGAACAGTAAATCGGAAAGCCGGTTGAGGTAATGGACGATCACCGGGTTGATCCGGTGGTTGCGTGCCAGGGTCACCACCGAGCGCTCCGCGCGCCGGCAGACCGCGCGCGCGACATGGAGCGCGGCGGCTTTCGGCGAGCCACCCGGCAGGATGAAGTTCTTCAGCGGCTTCAGCTTCGGATCGTACGAGTCAATGACGCTTTCCAGCGCGCTGACAGTCGATTCGTCGAGCGAGATGCGGAGCTTCGCCGCTTTCGGCGTCGCCAGCTCCGCGCCGATCGTGAAGAGATCGCGTTGAATGGTCTGGAGCACATTCGACTCGAAGGTCGGCAGATGAATCGCGACCGCGAAGCCGATCCACGCATTCAGCTCGTCGACTTCACCGTACGCTTGCACCCGGGGGTCGTCCTTGGAGACGCGTCTCCCGCCGAACAGCCCCGTCTCTCCAGCGTCGCCGGTCTTCGTGTAGATCTTCACGTTCGGAACGTATGCTCAAGGGCAACGGAGCGCGAGCGGTTGCGCCGCCACCACGTGTCGCGTCGCGGGGTCGACGACCGTCGCGCGTGAATCGCGCGGCGCGACGTCGGCGATTTCATCGAGCAGCAGCAACGGTCCGCCCCCCGGTCCCGCAACGGTGCCGCGCAGTGAATACCTCTTGGAGAGGGGAGACGTGATCATGCCGCGGTGCAATCGCATTCGCTGCGGTCGGACGACCCAGCGCAGCTCGTGCAGATCGAGATCGGTCGTCGCGACGCCCGTGATCAACGTCGTATCGATCGCGGCCTCGGCGACAGTCGCGACAAACGTCGCGCGGAATCCGACTGCGTAGCGGGATCCCAACGCGACGACCTCCCCCGCATCCGCGGCTTGATCGGCGTCGACCGCGGGCGGATGCAGGAGGGCGAGGCGGGCGCCTCGGCTCCCATTTTCCGCTCGCTCGGCGACGCGCCGAATCAGCGCGCGCGCGGCGGCCGGCGTGAGAGCCGTCCGGTGCGAGCCGGGGCCACCGGCGAATGGCGCTGCGTCGAGCAGCGCCACGACGGTCATGTGGGACGGCGGCGTGCTGCGGCCGCCCGCTCCGCCGGGCGGGAACGCCAGCACGAGCTCCGTGACGACGCCGGGGTAGCCGCAGGTCTGCGGTGCATGGAAGCGCGCGAGTGTCAGCCGCGCCGGCGCAGCGCCGTTCGCCGACAACACCGTCGCGCTGCGCGCCTGACGAGGGGGGGGATCCACAGCGATGAGGGAGTGCCCCTCGAGTGCGTTCATCAGGTCGCCGCGCCCGTTGAGGTCATGGTAGAAATCGCGCGCGAAGCGATCGTCGGCGACGAAGACGTGCGCTTCGCCACCCAGGCTCCAGCCCAGCGCGGCACGCTGCCCGCCAGTGGCGCATGCCAGTAGACCCAAGACGAGAAGCAGGGTAGCGTTGGCGCGATGCAAGACGCGAAAGATATCACCATCATCGGCGCCGGCCCGACCGGCCTGTTCGCGGCGTTCTACGCCGGCATGCGCGGCGCGTCGCATCGCTTGATCGACAATCTCGATCAGGTGGGTGGCCAGCTGACCGCACTCTATCCCGAGAAATACATCTTCGACGTGGCCGGCTTTCCGAAGATTCTCGCCAAGGATCTGGTCAAAGGGATGGCCGAGCAGGGCCTGCAGTGGAAGGGGCCGGTCCATCTTGCTCAGAAAGTCATCGGGCTGAAGCGCACGGAAGAAAACGGCAAGCTGCTGTTCACGATCGTCACCGACCAGGACGAGTATCCCGGCCGCTCGGTGTTGATCGCGGGCGGCATCGGCGCGTTCACGCCGCGCAAGCTGCCCCTCAAAGACGTGGATCAGTGGAACGAAAAGGGACTGCACGATCGCGTCCTGAACCCCAAGGCCTTTGCCGGCAAGCGGATTCTCATCGTGGGCGGCGGCGATTCAGCCTTCGACTGGGCCGTCAACCTCCAGGGCATCGCCAAGTCGATTGTGATGATCCACCGTCGCGACGGCTTCCGCGCCCATCAGGCGACGGTCGACCAGGTGCAGGCGTTGTCGGCCGCCGGCAAGATGCAGCTGCGCACGTTCTGGGAGCTGAAGGAAATCGCGGGTTCGAGCCGCATCGAGCGCGTCACGATCGTCAACAACAAGACCAAGGAGGAAGAGACGCTCCCGATGGACTGCGTCATCCCGCAGCTCGGCTTCATCTCCTCGTTAGGCGCGATCGCGGAATGGGGACTCGAGATCGAGAAGGGCGACATCCAAGTCGCGCAGACGATGGAAACCAACATCCCCGGCATCTACGCGGCCGGCGACATCACGACCTATCCGGGAAAGCTCAAGCTTATCGCGACGGGCGTCGCCGAGGCCTGCATTGCGGTCAATCACGCCGTCCACTTCTTGAATCCGGCGGCGAAGTTCATGCCGGGGCACAGCTCGAACATGGCCATCTTCGGGCAGAAAGAAGACTAGCGCGCCAGCTGCACCACCACCGAGTCGATTTGGGCCAGCATCTGCCTCGTCGGAACGTCATGCGCATTCGCCTGAATCGAAAAAGTGATCACCCGCCCATCGGCCTTCTCGACGTAGCCCGACAGCGTATTCACGCGATCAATCGATCCCGTTTTTGCGAGCACACGCCCCTCGAGCGGCGTCCCGGCAAAACGTTTGAGCAGCGAGCCGCGCTGTTGGGCTCGCGGTAACCCGGCCAGAAACGGCGCCCGTTTGGGATGGCGGTACATGTAGGCCAGCAGCTGCACGAACGCGTGCGGCGTCACGAGATTGCCCGCGGCCAACCCTGAGCCGTCCTCCAGCGAGAATGCGGTCGAGTCGATCTTCACGGAATCGATGAGAAACCGCTTCTCGACGTCGAGACCCTTCGTCCAACTCCCCGTGTCGCCCACCTGACGCGCCAGAACCTTGAGCAGCATCTCGGCGAACCAGTTCTGGCTGCTGTTCAGAATCGGGAAAACGATGTCCGGCAGCGGGCGACCGCGGTATTCCACGACCGGGGGGGGATTCCCGCAGCAACGCAGGGCGCGGGAGACCATCGAGTCGGTCGTGCTGGCGGCGCCGCCGCCGACCGAGATTCCCTTCTTCCGTAACGAGATCTCGAGGGCGCGGGCGGCGTACAGATTCGGATCGGGAAGCGCGAAGCTCTCGATCCACGGCGACCTGCTCAGCGACACCGTGCCCTCAGCCCAGATGTCGAGCGTCCCGGGTTTGCGGAAGAAGTTGTCCCCGATCGTCGTGGACGAATCGGCTGTCACCGTGCGGGCCCGGTTCTCGAACGTGAACAGGGTCAGATCGGGGTTCCACGTGATCACCGGCGGGGCATCGACGAATGCCCCGGGGGTGATCTGGAAATCGACACTGTTGTCGTGAAATCCCAGTCCGGAGACGGGTGCGGCGTACCACCAGTTGAGATCGAACGAGTTCCAGCTCGGATGCGTCAGGATCGGGTCGAAGTACGAGCCGTCGCCGACGATCCTGCCCGTCACGCGCCGAATCCCGCGCGCGCGCAGGGAATCGGCGATCGCGTCCACCACGGTCCACGTCGAGTCGCAGCCGCCCGGCGCGAGCGTATCGACCGTGTAGCAGCGCTGCGACCACGTCGGATCGCCGCGCCCATACAGAATGAGGTCGCCCTGCACCACGCCGTTGGTGATGGTGCCGTTGGCGTAGACGCTGGTGCGTATGCGGTAGTCCGCAGGCAGCAGGACCGTCGCCGCGGCCGACACCACGAGCTTGGTATTGCTGGCCGGCACCGAGAAGCGATCCCCGTTGCGATTGAAGAGCACGCGTCCCCGGTCGTCTTGCGCGAAGACATTCCACGTCGCGCGGTCGAACGGCGGTTGGTCGAGGAGTCGCGTGAGGCGCTGCGGCAGCGAGCCCCCCCCGCGGCTTTGCGCATGGAGCGAGACCGCGGCGCTAATCGTAAGCGACGCGAGGATCAGCTTTCGCATAGAGCACGTCGGTGAGAAGGTTGACCAGCACGAAGATCACGGACAAAAACAGGATGCTCCCCTGCACGGCGGGGAGATCGCGTTTCTGAATGGCCAGCAGCACGTATCGTCCTACCCCGGGCCAGGAGAAAATCGTCTCAGTCAGGATGCTGCCCGTCAGGTAGTTGCCCACGTCGAGTCCGAGCACGGTAATGATCGGGAGCAATGCATTGCGCAACGCATGCCGGCCGATGACTCGTCGTTCTCCGAGTCCCTTCGCCCGAGCGGTGCGCACGAAATCCGCCGGCAGGATCTCGAGCATGGCGCCGCGCGTCATGCGCGCGAGAAAGGCAATCGAGCGCGTGCCGAGCGTCAGCGCCGGCAGCACGAGAAACGCGAGCCCGCCGTATCCGGAGGGCGGCAGCCAGCGCAACGCGACCGCGAATAGCAGGATCAGCAGTAGCCCGACCCAATAGACGGGAAACGAGACGCCGACGTAGGCGATGAGCATGCTGAAGCGATCCACCCAACCGCCGGGGCGGATCGCGGCCAGCACGCCCAGCGTGATACCGCAGGTCGCCGCGAGCACCATGGCGGCGCCCGCGAGCTGCAGCGTCTTGGGAAACCGCTCGGCGAGATCGCCGAGGACCGGGCGCTGCGTGATGTAGGAGCGGCCCAGATCGCCCCGTACGACGCCCCAGAGATAGTGCCCAAACTGCACGGGAATCGGCTCGTCGAGATGCAGCTCCGCGCGCAGCCGGGCGATCGTGGCGGAGTCGGCGCGTTCGCCCACCATCTCGGCGACGGGATCGCCAGGGACCACGTTCAATAAGAGAAAGGCGACGACGAGAACACCGAACAGGGTGGGGATCGTCGCCAGCAGCCGGCTAGCGACCAGCTTTAACACGGACCTTCGTCCAGCGCTGGCCGCTGAAGATCACCGGGATATCCCAGCCGTCGATCGACGGATGCTCCACCCAGAGATCAACGGCAAACCAGAGGTAGAGCCACGGCGCGGCGTCATAGACGCGCTTGTCGATGCGACGATACAGCGCCTCGCGCGCCGATTGATCGACGGTGAGGCGCGCCACCACGATCAGCGAGTCGGTGACGCGATCGCTGTAGAAGGCGTAGTTCCCGCCGGGCCCAACGCTCGCGCTGTGAAACAGCGGGTAGAGGAAATTGTCGGCATCCGGATAGTCGGCCCACCAGTCGGTGATCGCCATGTCGGTGTCGCCCTTCCGGACCGCTTCGCGCATGCTGGAGGCGTCGCGCGACACGATCTCGACCTGGATGCCAAGGGCGGCGAGCTGCGCCTGAATCGCCTGGGCGACGCGACCCATTTCGACGTTCGTCCCCGAACGCCACAGCTGCAGGGAAAACCCGTTCGGGTATCCGGCCGCTTGTAGCAGGCGCCGTGCTTCGGTCGTGTCGTAGCTGTAGGGCCGGCGCGAGGGATCACTCCCGCCCAACGTTGGTGGAATCGAACCCGCAGCCAGGGCGCCGCGGCCATTCCACACCGTGCGCAAGATTTCGGGGACGTTCACGGCGTGATTGATCGCCTGGCGGACCCGCGGATCGCGCAACGGGCCGCGCCGGTTGTTCAGCGGCACATAGATAGGGCGGAGCGCCGGTTTACGCTTCAACCAGTCCGGATGCTCCTGCTCCCATTTCTTCGTCTCGCCGAACGGGACCTCGACGACAGAGATCCGGCCCGCCAGAAACTCAGCCGCACGCGTGAGCGCCTCGGGAATGATCCGAACAGTGAGTGACTCACCCAGCGGCGCTCCACCCCAGTAATTCAGATTCTTCGCAAAGCGCAGATAGTCGTCGTGCTCCCACGCGACGAAGCGCCACGGCCCCGTGCCGACGGGATGTTGGCCGAAGTCGGCGGGAAGAGGCGACGGCACGACCGACGCAACGGGCATCGCGAGGAACTTCGGGAAAATGGCGAGCGGCTCGGTCAGCGTGAATGCCACGGCCGTATCACCCAGGACCTCGATGCCGCGCACGTCGCGCGCGCGCCCGTTCGCAAAGTCGCCGGCTCCCGCGATCGGCAGCAACGGCCACACCCGCCCGCCGTGTGTCTGCGGGTTGAGGACGCGCAGGAAGGAGCGCTTGACGTCGGCGGCGACGAGGGGATGCCCGTCGTGAAAGCTGACGCCCGGACGGAGATGGAAGACGTACCTTTGGCCCTTTCGATCTGCCGTCCAGCGGTCGGATAAGCCAGGCAGCAGGCGGCCGTCGGCGTCGAACTGGGTGAGCCCGTCGAACAACAGCGTCACCATCTCGCCCGTAGGTACGTCAGTGGAGAGCGCCGGGTCGAGCGAGCGGGGATCGTACGTCTCGTAGTAGACGAGACTGCGGCCCTGATCTCCGCCGCCTGACTGACCGCGACAGCCGGCGAGAATACAGAGGAACAGGGCGCTCTTCGCGGTGTCGAAAAGGTTGACAGTGCGGAGCAAGTGTCGCAACATAGCCGACATTGGCAAACTACGTCAATTGCGCGTCATACCCTGCCTGTTGCTCGCCGCGTTGGCGGCGACAACCGTCCTCGCCGCTCAAGAACAGGAGCGGGTAGTTCGGGGCCTGTCGATCGTTGGTAATCGAGCTCTCGATGACTACACACTGGAGAGCGCTATCGCTACCACAAAATCGAGCTGGTGGGCCCGCAGCCAGTTCGTGCGCTGGCTTGGGTTGGGCGAGAAGCGCTACCTCAACGAGGTCGAATTCCGGCGCGACGTGGTCCGGCTGATTCTCCTTTATCGCCAGAGCGGCTACATGAACGCGGTCGTGGACACGTCGGTGCGGCGCACGGCGCGCGACGCGTACATCACGTTCCGGATTCATGAGGGCGACCCGGTACGCGTGGTCCGGCTCGATGTGCGCGGTCTGGACGGCATCTTCGACGTCGAGAGACTGAAACGCGACTTGCCGCTGCAAGTCGGTGATCCTTTCAATCGCTTTTTCATGCAGGCATCGGCTGATACGATTGTCGCGCGGTTGCGCAACAACGGATTCCCCTACGCCGAGGTGCTGCGAAACTTCGATTCGGAAGCGGGAATCCTGAAGGCGGAAATCGAGTTCGATGCGCAGCCGGGGCCGCGGATGCGCATCGGCGAGGTGTTGATCCGCGGGCTGCGCGACGTGGACACGGGTACCGTGCGCCGCGTCATGTCGGTGCGGCCCGGGAGCTCGTTCACCCAGGACGCGCTGTACCAGACGCAGCGCGACTTGTACGGCATGGGTGTGTTCAGTTCGGTCAACGTCGTGCTGCTGGACTCCGTCGCGCCGCAAGAGACGATGCTGCGCGACTCGACGGTGCGCACCCTGATCCAGGTGCTGGAGGGTCCCGCCCACCAGGTGCGCCTCGGCGCCGGCTACGCGACGGTGGAGTGCTTTCGCGTGCAGAGCGGCTGGACGGCGCATGACTTCCTGGGCGGTGCGCGCACGCTCGATCTGTCGGCTCGTGTGTCGAAGCTGGGCGCGGGCACGCCCAAGCAGACGACGGGATTGAATCAGTTCTGTAACCCGTTCGCCGGCACGTGGACGTTCGACACGCTCAACTACACGCTCGGCATTACGCTGCGACAGCCGGCGTTCCTGTCCCGCTCCCACGTCGCCACCCTGGGTTTCGTCGCGGAGCGACGCTCGGAGTTCGGGATCTACACACGCGAGGCGATCGGCGGAAACGCCGATCTGACACTCAACACCCGTGGACAACTTCCCGTCACACTCGGCTACTCGTATTCCGTCGGACGGACCCTGGCAGCGGACGGGATCTACTGCAGCCTGTTCCGGTTGTGCGACGAGGCGAGCCGCAAATTCCTCCGCGACCGGCGGCAGTTCGGCGCGGTGACGATCAGTGCCGTGCGCGATCGGGTCAACAGCATCCTCGATCCCTCCGAAGGCAGCATCACCACCGCGACGCTACTGCACGCATCCCGCTTCGTGGGCTCGCAGGCGCCCTACGAATTCAACCGGGGGGAGCTCGAGATCGCGAAGTACCACCCCCTCGGGCGGCGCACCGTGTTTGCGTGGCGGATTCGCGGCGGAACGATTCTGTCGCGCAACATCAGCCTCTCCGGACAGAACGTCGGCTACGTGCCGCCCGATCAGCGCTTCTACGGCGGCGGGCCCAACTCCGTTCGTGGCTACGGCAGGAATGAGCTGGGGCCACGAGTCTACGTGATTACGAACCGCGATTCGATCGACCAGGCCGCAACCGCCCAGGCCGGTGACAGCGTGTGGCGCGGCGTCCGGACCACTCCGACAGGCGGCAATACGGCCATCGTTCTCAACGCCGAGCTGCGGTTTCCGTCACCGATCTTCGCCCAGCGGATGCGGCTGGGCATCTTCGTCGATGCGGGGCAGGTCTGGGAGCGGGGGCAGGAACTTGTAACCCTTGGCGATATGCGCGTCACGCCGGGCGCGGGCCTGCGATTCGCCACCCCGCTCGGTCCGGTGCGCATCGACGCCGCGTACAACGGCTATCCACTGGAACGGGGGCCATTGCTGCTTCTCGACTCCGCCGGCACAGTCACGCAGATCCGTCCATCGTACCCGCCGCTGCGAGCGCAAAAAACCTTCTGGCAGAAGGTCGTGATTCAGATTGCGGTGGGGCAGGCGTTTTAGATGCGTCGCTCCCTGGGTGTCGCGCTCTGGTCTCTGGTGGGCCTCCTCGCCTGCTTCCTCGGCGCGCTCAACGCGCTCGTCGGCACCCACGCGGGCCGCACGCTGCTTGCGCGCGTGGCGAGCTCAGTCGTGCAAAGCGCGGTGTCGGGCTCGATCCAGGTGGGGGAGGTACGGGGATCGCTGCTCACGGGCGTCGTGCTCACCGACGTCCGCTTCCTCGATCCCGATTCGACTCTGGTCGCCTTCCTGCCGCATGCCGAGCTGGGCTACAACCCGATCGACTTCGCCGCCGGCCGGGTCGTGTTCATGGAAGTGCGGCTCGATCGACCGGTCTTCAACATCGTGCAGCACGCCAACGGCAGGATCAACTTTGACGAGCTGCTGCGTCTCGGTGAAAAAGACACCGTCACGGTGAAGCCACTCGGTCCCGCCGGACCGCGCTCGCTCATTCTCCTGCGCAACGTGCAGATCCAGGACGGCTCCCTGACGCTGCGACTGCAAAAGCACGGCGAAATCAGCAGCGCCAACGAAGAAATCGAGTATTCTGGCGAAGACGGCCGCTACCGCGTCCGCCGGTTCGAGCATCTCAACGCCCGGCTCGCGGCGCTGCGCATCCAGGCGCCGCGCGAAAAGGGCATCCGCATCGACGTGCTGCGGCTCGCGACCGAGAGCAGCGACCCGAAGGTGTCCATCGCCGACGTGGTCGGCCGGGTGACGATCGACGGCCACACGCTCGACGTCGATCTGTCGCGCGTGCGCTTCCCCGGCACCCAGTTCAGCGCGCGCGGCACGGTACAGTGGCCGCGCGACACGCTACTCTGGAACCTCGTCATGCGCGCCGACTCGGCGACGCTGACCGACATCCGGTTCCTCGACCCGCGCTTTCCCGAAAACGCCGTGCTGCACGGCGGCGTGACGCTCGCCTCCCATGGGGGCCGCGTGCTCGAGATTCAGCTGCGGCCGCTCGACCTCACGTTCGGTCAGGGCCGGCTCACCGGACGCGTCACCGCGTTCAGCGCCGCCGACTCCGGACTCGTGGCGCTGCGCCAGGGTGATCTGGTGGCCCACGATCTCTCCCTCGATTTTGCGCGGGTCTATATCGGCTCGCTTCCCTTCTACGGGCGACTGAGCGGACGGACGATCGTCGACGGGCCGATGAGCGCGCTGAAGATTGAGACCGGATGGTTGTTCCGTGACTCGCTCGTCCCCGGATGGCCGGAGTCCCAGATCCAGGGGAAGGGAGAAATCAGTGTCGCCGGCAAAGAGCTCGCGTTTCAGCCGTTCGCCGTGGAGAGGGGCCGCATCGATATCGGCACGGTGCGGCGGCTGGTGCCCGGGTTCGATCTCCAGGGCGAGCTCGACGCCACCGGGACGCTCACCGGGACACTCAAGAATGCGATGTTCAGCGGAACGCTGCGGCATCACGACAGCGACCGGCCCGTGAGTGTCATCCGCGGCGTCGTGCGGCTCGATTTCCGCACGGACGCCTTGGGCGTGTTCGCCGACGTGCACGCCGATTCGCTGTCGCTCGACGGGCTGACGGGCCGGATCGCCAACTTTCCGTTGCGGGGCACGCTCTCCGGTACGGTCCGCATGAACGGCGACCTCACCGGCGTCGAGACGCATGCCGATCTCGCGATGCTGGGCGGGGGAGGCGCAGTGCGCGGCGACGGGACGCTACTGCTCGGCGCGCGGAACGTGCATCCTGGATTCGGCGCCCGCGGCTTCACGCTTCACGCTCAAGACCTCAACCTGCAGCGCTGGCTGACCCGCGCCGGCGCGCCGCCGTCACGGCTCACGTTCACCGCCACCGGCTCAGTCGAAGCGGACAGCGCCACGAAGCCCATCGGCCAGCTCTCGGTCATGCTGGCCCCGTCGTTTTTCGCCGGCACGATCATCGACAGCGGCGCGACCAAGATCCGGTTCGCGGACGGGCGGCTGTATGTGGACTCGTTGCGGCTGCAGCAACCGGGGCTGTTTACGAGCGGCCGCGGATCCCTGGGATGGCAACGGCCTGACAACGGCACCCTGACATTCGATTTCGACGCCGACAGCCTCAGCGTGCTCGACTCACTGGCGACCTGGTTCGCCGGCCCAAACGTGGCCATCGCGTCGAGCGAGGCCAAACTCAAGGGCTCCGCCCGGGTGCGGCTGACGCTGGACGGCGCGCTCGACTCGATGTCCATCGGGGGCGACGCCCGCGTCCTGGAGCTGCAGTGGCGTGGCTGGCGGATGCCGAAGGGCGAGGGCACGATCGCGTATCAGCCGGGGCCCGTCCCGCGCTTCGACATCGACGCGAACATCGATTCGCTCGGGTATGGACGGTTCGGGTTCGGCGCCGCCGCCGCCCATGCGCGCGGCACGCGCGACTCACTGACCTGGTTTGCGCGCTCGCGCGTCGGCGACCTGGGCGCGTTCCTGGCAGGTGGCAGCTACACTCGACTCAGCGGTACTGGGCGGAAGGGGGGGACGCAGCACGCGGTGGTGGACTCACTCGCTGTCCTCCTGCCGAGCGGCGTGTGGTTCCTCGAGCGCCCGATGGCTCTGGCCTTTGGCGATTCCGTGCTACACGTGGATTCGGCCGCGCTCAAGAATTCTGCTGGTGCGGGTCGTCTCGCCGTAAGCGGCGATCTGCCGAACCGGGGTCCGATCAATGCTCGCGTCTCCTTGGACGGCTTCCCACTCACCGGCATCTACGCGCTCATGGAGAGCGATACGTTGGGCGTGGCGGGTGCAGTCACCGCCACGTTCGCGGCGGGCGGCACGCGCGCGAACCCGTTGTACAGTGGCTCGTTTGCATTCTCGAACGCCTCGTTCGGCTCGTTCCGCGCGCCGTTCATGGACGGAATCGTCGACTATCGCAGCCGCCGGCTGAACGGCGAGGTGCACCTGTGGCGGTCGGGCCAGCAGGTCTTGAACGTCACGGCTCACCTTCCTCTGGACCTAGCGCTTGTTCCGGTCGCCAATCGCCAGCTGCCGGACACACTCTCCGTGCAGGCGCGCGCCGACAGCGTCGATCTCGGCGTGCTGGCGGCGGTCACGACGACCGTGCGGGACGTCGAGGGTATCTTCACCGCCGACCTCGGCATCGGCGGCACGTGGGAGGCGCCGAGACTGCGCGGCGGGCTCCAAATCGGCCATGCCGCGGCGACGATCCCCGCGCTGAGTGTGCGCTACACGAATCTGAACGGCGGCCTGTCACTGCGCGGCGACACGATCCGCGTGGACAGCATCACCGCGACGAGTGAACGCGGCCACGCCGAGTTGAGCGGGTTCATGCGACTCGAGCGGCTCACCAAGCCGGTGCTCGCGCTGAACATCACGACGTCCGAGTTCAAGGCGCTGGATCTGCGCGGTTATCTCGCGCTTACCGCGAGCGGTCGCGTGGCCCTGACGGGTCCCGTGTTCGGCGCGACGCTCACAGGGCGCGGCACCGTCACGGAGGGCGTGCTGCACTTCGCCGACCTCGTCAACAAGCGCGTCGTGAACCTCGACGAACCGTGGGTGCAGGACCTCATCGATACGTCACTGATCCGCACGCACCGGCTCGGCCCGGAGTTCCAGAGCCTCTTCTTTGACAGCTTGCAGGTCAGGAACCTGCAGCTGACGATGGGCGAGGATGTGTGGCTGCGCTCCAACGAAGCGAACATCCAGCTGTCGGGCTCGGTCACGGTCAACAAGGTTCGCAACAACTACATCCTGAGTGGTACGCTGCAGGCGCCACGCGGCACCTATCGACTGATCATCGGACCGGTGACGCGCGAGTTCGTCGTCAGGCGGGGGACGGTCCAATACTTCGGCACACCCGATCTCGATGCCGCGCTCGATATCGAAGGGAGCCACGTCGTCCATCCGCTGCCAGGGCCAGGTCAGCCGCCGGAGATCACAGTTCTCGCGCACATCGGCGGCACCTTGCGACTGCCGCGCCTGCGGCTCGAGGCCGAGCACGCGGACTACTCGCAGGCCGAGCTGCTCTCGTATCTGATCAGTGGCAAGCCGTCGTTCGAGCTGAGCGGCGGGCAGGGCGCCTACGTCCGCGGCGTCGCGGCGTCGCTGCTGGCGGGTGAGTTGGAGCGCACGGTGGTGTCGGATCTGGGCGTGCCGCTCGACTACTTCGAGATTCGGCCCGGCGATCCGACGAACCCGTTCTCCGGCGCGCAGCTCGCGGCGGGATGGGCGATCGGGGCCAAGACGTTCCTCGTGCTCAACGCGGGCTTCTGCCAGGGCAACCGCCAGACGTCGCGGTTCACGAACAGCCTCGGCGCCACGCTGCAGTTCCGGTTCAGTCCCGAGTGGCGCACCGAGGCGAGCTTCGAGCCGATGCGCAACTGCGCCGTCGGTGACCCTTACCTCAACACGACGACCATCCCGCGCCAAGTTGGCTTCGACGTGTTCTGGGAGCGGCGCTACTAGGTGACCCGCGCGCTGCTGATCACCAATCCCTTCGCGGCGCGCGCCGACGCCCGGGCCGTCACGGCGATCCTGCAGATCCTGGGTCGTGGTGGCTGGAACGTGGATCTGCGAACCATCACCGGTCCCGGCGACGCCCGTCGCATCGCCGAGGAGTCGCTCGGTGAAGGACTCGACATCCTGGTGAGCCACGGCGGCGACGGGACCGCGATGCAGGTCGCGGCGGGGATCGCGGGGTCGGGGATCGCGCTCGGTGTCGTGCCTGGCGGCACCGGGAACGTGCTCGCGGGCAACCTGCGGCTCCCGCGCGGGACGACCGGCGCGGCGCGGGCGTTGCTCAAAGCGCGCGCGCACGCGATCGATCTCGGCGTCGTGCAGCGTTCGGACGGCGCGCACTATTTCGCGGTCGCCGCGGGAACGGGGTTCGACGCCGCATTGATGGCCGCGACCGGTCGTCAGGAGAAGCGCCGCTGGAAGCTCGGTGCTTACCTGGCGCGGGCGGCTCTCGCGCTGCCCTCGGTGCGCAGTGCCCCGCATCGGGTCAAGGTGGACGGGACCCTGCACGAAATCCGCGCGGCCATGCTCCTGGTGCTGAACTGCGGCAAGCTACCTCCAGGGTTTCTCAATCTCCGCGCCAATCTCGCACCCGATGACGGCTGGCTGGATATCGTCGCGCTCGAAGCAGACGGTGCGTTTCAGGGCGCGAGCGCGGTGATCGAGCTGCTGTTCGGGAACGGCAAGCGCGAGGGGAAGGGACGGCGCGTGTGGTGGGCGCGTGGCCGCTCGGTACGCGTCGAGGTGCCTGATGACGCGCCGCGGCCGGTGCAGCTCGACGGCGAGCTGACGGGCGAGACGCCGTTCGAGGCCCGGCTGCTGCCGGGGGCGCTCACGGTGTTGGTCGGACCCGCATTCCAGGCTCATCATGGCTGATACGCTGCTGCTGGTGGACGATGACGCGAGCGTGCTGCGCGCCATCGGCGATTACTTCGAGCGCATCGGTTACGAAGTCTGGCGTGAGGGTACCGGCGAGCAGGCGATGGAGACGTTCCACCGCGTGCGTCCCGACGTCGTGCTCCTCGACCTGCATCTCCCCGACTCGAGCGGGCTCGTCGTGCTCGAGCGGCTGCGGCGTGAACGTGCGGCGGTGATTCTGCTGACGGGCCAGGGCGATATCGAGACCGCGGTGAAAGCGATGCAGCTCGGAGCCGAAAACTTTCTCACCAAACCCGTCGACATGACGCATCTGGCGGCCGCGATCGCGCGCGTCGCCGAGAAGGTGCGGCTGACGCGGCAAAACGCCCGGCTCAGGGCGCTCGACCATGAGGCCGAAGGCATCGGCTCGCTGGGCGTCTCGCCCGCGATGCGGGAGATGGCGCGCCAGATCGAGCTGCTGGCGGCGAGCGAGCGGTCGACCGTGTTGTTGCAGGGCGAGAGCGGGACGGGGAAGGGGTGGGTCGCGCGCGTGATCCACAATCTCTCGCCGCGTTCCGGCGGGCCCTTCGTCGAGGTCAACTGCGCCGGCCTGTCGGCGACGTTTCTCGATTCTGAACTGTTCGGACACGAAAAGGGCGCCTACACCGACGCGAAAGAACGAAAGGTGGGTCTGTTCGAGCTGGCTGATCACGGTACGATCTTCCTGGACGAGATCGGCGAGCTGACGCCGGACCTGCAACCCAAGCTGCTCAAGGTGTTGGAGACAAAAACATTTCGCCGGCTGGGCGGCACCCGCGAGCTGAGTGTGGATGTCCGGCTGATTGCGGCGACGAACCGCGATCTGGTGCGAGAAGTCGAGGGAGGGCGGTTCCGCGAAGATCTGTTTTACAGGCTGAACGTCATGCCGCTCGTGCTTCCGCCGGTGCGCGAGCGCTCGCGGGAGGATCGGCTCGACCTGATCAGGCGCATCATCAGCGACCTCAAGACGCAGTTGCCGGGATGTCCCAGCGAATGCAGCACGGATGTGCTGGATCGATTGTTATCGGCGGCGTGGCCGGGCAACGTGCGCGAAATGCGCAACGTGCTCGAGCGATCGATGATTCTGGGACGCGGCCAGGCGGTGATCGGCATCGAGCAGCTGCCGCCCGATTTACGGCAGCGTGCCGCGACCGACCGGCGCTACCAGGCGCAGTCGTTGTCGGAGGTGGAGCGGCAGCACATCGAGCGCACGCTGCGTCATCACAGTGGGAACCGCACGCGGGCCGCGCTGGAGCTGGGGATCTCGCGCGCGACGCTAATCAATAAGATCAAGGCGTACAGCCTGAACATCTAAGACCACGAGCGTCGTGGCGTTCGACGTCGCTCAACCTGGGGCCATGAGGCCGCCTGTTCTCTTTTCGCGGGTTCGGTCGAGCAGTCCTTGTGCTGCCAGCGCTTGGTGGCCGCACCCATCGTCGCGTTAGGCGAGATCGGGTCGACAGGCTTGTTGCAATTCGGGCAGACAAAGAAGACTCCCATAGTCGACTCCTCTCTATCCTTCTGTTGTAACCCTGTCTCTCTGTGAGGTTTCCACACAGATTAGGGCATGGACAAACCCAAGCTCAAAGAACACGACGGCATGGTGTGCCGGTCCTGCGGGAATGAAGAGCGGGCGTCGGAGGGCTACCCCTGCGCGGACTGCGGCACCTTCATCTGTCTGATCTGTACATTCCGCGGCGTGACGCGCTGCAAGGCGTGCGAGGAAAAAGCAAAAGCCGCGAAAGCCTAAGCCCCCTAAGCGCCCGCGCGCCGGCGCTTCAATTCCAGCGCCAACTCGTCCCGCGGCGCGCCGAGCTCCGCAGCCAGCTTGGTCAGCGCCGCCTCCGTTCCCTCCCAGTCCCGAGCCGCCGCCAACGCGTCGAGTGCCACTTCCTCGAGAGCCACCGACCGTTCTTCGAGCTCGCGCGTCCGCACCGCGACCTCGCGCGCCAGCCACTGCTCCAGCTCGCGCCGGTCCACTTCCAGCTGGCGCTGCCGCAATGCATGCTGCAACGACAACTCCAGCTCCTCGAGATCCACCGGCTTGATGAGATAGTCGTAGGCGCCGAGCTTGAGGCACTCGATCGCGGTGCGCGGCTCGTCAATCGCCGTGAGCATGAGGACCGCGAGATCGGGGTCCTGGGCGAGCACTTTGGGGAGCAGCTCCACCCCGCTGGTTTCCGGCATCCGGATGTCGCACAGCATCGCCTGCGGATGGTGCGCCGGGAGCAGCTCTAGCGCCTCCTTCGCGTTCGACGCCGCGTGCACGTCGTAGCCCAGGCGAGTCAAAAAACGAGTCAGTGCCTGCCGGATGCCATCTTCATCGTCCACCACCAGCACGCTCGTGCGATCACCGGCAGCGGGGGGGGGCACTTTGGGAGATGTCATGGCCGTCAACGTTGCCGACGTTATCTTGGCGCGTCAATGAGCACATCGCGCACGAATCTCGCGGCGGTCCCCGGCATCACCGTCGGGCATACGACCATCGAAGCGCACGGCACCGGCTGCACGGTGGTGCTCGCGCCGAAAACGGGGATGCGGGCTGCGGTCTGCGTGCGCGGCCGCGCCACCGGAACGCGCGAGCTCGACGTCATGGATCCCCGCCACCTCGTCGAACGGATCGACGCGATCCTCTTGACCGGCGGCTCCGCGTTGGGGCTCGGCGTTGCGGACGGCGTGATGCGCTGGCTGCGCGAGCGCGGGCGCGGCCTTCCCGTTGGCGACATGGGCACGATCCCGATCGTCCCCTCCGCGGTGATCTTCGACCTCGGCAATGCCGGAAAGCCGCTCGGCTGGCCCAGTCCCGATGACGCCTACCGCGCCTGCGACAACGCGACCGCCGACTACGCCGAGGGATTGGTTGGCGTGGGGCGCGGCGCCACATGCGGCAAAGCGGCGGGAATCGAGAGAATGGTCCCCGCGGGTATTGGGTCGTGGGCGGCGCGGTTCGGTGACGTGATCGTATCAGCGCTGGTTGTCGTGAATGCCGTTGGCGATGTGAGAAACGCGCACGGGGAGATTATTGCCGGCACCGTCGACAGCCTGCAGTACCTGGCCGCCGGCGGCGCGCCGCTCGGCGACCCCGAACGGTTGAACCGCAACACGACCCTCGCGGTGATCGCCACGAATGCGGACCTGGACCGCGTGCAGCTCCAGGCGCTCGCGCAGTCAGGCAGCGATGCGCTCGCCCGGCGGATCACGCCGTACGGCACGCTGTTCGATGGCGACGTGATCTTCGCGGTCAGCACCGCCACCGCGAAACCGAAGTCCCCGATGCAGGTCGAGGCGATTGCCGCCCTTGTCGTGCCCGAGGCGGTCGAGCGCGCGGTTCGCCATGGATAAGATCGAACGGGCCGTCGACGACATCCGGCGCAAATGGGTGCCGGACGGACGGCTCGGTGTGTTCGAGATCTCGCTCCTGCCGAAAGGCGTGGCCGGAGTGACGTCCAGCCGCGACGCGCGCGATGCGCTGCGCCACCTCGCGGGGGACGCGGGACTCGTCGAAAAAGTGGAGCTGATTCCGGGCGAGATCGTGGCACCGTCCGCGATCGTCACCGTCGCGCTCGCGCCACTGCTGGGCGAGCCGCGCCTGTCCGCACCCCGCGCCAGCGAAGTACTCCACGGCGAGGTCCTCGACGTGCTGGAGCAGCGCGACGAATGGCTGCGCGTGCGCGCGCCCGACGGCTACATCGCCTGGCTCAACGCGGGATACGTCGCGACCGGTCCGGCGGATTGGGCTGAAGACTGGGCTGAACGCGCAACGGCCCGCTCGCTCAGCGCCGACATTCTCACGACCGACGGGCGGCGCAGACTGCCGACGGGCGCGCGCGTTGCGCTGCGCCGCGGCGTCGTGGAGCTGGCCGACGGCCAACGCGGCGCTGTGGCGGCCGGAAACGTCCGCCGCGAGCAGGAGCTGCGCGTCGAAGCGCGACATCTCGCGTTGCCCGAGCTCGCGCAGAAGTGGTACGCCGGCGCGCCCTACCTGTGGGGCGGACGCACCGAGTGGGGCATCGATTGCTCCGGTTTGGCGCAGGCGGTGTTCGCCGCCCGCGGCATCAAGCTGCCGCGCGACAGCGATCAGCAGTTCGGCCAGGGACAGGAGATTGCGATGTCCCCGGACGGGGCTGATTACGAAGCCGGCGATCTGCTGTTCTTTGCGGAACGGGGCCGAGTGTCGCACGTGGCGTTATGGGCCGGCGCAGGACGGATCGTGCACGCGGCGCTGTCACGGGGCGGAGTGGGAGGTGACCATTTGTTTGGTGATGAGCCGCGCATGGTGCGGTTACGCGAGAGCCTGGTTGGTGTGAGGCGGTTTGGCGGTTAAGCGGTTAGGCGGTTCGAGAAGCCGCCAACCGCCTAACCGCCCAACCGCTGAACCGCCTATTTTTAGTCCATGCGCTTAATCCTCTTCGACATCGACGGAACTCTCCTCTGGACGAATGGTGCGGGAAGGCGCGCCATTCATCGTGCGCTGCTCGACGAGGTGGGGACCGCCGGCCCAATCGACGGCTACCGCTTCGATGGCAAGACCGATCCGCAGATCGTCCGTGAGCTCCTGGAGCTGGCAGGACACCCTGAGTCCCGCTCGGACGACCGGATCACCGCGGTGTGCCGGCGCTATGTCGATTTGCTCACTGCCGAGCTGGCGAAGCCCACCCAGACAACCAAGCTCTATCCCGGGATCAAGGAGCTGCTCGCGGCGCTGGAGCCCTACGAAACCGACCATCGCGCGCTCGTCGGCCTGCTCACCGGCAACGTCCAGCACGGCGCGGCGCTGAAGCTGCGCTCGGCGGGCCTCGATCCCGCGCGGTTCGTCGTCGGCGCGTTCGGCTCCGACTCACACTCCCGAGCCGACCTGCCGGCCGTCGCGGCCAAGCGGGCGACCGAGCGCACTGGCCGGCGGTTTACGGGAGCCGACCTGGTCGTGGTGGGCGACACACCCGATGACGTCGCGTGCGCCCGTCCGATGGGGGCCCGCACCGTTGGGGTCGCGACGGGATTCTACGACACGGCGGCGCTCCGAGCTGCGGGTGCGACGCACGTGTTCGAGAACCTGGGCGACACGCAAGCGGTGCTGCAAGCGCTGTTCTCGTGACGGTCGTGCGCGAGGAGCTCGAGCTCAAAGCTCGAGTGGAGAATGCCGACGCGGTGCGCAAGTCGATCCTGGCAGCCGGGGCCGAGCTCGTCTACCGCGGCGCCATGATGGACCGGCGCTTCGATCGCAAGGGTCGACTCGAACGGCGCGACGAAGTCGTGCGCCTGCGCGTCTACCCCCGAATGGGGCGTACTGGGCTGGAAGGGTCCCGCAGAGCGCCGCGGTGAGTACCGACTGCGTGAAGAGTGGGAGTCGCGCGTCGACGACCCGAAAGCCGTGCGCGTTATCCTGCGGCACATGGGATACAAAATCTCCCTACGCGTCGATCGCGCCGTCGAACAGTATCGCCTCGGCGGCGCCACACTGCGTCTGGAGTGGTATCCGGCGATGGATGTGCTTTTGGAAGTCGAAGGAGAGCCCGACGCAATCGAGCGCGCGGTCACGGCCACCGGCCTCGCGCGCGACGCATTCC
>WNFD01006934.1_pt1 | contig 19541 bp, 18 predicted proteins | sample 5400491 | NCBI WGS metagenome assembly WNFD01 (sample SAMN13153343, study PRJNA577476) | soil metagenome | isolation source: 120 cm saprolite under Douglas fir tree site 2 hole 2 replicate 2 | place: USA:California | collected 2015-04-18
TCACACAGGGCGGCAACGGCACGAGCACCATCACCGTTACCCCACACAATGGCTTCACCGGAAGCGTTGCGCTGTCGGTCTCGGGCCTGCCGAGCGGCGTGACTGCTTCTGCATTCAACCCCGCCAGCACCACGAGTACCAGCGTCCTGACGCTGAGCGCGACCAGCACGGCGGGCACTGGAACTTTCTCCCTGACCATCACCGGAATCTCCGGCAGCTTGACTCACACGGCGACGCTTAATCTCACCGTGAATGCCTCAACTCCGGCACCGAACTTCAGCCTCTCGGCGTCGCCATACACCCTCACGCAGGGCAGCAACGGCACGAGCACTATCACCGTTACCCCACAATATGGCTTCACCGGAAGCGTTATGCTGTCGGTCTCGGGTCTGCCGAGCGGCGTGACTGCTTCCGCATTCAACCCCGCCAGCACCACGAACACCAGCGTCCTGACGCTGACGGCGAGCAGTACGGCGGCCACCGGAACTTACTCCGTGATGATCACGGGAACCTCCGGCATGTTGAGTCACACGGCGACGCTCATGCTCACAGTCAAATCCGCGACGAGCACGAGCTCGATGGTCGTAAACCCGACGTCACTGACGTTCACCTATCAGGGCGGCGGCTCCACGACAGGGTCACAATCCCTGAGGGTTACCGGCACGACTGCGAAAGTTTGGTACTCGGTTTCAACCTACGGTGGCTCTTGGCTCACGGCAAGTCCGACTAACGGAAGGACTCCTGGCACGATCACTGTTTCAGTGAATGCGTCAGGCATGTCTCCGTCGACCTACACCGGCTCGATCCAGGTGAGCTCTTCAGGTGCCGGGACCGTAACCGTTCCGGTGACGCTGAATGTCACTGCTTGCGTCACCAACTGCGGCGGAAGTACGACGATGTACGCCCAGCCTTACGTCACCGACCCCAGCTTGTCCGGCACCCTCTACGCACAGTGGGTAGATCGTTTGGGTGTTCCGACGGGCAATCCAACGTCACCGGTTGATCCAGGCTTGGTGCTTTCAAAGAATGCCACCGCGCCGGCAGGATCATTCACGGGTGCATACATCAGGAACATCCCGCAAGGGTCGCCCATCCCCACGGAACTTGGGTTTGACCAACGAGTGGGAAGTCAGTGCACTCTCACATCGCCACGAGTTGTTATAGTGGCCAGCGTCAGTGGGACGCACGCGCTAGGCTGCAGCACTGCAACGATTACAACACCCACGATAGGCACAAGCACTACGCCTGTAGCGGGCTGGAATCGCTTGCGGTTCAACATGTCCGCCATGGCACAAGCGGCTCTGATGTTCGTGCCTGGTGACACTATAACGAGCATGACGATTGTCCAGGATCAGGGACCTGACCCTGCAGTTCAGGGATCCGCAGGTGGCTTCGTTGTGATCGATAACATAGACATCAACGGAACGTTTGCCGGAAAGGCGACTTGGATCTCAACAGACCGTTGATCGAAAAGAAGTAAAGGTAGTTGTCAGCTCCAGGCCGGCTTGCCACGCTGTCATGGCAGGCCGGCCTGGACTTTTTTTTCGAGATCGTACCGAGCCGCGGCGTTCGCTTGATCCTTTGATCCTTTAATCCTTTGACCCATCAACGCGAACCCAATCGGAACAGCAAGGTTGTGAGGTAAGGTCCGGCTGGGAATTCGATTTCAAACCTACTTTGGTTCATCCCCGCGAAGTGCTTACCCTCACGCGAGCGACTACGAATCCACGATCCCCGCCTGCGCTGGATACATCTTGACGCATGTGTTAGGATTTCGAGCGAAATTAGTATGCCGAGGCAGTACATTCCGATTTTGATCTTCGCTGTGCTGGCCGCGGCGTTTCCGGCCGTGACGCTGGTGCTCTTCCGGTTTATTCGTCCCACACCGGCGGCGGTGGGGGCGAAACTGAAGCCTTACGAGTGCGGTGTGGAGGCCGAGGGGGACACGCGCGGCCGGTATTCGGTCAGGTTTTATATCGTGGCCATTCTCTTTGTGATCTTCGATGTGGAGACGACGTTTCTGTTTCCATGGGCCGTGCTGTTTTCCACCCGGCAGGAAGGGTTCCGTCTGGAACCGGTGTATGCGCTGGCAAGCATGTTTGTGTTCCTGGGTATTCTGATCATTGGGTACGTCTGGCTCTATCGGAAGGGCGCTCTGGAATGGGTGTAAGGGAGGCAGGTTGACTGTGTTTTCCGCCATGTGCTAAAAGCTACGGGTTGCGCGAGATAGGCGCGGACTTCTCAACTCCTAATTCATGGCCAACGATCCGGAAGAAAAGCAGCCCTCTGCGAGCCCCAAAGATGATTCGTCCGCCGCAAAACCTCCCGCAGCGGCGGGCGAACCTGTGTCCAAGCCGCCCGCTGCACCGGCGGCTCCTGCTGCAAAGCCCCCGGGGGCGGCCACCCCACCGAAACCTCCTGCTCCGCCAAAGGAAGGGCCTGTCGCTCTCGATAACGACCTCGTGAAGCGATACAAGGAAAAATTCGGGGAGGCAATTCGCGAGGCGTGGATTGATCGCAAGCAGGCGATCCTGGTGATCGCGCGCGAGCGATTAGTGGAAATCGCTACTTACAGCCGTGATGACGAGAAATTCGATTGGCTGAGCGACCTCACGGCTGTGGACTGGCCGAAACGCGAGCAGCGTTTCGATGTCGTGCTTAACATGTACTCGTTCGCAAAGAATGAGCGGCTGCGCCTGAAGGTGCACGCCTCCGCGGACGAGCGCGTGCCCAGCGTTCAGGGCGTGTGGGCCACGGCGAATTGGGAGGAACGGGAAGTGTACGACATGTTCGGTGTGGTGTTCGAAGGACACCCCGAGCTGAAGCGGATTCTGCTGCCGGACGAATGGCAGGGATATCCGCTGCGCAAGGATTACGACATTCTGACGCAGGACACGGCCTGGGTGCGCGAAAACCTGGGGATCGAGAGCGGACAGTAGAAATGGCGGACCAGCGCGTTCCGTTTGCCACGCATGCCGAGTCCACAGTGCTCGGGGCGGACGAAATCGTCCTCAACATGGGGCCGCAGCACCCGTCGACACACGGCGTGCTGCGCGTGAAATTGCGCCTGGACGGCGAGAAGGTGATCGGCTCGGAGTGCGTGATCGGCTACCTGCACCGCGGCGTTGAGAAAATCGCCGAGCACCGGACCTACACGCAGTTTGCCCCATACGTGGACCGCATGGATTACGTCGCGGCGGTTTCGAACGGCCTGGGCTACTGCGAAGCGGTCGAAAAGCTGCTGGGAGCGGAGGCGCCGCTTCGCGCGCGCGTCATTCGAACGATTCTCACCGAACTGCAGCGGATCGCGAGCCATCTGTTCTGGCTGGGGACGCACGCGCTCGACATTGGCGCGCTGACGCCGCTGTTTTACTGCCTGCGCGAGCGGGAAGAGGTCCTGAAGATTTTCGAGAAATATTGCGGCGCGCGGCTCACCACGCACGCGTTCCGCATCGGCGGCCTGCAGTACGAGGCTTACGATGAGTTCGAAAAAGACGTCGAGCGCTTCTGCACGCCGTTTGACAAGCGCGTGGACGAGTACGAATCTCTGCTCACGGGAAACCGCATCTGGGTGGGTCGAACGAAGGGCATCGGCATACTCACCGCCAAGGAAGCGATCGACTATGCCGCCTCGGGCCCGGTGATACGCGCGAGCGGCGTGAAGTGGGACATCCGCAAGGCGATGCCGTATGCCGCCTACGACCTGTACAAGTTCGAAATTCCAACCGGGAAGAACGGCGACACGTTTGACCGGTACATCGTGCGCATGGAAGAGATGCGCCAATCGCGCTTGATCTGCCTGCAGGCGATTGAGAACATCCCCGCCGGGCCGATCATGGGCAAGGTCGGAAAGGTATTAAAACCGCCGCCGGGAGAGGTCTATCACGCGATCGAAGCGCCGAAGGGCGAGCTTGGATATTACATCGTCAGCGACGGCACGACGCAGCCGTACCGAGTGCGCATTCGCCCGCCCTCCTTGATCAACCTCGAGGCGTTCGACAAGATGATTCGCGGGCACCTGGTGGCGGACGTTGTGGCCATCATCGGTACGCTCGACATCGTGCTGGGAGAAGTGGACCGTTAACGCGATGCACGCTCTGATCGATTTCGTGATTTCCATTTGGGTGCCGCTGGTTTGCGCGCTGGTGATTGTGGCGGTCCTTCCGCTCGTTGCTGGATACATCGTTTTGATGGAACGGAAGGTCATGGCCGATATGCAGGCGCGGCTGGGGCCGATGCGCGTGGGACCGCACGGCCTGCTGCAGCCCATCGCCGACGCGGTAAAACTGCTCCTAAAGGAAGACATCATCCCGGATGAGGCCGATAAGGGGATTTTCTGGATCGCGCCGTTGATCTCGGTGACGGCGGGAATGCTGGCGATGTCGGCGCTCGCGATTGGGCCGTGGTTCCAGATTGCCGACTTGAACATCGGACTTTTGTTTGTCGTGGGAATCGGAGCGCTGGGAATTTTCGGAATCGTGCTCGGCGGATGGTCGTCCAACAGCCATTATTCGCTGCTCGGAGCGTTACGTAGCGCGGCGCAGCTCGTGAGCTACGAAACCGCCGCGGGGATGGCGATTGTCGGCGCGTTGCTGCTGGCCGGGACGCTTTCCACGCGCGAAATTATCGAGGCCCAGGAAGATTACGGGGTTTGGTTCGTCTTCGCGGCGCCCGTGGGATTCTTCATCTATGTTGTGGCCTCGATTGCGGAAACCAATCGCGCACCCTTCGATCTCCCGGAAGCGGAATCGGAATTGGTTGCGGGCTACATGACCGAGTATAGCGGGTTCCGGTGGGCGCTCTACTTCCTGGCGGAGTACACCAACATGGTGGTCGTGGCGTCGATTGCGACGACACTGTTTCTTGGCGGGTGGCTGCGGCCGTTCGCCGGTACGCGGGCATTTGATTTCCTGGATTTCTTGCCGTCATTCCTCATGCTTGTGGTTGCCGGGTATTGCTTTTACCGCGCGCCGAAGCAGCCGGTTAAGATCCAGCAAACCGTTCTTGCCACGGTGGGAGTGCTATTCATTTTGGTTGCGGGAATATTGGCGGCGCCGCTGGTGGCGCCCGCAGGGTCCATCGTTGCGAGCGCGAAGGCAGGGCTGCACGGCGCGTTCTGGTTCCTGCTGAAAGTGGGGCTCTACCTGTACTTGTTCATGTGGCTGAGATTTACGTTCCCGCGGTACCGGTTTGACCAGTTAATGCGTTTGGGATGGCAATTCCTGATACCTCTTTCGATCGTGAATGTGATGGGCATTGGCCTGGCGCTCGTGCTGCACAGGCAATTGGGATGGAGCCATTGGACGGCGTTTCCTCTGACGACGGTTCTGACGCTGGCTGTGGCTGGGGGATTGGGATTGGCGGGGGAGAAGAAGGAAAAAGAACACGCCATCGTGGGCGAAGAGGCGTAGGGAACCAACAACGATGCTCGATCAGATCGTATTTTATTTCTTTGCCGCTCTGGCAGTGATTTCGGCGGTCCTGGTGGTGACGCGCCGGAACGTGGTGCAGAGCGCAATATTTCTGATCACCGCGCTACTGGCGACGGCGGGCATTTTTCTGCAACTGCACGCGGAGTTTTTGTTCATCGTGCAGGTGATTCTGTACGCGGGCGGCATCATGGTGCTGTTTGTGTTCGTCATCATGCTGATTAATCTGGACGTGTCGTTGCACCAAGTGCAGTTCAACCGGCAATGGTGGCTCGGATTGCTGCTGGCGCTGGTCCTGGGCGCGCAATTGACGGTGGCGATCGCGGTGGGGCGCTCGGGGCTGCCGCTGGGCGAACCTGCTCCTGCGACCATGCTCGAGCCAAGCACGCAACTCGTAGGGCGCGTTCTGTTCAGCGAGTACATGCTCCCGTTTGAAATTGCGTCGATCCTGCTGCTTGTGGCCATGATCGGCGCCGTCGTTATGGCCAAGAAAAAAGTTTAGCGTGCGGGCTCTTCGTGGAGCCCGCCGAATAGAGGTTGCAAGAACAATTATGATTCCGACCAGCCATTACCTGTTCCTGAGTCTGGCGCTGTTCACGATCGGCGTGATCGGCGTGGTGACCCGGCGGAACGTCATCATCATTTTGATGTCCATCGAACTGATGCTGAACGCGGTGAACATCAACCTGGTGGCGTTCTCGCGCCTGGTCGGCTCGGCCGAAGGGCACGTCTTCGCGATTTTCGTCATTACCGACGCGGCGGCCGAGGCCGCGGTGGGATTGGGCATCATTATTGCGTTTTTCCGGAACCGTGAGACATTGCTGGGCGACGAAATGGATCTGCTCAAGTGGTAGGCTGTGCGGGCTGGTGTTTCTAGGACATGATGCCGACTGAATATTTTCTGGCGCACATCTGGATGATCCCGCTATTCCCCCTGGCGAGCGCGGCGCTGATGCTGCTTATCGGACGGCGCTTGCCGAACAGCGCCGTAAGCGTGGTGTGCGTGGGCAGCGTCTTCCTCTCAATGTGCTTCGCCTTCGGTGCCATATTGCAATTGATCGCGCGGCCTGCCGCGCAGCGCGTGGTGAGTTTCAACCTGTTCGACTGGGTTCCGGCGGGCGTGATGCACACGAACGCGGGACGCGTGATGGATTTTCACGTGCCCTGGGGCGTCTTGATGGATCCGCTGACCGCCGTGATGCTCCTGGTGGTCACCGGCGTGGGATTCCTCATCCATGTGTATTCGATCGGATACATGGGACACGAGGGGGGGTACTACCGCTTCTTCGGCTACCTGAATTTGTTCATGTTTTCGATGCTCACCTTGGTCCTGGCGAATAATTTGTTGCTGCTTTTCGTCGGCTGGGAAGGCGTCGGGCTGTGCAGCTACCTGCTGATCGGTTTCTATTTCCTGCGCAAGTCGGCGTCGGACGCGGGGAAGAAGGCGTTCATCGTCAACCGGATCGGCGATGCCGGGTTTCTACTGGGCCTCTTCCTGATGTTGGGCACCCTCGGAACGATTCAGTTCACCGAACTGGGTCCGGCGATCGCGGCAGGAAACTTTGAGATTGGGAACGGCACGCTGACGGCGATCGCGTTGCTGCTGTTCGTCGGCGCGACGGGGAAATCGGCGCAGCTTCCTCTGTACGTCTGGCTGCCGGATGCCATGGAAGGCCCCACACCCGTCAGCGCGTTGATCCACGCGGCGACGATGGTCACCGCCGGCGTGTACATGATCGCGCGAACCAACGCCGTGTTTTCAATGGCGCCGCGTGCGCTCGAAGTCGTGGCCGTGGTCGGCTGCGTCACTTCACTTTTTGCCGCGACGATGGGCCTGGTGCAGAACGACATCAAACGCGTGCTGGCCTACTCGACCGTATCGCAGCTCGGGTATATGTTCCTGGCATGCGGCGTGGGCGCGTTCACTGCGGGCGTGTTCCACCTGATGACGCATGCCTTCTTCAAAGCGTTGCTGTTCCTTGGATCGGGCAGTGTGATTCACGCGCTTTCGGGCGAGCAGGACATGCGCAAGATGGGCGCGTTGTGGACGAAGATTCCGACGACCGCGCGCACTTTTCTCGTTGCCTCGATCGCCATCGCTGGGATTCCGCCGCTGGCAGGGTTTTTCAGCAAGGATGCCATTCTCGGCCACGCATTCGAGCGCAGTCCGGCGCTGTGGCTGCTGGGATTCATTACGGCGGGGATGACGGCGTTTTATATGTTCCGCCTGGTGAACATGACGTTTTTCGGAACTTCGCGCGTGGATCATGAAGTCGAACACCACATTCACGAATCGCCAAGCTCGATGACCGTGCCGCTAATGATTTTAGCGGTGCTCTCGGTGATCGGAGGCTGGGTAGGCTGGCCTGAGTCATTGGGCGGTAGCGACCGGTTTGCGCAATTTCTAGCTCCAGTCATGGCGAAGCCAGGCGGAGAAGTGGCCGAAGCGGCGGGCGCAGCGCATGCGGCATCTGGCGGATCGACGGAGTACCTGCTCATGGTGTTGTCCGTGGCGATTGCCGCGGGAGGAATCTGGCTGGCGTACAAGTGGTATATCAAGCGGCCGGAAGTGCCCGGCAAGATCGCGTCAAATTTTGGCGGGCTATATCGGCTGCTCTACAACAAGTATTACGTCGATCAAATTTACGATGCGATGTTCGTGAATCGCATGAAGGATTTGGCGCTCACGCTTGGAGCGTTTGACAACGGCGTGATCAATGGCCTCGGCGTGGACGGCGCCGGCTGGCTGACGCGGTTCACCTCGCGAGTTTCGATAGTGTGGGATACCTGGATCGTAGACGGCCTGGTGAATCTCGCGGCGCGGGTCGTGTGGGTCTTGAGCTATCCCGTGCGGATGCTGCAGACGGGTCGCGTTTCGCGGTATGCGCTGTTCATGTTGCTCGGCGTGCTGATTTTCCTGGGATATTATTTGCGGGCTTCGGGATTCACGCTGCAAAACTTGTTGCACTAGAAGGCGGCTCATGGGTGCGAGGCGAGCGAACTCGATCGGACATCAGGGGCTAAAGCCCTTGTTTTTCGAGTTCCTGAATGTCGCGGCTGAACAGGTTGCGGAAAAAGTCAATTCGAAGCCGCTTTTAGTAGCACAGGCACTCTTGCCTGTGCTGGTTTTGCTGCACTTATCATCGATGCACAGCCAAGAGTGGCTGTGCTACTCGACTTTTTCCGCAACCTGTGAAGCCGCGACCCACAAAGATCAGGTGCGGAATTCGCTCATTCGGGCGGGTACGAAAACATCGCCGCAATTATGGTTTTGTGGCGCAGGAATTTTGCGGGTCGGGTGATTTGTAGTTCGGGGATTTTGCCCACAGGAGTTTTGCGGGTCGGGTGATTTGTGGTTCGGGGATTTTGCCCACAGGAGGTTTGTGGGTCGGGTGATTTGTAGTTTGGGGTTTTTGCCGAGAGGTGTTTTGCCAATAGGTGTGTTGCGAAGCAGGAGTTTTGTGAGGCAGGAGTTTTGTGGGTCAGGGCTTCAGCCCTGACGTTAGCGGCTGAAAATATGTGGGGCTTTAGCCCCTGAAGCTGCCGCAAAGTGTTTGAGCGAACTTGCTAGGCAGCATAATAGAAGGCGAGGCGGGCAGATGGAATTTTACAATACTCATATCCTGTCGGTGGTGCTGTTCACACCGCTGGTGGGGGCGTTGTTGCTGCTGTTCGTGCCGCGCGACAGCGAAAACGCGCATCGCGTCATCGGCAACCTATTCGCTTTCCTGGGGCTGATCGTTTCGCTGCCGTTGATCTGGCGGTTCAGCTTGGCTCCCGACTCGCCGCGTTTTCAGTTCTACGAAAACCACGACTGGATTCCCTCGATCGGGGCGCACTACACGCTGGGAATCGACGGCATCAGCCTGTTGTTGGTGATCCTGACAACATTCCTGGGCGCGATTTCCATCCTTTCCTCGTGGAGCGCGATTCAGCTCCGGAAAAAAGAATATTACATTCTCTTCTTGCTCCTCCAGGTGGGCATGCTGGGCGTTTTCATGGCGCTGGATTTCTTCCTGTTCTACATGTTCTGGGAAGTAATGCTCGTGCCGATGTATTTCCTGATCGGCGTGTGGGGAAGCGACCGCCGGCTGTACGCCGCGATCAAGTTTTTCCTGTATACGCTGGTCGGATCGGTGCTGATGCTGTTGGGGATCCTGGCGCTCTACTTCAAGGCGGGCGCCATGACATTTGATATCCCCACGCTGCTGTCATCGGCGGCGCAGTTTGACACGCGCACGCAAGTCATCCTGTTCTGGGCGTTCTTCTTCGCGTTCGCGATCAAGGTGCCGATGTTCCCGTTCCACACGTGGCTGCCCGATGCGCACACCGAAGCGCCCACGGCCGGCTCCGTGATCCTGGCCGGCGTTTTGCTGAAGATGGGCACGTACGGATTCATCCGTTTTTCACTGCCTTTGCTGCCGCTGGACCCCACGGCGCGCCACAAAATAGTGACGATCATGCTGGTCGTTTCGGTGATCAGTATTTTGTACGGCGCGCTGGTCTGCATGATGCAGAAGGACATGAAGAAACTGATTGCGTACAGCTCCGTCAGCCACCTGGGATTCTGCACACTGGGAATTTTCGCGCTGACTCCGCACGGCCTTTCCGGCAGCGTGCTCCAGCAGATCAACCACGGAATTTCCACGGGCGCGTTGTTCTTGATCGTCGGCGTGCTCTACGAAAGGCGGCACACGCGCTTGATCTCGGAATTTGGCGGGTTGTCCACGCCCATGCCAAATTTTGCCGCCATCTATATGATCATCTCGCTCAGCTCGCTGGGCCTCCCGCTGCTGAACGGTTTTATCGGAGAGTTCACCATCCTGCGCGGGACGTACGAAGTCAGCATTAAGTACACGGCGTGGGCGTCGATCGGGATCATTCTGGGAGCCGCGTACTTGCTCTGGCTCTACCAGCGCGTTATGTTTGGGCCGGTCACAAATCCCGCGAACGAGCATATGCAGGATCTCAACGCGCGAGAGTATGCGACGTTGATCCCTTTGGTAATTCTGTGCTTCTGGATCGGAATTTACCCGAAGCCGATATTTCGAGTGCTGGAGCGGCCTGTGCAATTGATCGTCGAGCAGGTCAATCCGGGATACTACGGGGCAGAGCGCGCGTCTGCGCCCGGCGTAAATGCTGCTCCGGCGGCTCCTGGACAGCCTGGAGCGGTGATGCCAGGAACGAACATGCCCGCCGGAATGAATATGCCGCCAGCGGCGACCCCCGACGACGATTTGGATATACGCGCGTTTGATCCACATGCAAATGATAATGAAAAAGCGGCGCCGGCAAGCCTCGGCAAAGCGCCCGCTGCCGGCACGGAGAAAAAGTAAGCAGCCCGATGAACTCTGCCCTCAACGCGTTCCGGTCTTTCATGCAGCAAGGCGGCGGCGGACTGCTCCTGCCGGAGATGATGCTCGTTCTCTTCGCCATGGGCATCCTGCTCACCGATTACCTCCTGGAAGCGCGTGACAAATATTTCAACGCATTGATGGCCATGCTCGGCGTGATCTTCAGCGCAATCACCCTGTGGCAGTTGCGGCCAGCCGCGGCGAGCGGGCAGGCGATTGGATTCAGCAACTCGCTCTTGGTGGACCCCTTCTTTCTGTTTTTCGGGTTCGTTTTCCTGATTGCCACAGCGCTAGTGATCCTGCTTTCGGTGCGCTACCTGCAAATTGAAGATGAAAATCATGGCGAGTATTACGCGCTGATCTTGTTTGCAGCCGTTGGCATGATGTTTATGGCCTCGGGGTTCGATCTGGTCGTCCAATTCCTCGGCCTCGAAACGATGGCCATCAGTTTCTACGTGCTGGCGGGATTCCTGCGGCGCGACCGCCGATCGAATGAAAGAGCTCGGGCATCCTGGCATACGGATTTTCGATTCTCTACGGCTTGGGCGCCACGGCGAACCTCAGCCCATTTGGCGGCTCGCTGCCTCCCCGCACGAATCTGGAAGTGATCCAGGTGGCGGTCGAAGCGCGCGGGCACGGCGATCTGCTGGTGATCCTGGCGCTCGTTACAGTCGTATCGGGACTTTTCTTCAAGGTCGCCGCAGTGCCATTCCACCAGTGGGCTCCGGACGTGTACGAAGGCTCCCCGACGCCCATCACGGCGTATATTAGCGTCGCGTCGAAGACCGCAAGCTTCGCGTTGCTGCTGCGGTTGCTGCTTACCGTTTTCTGGCCGGTGAGGCTGGACTGGGAGATGCTGTTGGCATTCGTGGCGATCGCGTCTCTCACCATCGGCAACTTCGCGGCGATTACGCAGACGAATATCAAGCGGATGCTGGCTTACTCTTCGATTTCGCACGTGGGATACATCTTACTCGGCATCGTAGCGGCGGCCTCGAGCGCGCAAGGCTTCATGACCGGCATGAAGGGCGTAGCGTTCTACTTGTTCGTGTATGCGTTCATGACCATCGGAGCGTTTGCTGTAGTGATTGTGCTGCAACGGCAGGGGGTCATCAGCGACGAGTTGGACGATCTCAACGGATTGTACCAGCGCAGCCCCGCTTCCGCGGTGGTGCTGCTGATATTCATGCTCTCCCTGGCAGGGATTCCGCCGCTGGCGGGCTTTGTCGGGAAGTATTACATATTGCTAGCGCTGATTGAGACGGGCCACAATCGACTGGCCTTGTTCGGGGCGCTCTACATCGTCCCGGCGCTGTACTACTATTTTCGCATCGTGGCGCACGCGTGGCTGTACGAGCCGGGCAACGCGCCCGCGCTGAAGATTACGATCGGGCAAGGGGTCGCCTTCGCCGCGCTGAGCCTGGTAACCGTCGCGGCCGGCGTTTACCCGGAGCCGTTCATAAATTATCTGGCGAAGTATTCGATGTTCTTCCCCTTGGGATTCAGTGGCCACTGATGATCCAGATTCGCCTCTCCCGCCATCGCCGCGAAAGCGGCCGGATCCTGCCTCCCGCCAATTCGCCGTCGCGCTAGAATTACCCTTTGTCTTGGTATCCGCGATTGTGGTGGGCGGCCTCTTTGGGTATTTGCTGGACCGATGGTTGCACACCAAGCCCGTTCTGATGCTGATTCTCGGAGGGCTGGGTTTTTACGCAGGCGTTCGCGACGTTTTGCGGCGGCTCGAGCGGAGTAGCGATGGAGACGGTTGATATTGCGCCGTATGCGGTGACCGAACGGCGAATCGCCCGCCTGACTCGCCGGGGTCCTTATTGGGGCATTACTTGCCTGGATCAATTTTCGGTGGTTGAAAAGCGCTCTTGACACCGTGACGCGCGCTGCGACGGCTCATGCGGAGCCTTCTAAAGCGCGCGTGCCGGTTGGAAGCCTCTTCGGGTTGATTGGCCGGTATTTCTTGATTGCGGTATCCGTGTATGTTATTTTTGTTTTCTTTGGAATCCCGATCTTAAGCATACTGGTGGGCTTGTGCGCGCTCGGCGCCGCAACGATCGGGGCAAGCTTGTATGAAGTCTTTCAGTCCTGGGATTGATAACGATAAATGGAAACCCACGTCAGTTGGCTTGTTGACCGCCCTCCATATTCAACCTTCAAATCCCGCCACACCAATCCCTGAGCACGTGGTCATGTCATTTGTGGTGTTCGGGATCGGTGTCCTGGGCACGCTTTGGCTGCGTCCGCGCCTGTCCGTGGACAATCCTGGCGGTGTGCAGCAGGTCGCGGAATTGTTGATTACCAACCTCGTTGGTTTCGGTATTCGCGACTTGCTCGATGAAAACGTAAAGCACGGCGGACGCCGGTACGTCGCGATGATTGGCTCTGTTTCCGTGTTCATTTTGCTCGCCAACCTGCTAAGCCTTTTCCCGGCATTTTCGGCGCCCACGGCGGAAAAGGCTGTACCTCTCGGTTGCGCCATTGTCATTTTTCTGTATTTCAACTGGCAGGGAATTCGCCACCATGGTGTGGCCCATTATCTGCTTACGTTTGCCGGTTCGCCGCGGAAGTTGGGCGACTGGCTCCTTGGCATTCTGCTATTTCCCGTCGAGCTCATCAGCACCTCGGCACGCATTCTTTCCTTGACGGTGCGTCTCTGGGCAAACATTTTTGCCAGCGACTTGCTCTATGTGATCTTCCTCGGATTGCTGGTGCAGCCGGCCGTGTGGGGATGGCATAAGTCGCCCGCCTTGGGGATTGTTCTGGGAATATTTCCGGCAATTATTCCGCTGGCCTTCATCGGCCTTCATATTTTTGTCGCGATTATTCAGACGTACGTTTTCACGCTTCTGCCGACGATTTATATTGGAATTGCGACGGCGGATGAGCACTAACCCGGCTTCCTGTTTGCGCACCCGTTTCAGTGTGAGCCCGGTTGCAGGGCGAATATCCGGGAACCACCAACTGACGGCACTTTCATAAGGAGAAAACGATGAAGAAAGTTCTGTATGCAGTAGTCACTTTGGCTGGCGCGATGCTCGCGGCCCCCGCGGCTTTTGCGCAGACCACCGCAGCTCCAACGGGAGGAACGAACTGGGTGGCCATTTCCGCGGCGTTCGGCATGGCGCTCGCGGCGTTCGGAGGCGCGCTGGCGCAGTCACGCGTAGCGTCCGCGGCATGCGAAGGCATGGCGCGCAATCCAGGCGCGTCCGGCGCCATCCGCGCCGCGATGATTCTTGGTCTCGTGTTCATCGAGACACTCGCGCTTTTGACTCTCGTGATCATCTTCGCGAAGGTCTAGTAGACGATTTGGTTTTTTGTTTCTGGCGGCACGCTCTTGGAGTCCCGAGGGCGTGCCGTTTTGTGTGGAGTAGAACAGGCTTCAGCCTGTTTGGGTTTTGCGCCGGATAGGAGCAAACCAAACAGGCTGAAGCCTGTTCTACTAGGAACTACCGCATATTGAGGGCGGCTTTGGCCGCGAAGCCGATGACGCGTGTGGGGAATAATCCTACGTATATCGTGCCGGCCGCGGCGATCCAGAGCACGATGGAGAGCGTCCACGGCACCGGCTCGGCCGCGATTACCTGTTTTGGCTCGCGCATGTACATAGCGACCATCACGCGCAGGTAATAGTAGGCCCCGATCACGCTATTCAGGGCCAGCAGGATCGCAAGCCAGATCAAATTTGAATCCAGGGCTGCGCTGAAGACGTAAAACTTGCCAAGGAACCCCGCTGCTACGGGCAATCCGAGAAGCGAGAGCAGAAATAGCGATAAGCATGCGGCCATGGCGGGCTGCCGGCGCGCCAAGCCCGTAAAATCTTCGATTTCGACGTGGCGCTCGCCCGCGCCGCCCAATTGCGCGACGATCAGGAACGCACCCAGCTTCACCAGGGCGTAGGTCACGAGGTAAAACAGCGCTGCGGCGATCCCTGCTTCCGGACGATCTGTCGCGGCTGCCGCGGCCAGAGCGACCAGGATATACCCAGCGTGCGCAATCGAGCTGTAGGCCAGCATGCGCTTCAAATTCGTCTGTACGAGCGCACCCAGGTTGCCCGCAAACATGCTCAGCGCGGCCGCAATCCAGAGCGCCCAGAACCACAGCGCGCTCGCGGCCTCCACATTCACCAGAATGCGCAGCGCCAGAGCGAACGCGGCGGCCTTGGGACCGGTCGAGAGCATCGCCGTGACCGGGGCAGGAGCGCCTTCGTAAACGTCCGGCGTCCAGAGTTGGAACGGCGCGGCGGCGACTTTGAAAGCCAGCCCGACAAAGACGAGCCCGAGGCCCATTTTCAACAGCGTTGCTGACGATTGCGCCCCAGCTTGCCCCATCAGGTCAAGGTGCGTGGTCCCCGTCGCTCCATACGTGAGGGCGATGCCATAAAGAAAAAAGGCCGTGGCGAACGAGCCCAGCAGGAAATACTTCATGGCGGCTTCGTTCGAACGGGGGGCGTCGCGCTTGTAGCTGGCGAGGACGTAGGATGCAATGGAACTCATCTCCAGGCCGATGAAGGCGGTCAGGAGTTCCTGGGCGCTAGCCATAACGCCCATGCCGGCAGTGGCGAATAAAATTAACGCGCAAAATTCGCCGGCATCGAGATCCTCGCGTTTGAGATAGCTGGCCGAGCCCAGAATCGCGAGGAAGGCCACACCGCAGACGATCAAATGGACGAAAAGGCTGAAAGAATCAGCGCGAAGCAGGCCGGAATAGGCAGCGCCCGGAGCCGTCGCCAAGAATCGCGTCGCTGCCAGGGCCAGCGCCGCACCAAGAAGCGAAATCGTGGATAGCACGCCGTGCCGCGTCCTGGGCACGATCGGGGCGAGGAACATCACGAACATGCCGAACGCGCACAAGACGAGTTCCGGCGCGATTCGGTACAAATCTTGAAGAGGCGGCAACATTTATTTCGAGTTCACCAAGTTGGCCACGCCGCCGGACGCCGCGGCGTTCGCGCCGCTTGCGGGCAAGGCGGGATGATCCATATCGTTCATGCCGCCGGCATCGAACGCCTGCGGGCGCTGCATCAATTGCAGCACGTTCTGCGTCGACGCTTCCGTGCGCCGCGTAAAGAACGGAGATCCAATCCCCATCCACAGAATGACCGCTGCCATCAGGAGCAGGATTCCATGCTCGCGCGCATCCACGTCAGGCAAAGTGCCGTTCTTGTCCTGCGTAAGGCTGCCGAAAAAAACGCGCTGGTAGGACCAAAGCAAATAAACAGCGGAGAAAATGACGCCCAGCGCGGCCCAGGACGCCCACGCCGCGTGTTTTTGGAATGTTCCAGCAAGAATCAAAAACTCGCCGACGAACCCGTTGAGCATCGGCAGGCCCGCCGACGCGAAGCACATGAACAAGTAAAGGGCCGCGAGGACCGGCATCGGCGTCACGAGGCCGCCAAATTCATTGATCAAGTGCGTATGGCGGCGGTCGTACAGCATGCCGACACCCAGGAACAACGCGCCGGTCGAGATGCCGTGGCTCAGCATCTGGAAGACAGCCCCTTGAATCGAGACGGCGTGAAACGCAAAGATTCCGAGGACGACAAATCCAAGGTGGCTGACCGAGGAGTACGCGACCAGGCGTTTCAGGTCCACCTGTACCATCGCGACGAGCGCGCCGTAAACAATTCCGATGATGGCCAGGACGGCAATCTCCGGAGCAAAGCGGCGCGACGCCTCCGGGAACAGCGGCAGGGAAAAACGCAGCATGCCGTAGGTGCCCATCTTCAGCAGAACCCCCGCGAGCATGACCGAGCCCGCCGTAGGAGCCTCCGTGTGCGCGTCCGGCAGCCACGTGTGCAGAGGGAATAGCGGCACCTTGATAGCGAACGCCAGGAAGAATGCGCCGAACAGGAGCAGTTCCGTTCGAAGGGGAATCGTCAGCGTGCCGTTCGAAAGCATCATCTGGATCTGCGTCACATCGAAGGTTGGGTACCCGGCAGCCGCCGTGATTCGATAGAGCCACAAGATCGCCACGAGCATCAGAATCGACCCGAACATCGTGTACAGCACGAATTTCATCGCGGCGTAGATGCGGTGTTCGTGGCCCCAGATGCCTATCAGGAAATACATCGGGATCAGCATCACTTCCCAGAACAAGAAGAACAAAAACAGGTCGAGCGAAACGAAGACGCCGATGACGCCTGTTTCGAGCACCAACAAAGAGATGAAGAAGCCCTTCACACGCTGGTCGATCGACTTCCAGGACGCCAGAATCGACAACGGCGTCAGCAACGTGGTCAGCAGTATCAGGAACAAGCTGAGGCCATCGATGCCCAGGTGGTAATGAATTGGCGGCCGCGGAATCCACGCGTGAAACTCCTCGAACTGGTAGCCCGTTACGGCGGAGTCGAAGCCGCGCAATAGAAGCAGGGAAATTGCAAACTCGGCGATGGCGGTGACCAGCGCCAGGCGGCGAATCCACACGTGATCGTCGCTGCGCAACAGCAACAGCGCGAATGTGCCTGCGACGGGCAGGAAGGTAAGGACCGTCAGGATAAAAGTTTGCTGCACTTCAGCTCACCATCCACAGCAGCAGGGAGGTGAAGACCACCACGCCCATCAAAATCCAGGCTGCATAACTGCGTACGTTCCCCGTGCTCGCGTAGCGCAGCCGGTCGCCAGTCTCCCGGGAGACGCGAGCGACGCCATTCACGGTGCCGTCGATCACACCCTCATCCACAACGTGCCACAGAACCTTGTCTGAAATCCAAACGAGAGGCCGAACAATCGCGGCGGCGTACAATTCGTCGATGAAATATTTTCCGCTGAGCAGTTTGTAGAACGCGGACAGCGACGCGGCTAGTTTCTTCGGCGTTTCCGGACTGCGAATATAGAACCACCACGCCAGCAGGAAGCCGAGAAGCCCGGCGGTCACCGGCGCGCCAAGCAACGCCCGCAGCATACCTGCTGCGTCGCCGCTCAAAAAGGCTACTGTAGTGGTCGTATCCGTGTACTCCGCGGGGGTAGCCAGCACGGGCGCGAGAAAATGCTGGAATTGGTTCACTCCGCCGACGAGTTGCGGAGCGGCCATCCATCCGCCGCAAACGGAGAGAAATGCCAGAACGATCAGGGGTATCGTCATGCTCTTCGGAGATTCGTGTACGTGCACGTGGTGCTCGTCATACCGCTCGGTGCCGAAGAACGTGAGGAACAGCAGGCGGAACATATAAAACGAGGTGATCCCCGCGGTCAGGACTCCGAAGCCCCAAAGCACCGGACTCACACGTTGCGATTCGTTCAGGATTTCGTCCTTGCTGAAGAATCCGGAAAAGCCCGGCGCGCCGGCAATCGCGAGCGTGGCCATGAACATCGTCCAAAATGTGACCGGAATTTTCTTTCGCAGGGCGCCCATCTTGCGCATGTCCTGCTCGCCGCCCATGGCGTGGATCACGCTGCCCGCGGCGAGGAAAAGCAATCCTTTGAAGAATGCATGCGTCATCAGGTGAAACACGCCGGCGCTGAAAGCGCCCACGCCGCAGGCCAGGAACATGTAGCCGAGCTGCGAGACCGTCGAGTACGCCAAAACTTTTTTTATGTCGGTCTGCGCCAGGCCAATGGTCGCGGCAAACAGCGCGGTCGCGCAGCCCACGACTGCGACTGCTTGCATCGCCGCAGGTGCGTTCAGGAAAATTACGTGAGAGCGCGCCACCATGTACACGCCCGCGGTGACCATCGTCGCGGCGTGAATCAGGGCGCTGACGGGCGTGGGGCCTTCCATGGCGTCCGGCAGCCATACGTACAGGGGAAGCTGCGCCGATTTTCCCGCCGCGCCGACGAACAAGAGCAAGGCAATCGTTGTGAGCACTCCCGGCTGTCCTATGGGCTCCGCTGGCATTGATGCCGCGCGCAGCAGCACGCCCGCGAAATCAAGAGTGCCAAAAGTCCGCAAGATCAAGAGGACGCCGAGAATGAAACCGAAGTCGCCGATACGGTTTACCCAGAACGCCTTGTTGCCGGCGTTGGTGGCGGACTGCTTCAAAAAGAAAAAGCCAATGAGCAGGTAACTGCACAGGCCCACGCCTTCCCATCCGACGAACATCAGCAGGTAATTGGCCGCGAGCACCAGCAATACCATGAAAAACATGAAGAGATTCAGATAGGAAAAAAACCGCCGGTAGCCTGGATCGTCGTGCATGTAGCCGGTCGAGTAGATGTGAATCAGCCAGCCGACGCCGGTCACGACCAGCAGCATGACGACAGTGAGCTGGTCCACCTGCAGCGCGAAGTCCGCGCGAAATCCGCCGGCGGAAATCCATGTGAAGTAAGATTTCGTCCAGGGAATCTGATCTGCCGGGAGAGCCGTAAATTCGCGCACCAATTCCAGCGTTGCGAGGAACGCAAGTGTCGTAGAGGAAAGCGCGACCCCTGTGACGGCGTTTTTTCCCCAGCCGCGGCCGGAGATGCCGTTGGCGGCGGCGCCCAGGAGCGGCAACAGCGGAAGAATCCAGAGATAAGTAAGCACCGGCATCAGTGTTTGAGCGAATCCACGCGTTCGACGTTGAGCGTTCCCCGGTTGCGCGCGATCACGATAATGATCGCCAAACCGACAGCAGCTTCCGCGGCGGCGACAACGATGACGAAGAAAACGAATACTTGTCCCTGCAATTGTCCGAGCGCGCGGCTGAAGGCGACAAACGCGAGGTTGACGGCGTTGAGCATCAGCTCGATGGACATGAAGATGGTGATGATGTTGCGCTTGAAAATGAACGCCACCACACCCAGTCCGAACAAGACAGCACTCAGCACCA
>WNFD01007242.1_pt1 | contig 19536 bp, 13 predicted proteins | sample 5400491 | NCBI WGS metagenome assembly WNFD01 (sample SAMN13153343, study PRJNA577476) | soil metagenome | isolation source: 120 cm saprolite under Douglas fir tree site 2 hole 2 replicate 2 | place: USA:California | collected 2015-04-18
AGGCGCAGGGTGAGTCGGACGCCGATTACCTGGCTCGTCTGCACGCCGTCGAGGGCCTGCAGCTGGTGGCCTCCGCGGTGGCGACCGGCACCAGCTCGGCCGGAACCGTCACGGCCGGGCCGACGACCGCGAGCGCGACTACCGAACACCTGCCCATCATCACGGTTGCCAAGAGCGGCCCGGCCAAAGCCGACGCGGGAACCACGCAGACCTACCCGCTGGCCCTGCAGAACGGTGGCGGTGCGACGGCCAGCGGGCTGCAGGTCACGGACAGTGTCCCCAGCGGCGACACCGGGACCGTCAGCGGAGTGCCGGCGACCCTGGGCCCGGGCGCGGCCACGACGGCCACGGCCACTTTCGCCATCCCGGTCGGCCAGGCGGAGGGTGGGCTGACGGACACGGCCTCGGTGAGCTGGACCGATGCCAACCACAATGCATATGGCCCCGTCTCGAGCAACTTCACCACCCAGGTCTCCTCCACCTTCGCCGGGTCGACGCTGACCCTGGCGCCAGCCAGCGCGGGGCCGAACCTCGTGGGCACCACCCAGGGATTGACGGCGACGCTGCTCGACCGGCACGGCGCGCCAATCGCCAACCAGCTGGTCAGCCTTGCCATCAGCGGCGCAAACCCGCTCACGGCAACCGCGACCACCGACGCCAACGGGGTGACCAGCTTCGTGATCCTGGGCACCAACCCCGGCACCGACGTCGCCCAAGCGACCTTTATGCATGGCGCCTTCGTCCTCCACTCGAACACCGCCACCGTAGCCTGGATCAAGCCGGTCGCCGTCATCAGCACGACGCCCGCGGATGGGACCTTCTTCGCCGAGCCGGCGTCGGCGTGTAGCGTCATCGCCAAGCCCGGCGACATGGCGGCCTTCGGTCAGACCTTCCCCACCATCGACTTCAATCCACCCAGCGGCACCGTCAACCACAACATCTCGGGCGTTGGCCCATCGACGAGGCCGTTCACCGACGTCACCACGGATCAGGTCGGCAACTTCTCCGGAACGATCATCGCCCAGGGCAATGGGGTCCAGGCGGGCCTCGGCAGCCTGAGCAGCTTCGACGCCGTGTTCACCGCCAGCCTCACCATCACCAAGCCGGGTGACGTGACGTTTGGCGTGGTGGCGGACGATGCCTTCCTGCTCGGCATCGGGGGTGGGGCGACCCGGGTCAGCGGCGCCTACGAGAATGCGCCGGCCTCCAACACGTCGCCGTTCAAGAACTACCCGCTCGTCGGAGCCTGGAACCAGGCCGCCCCTCCAGCCGGGCCCGCCACCCATGCCGTGACGGTGCACTTCCCCGCTGCCGGGTCCTATCCATACGAACTGGACTACGCGGAATGCGGCGGCGGGACACTCTCGCTGACGCTGACGGAGCTGACCTTCACCCCCGACACGTCGCCGCTCAGCCTGTACGTCGGCTACGCCGACGGGCTGCGCCCGGCGGGCAGCATCTTCCCCTTCCCCTGGTTGGGGTCGCCGAACGTGATCTTCATCGGCAGCGGCGCTCCATTCGACGCCGGCGCCCTGCGTCTCGATAACAACTCGGATACCCCAATGACGTTCGACAGTATTACCGTGGACCTGCCGAGCCAGGCGCATTTCGACATCTGGCCGCACGGCCAGGTGCTGCCGGCGCACCAGATCCTGATCTTGACCCAGACCGCCTTCTTCAACTTCGATACGTCCGACTTCAGCGGCTGTGGCGGCAACGACGGGGTCATCCCGGCGGTGAACGTGACCCAGGGCGGGGTGACCACGACGTTTAAGGACACCGGACAGATCCTGAACACCTTCGGGTTCGACCTGGCCTGCCGGGGCAACGAGTCGCAGTCCTGGACCCGAATCGGTGGCGGCGGCGCGGCGATCAACACTCCGCTGCCGCCCGCCATCTCACTCTCGCTGGCACCCACCACCCTGCCCGGCGCCACGGTTGGCCAGACGCAACGCCTGATCGTCACGGCCCTGGACGGCTCTGGCCAACCGGTGCCCAGCCTGGCGGTGACGCTGGGCGTGTTCGGGGCCAACCCGCAGCACGTCAACGGCACGACGAACAGCGCCGGGGTGGTGACGCTGTCCTACGTTGGCCTGAACGCCGGGACGGACACGATCGATGCCATCGCCTTCATCAGCGGGTTGCGAGCGGCCTCCAACCAGCTCAGCCTGACCTGGAAGATCCCGGTGCCGCCGCCACCGCCGCCCCCGCCCTCGGGCACATCACCTCCGTCGATCTCCAACCTGTCGCCGGCCGATGGGACCAGCGTGGCGGCGTCCACGCCGGTCAACGCCAGCATCACCCCGGCGCCGGGGTCGACCATCGCCAGCTGGTCGGTGTCGGACCAACTGGCCCCCAGCGGGACGTCGGAGACGCTAGCCTCCGGGAGCGGGAATCCACCGGCACCGCTGGCCACCTTCAACCCGGCATGGGACCGTGGTGACCGGTCCGCTGCCCGTAACTGCCAGCTTCACGGCGCCGACCGGCCAGAGCATCGCCAGCTGGAGCGTGACGGTGACGCCGGCGGCCGGTGGTGCATCGAGGACCATCGGCAGCGCGACGGGTACGCCACCTGCCACCCTGGCCACCCTCGATCCCACGCTGCTGCCCAACGGGACCTACCTTGTGGCTGTCTCCGGCACCGCCAGCGGCGGCGGAACCCAGACCGTCACCACGACCGTGAGCGTGGCCGGCCAGCTCAAGCTGGGCCGCTATGTGAGCACCTACCTGGACCTCAACGTGCCCGTCAGCGGCTTCCTGATGCAGGTCCGCCGCGTCTTCGACAGCGCGGACAAGAGCAATGGCGACTTCGGCATCGGCTGGCACCTCAGCGTCTCGAACTTCCAGGTGCGCAGTAACCGTGCCCTGGGGGACGGCGGCTGGTCCGAGTACCCGACCAGCTGTGTGTTCGGGCTCTGCAATTACGGGTTCAAGAGCTCGGCCCCGCACTTCGTCACCGTCGCCTTCCCCGACGGCCATGACGAGGTCTTCGACTTCACGCCCGCCGGCGGCAGCGTGCTCTTCTACTGGGAGGGGACCTCGGGCTTCACGGCCCGGGCCGGGCTGGGCATCACCTCGACCCTAGCCGTGGCCGGTGACCAGAGTGTCATCTACGGCTTCGACGGCAACCTCTACGACAGCAACTTCAACCTCTACAACCCGACCCGCTTCCTGCTGACGACGCGTGACGGGCGCCAGATCCTGCTCGACGTCAACAGCGGGTTGCTGTCGGAGACCGACCGCAACGGCAACACGCTGAGTGTCGATAGCGGCGGGCTGCACTCGTCCACCGGGTCATCCATCACCTTCACCCGCGACAGCCAGAACCGGATCACCGCCATTGCGGGGCCCGGCGGCCAGCAGCTTGCCTATACCTACTCCAGTGCCGGCGATCTCGGGACCTACCGGGAGGCCAACGGCAACGCTTTCACGCTGACCTACGACGCCAACCACGACCTGCTGGGCGTGACCGGGCCAGGGTCGACTCGGCCGCTGCAACAACAGGTCTACGACCCCAACACCGGGCGGCTGTCCCAGGTGATCGACGGCGCCGGCAATGTCACCCAGGTCACCGACGACGTGGCCAACCATACGCAGACGATCGTCGACCCGAACGGGAGCCTGACCACCATCGAAAACTTCGACGACCTGGGTGACCTGGTCAAACAGAGCCAGGTCTTCGGCGGGCGGACCCTGACCACGACGTTCACGTACGACGCTGTGGGCCACGAGCTCAGCCGGACCGACCCGCTCGGGCACACGTCGTCGGCGACGTACGACGCCAGCGGCAACCTGACCTCGACAACCGACGCCGATGGCAACACCACGACATTCCAGTACGACACCTTTGGCCAGCTGATCGCCGCTTCCGGACCGGGTGGGGCGCTCCTGATGCAGCTCACCCGGGATAGCCGCGGCAACGTGCTCAAGGTCCAGCGCGCCGACGGCACCTCGTTCAGCTATACGCGCGACAGCACCGGCCGCATGACGTCGATCACCGACCCCTCTGGCCGCACCGAGCACCTGACCTACGACACGGCGGGACACCTGTCTGGGACGGTCGACCCGGCGGGCAACGCCGCCTCTGTCCAGATCAACAGTGCCGGCCAGGTGACGGGGATCACCGATGCGCGTCCCTCGACGACGAGCTTCACGTACGACGCCGCCGGCAACATGACCAGCATCACCGACGGCAACGGCCAAAGCCGGCGGTTCACGTACGACGCCTTCGGTCACGAGCTGAGCGAGACCGATCCGCTGGGTCAGACCAGGACCTACCACTACGACGCCGCCGGCCGCCTGGATAGCCAGACGGATCGCGACGGACGGCAGATCACGTACACCTACGACGTCGACGGCAAGCTGGCCAGGATGGTGATGCCGGGGAGCGATGTCGCCACCATCACCTACGACCCCCTGCGTCGGCCAACCTCACTGACCAACGGGACCGCCACCGTGCAGCTGCAATACGACGATGCCGGTCGGGTCACCGCCCAGACCTCGAGCGGGATCGCGCCTATCCCCACGGTGACGCTGCAGTATGCCTACGACAAGCTCGGCCTGCGCACCCAGCTCACCGGTCCCGAGGGCAGCACCAGCTACCGCTACGACGGGCTCGGCCGGCTGACCGGGATCACGGACCCAGCGCAGGGGTCGTTCACCTTCGGCTACAGCGCCGCCTCCCAGCTGACGACGCTGGCTCGGCCCAACGGTGTCACCGACACCCTGACCTTCAGCGGCTCGGATCTGATCAGCCGGATCGCGACCCAGGGCCCCACCGTCCTGGGCGGCGTGACCTACACCTACACCGTGAACGGCCTGCGGGCCAGCGCCACGGCGAACGGCGCGACCGGCCCGACCACGTACGGCTACGACGTGGCCGGCCAGCTGGTCTCGGCGAGCACCGGCGGGAACACGCAAACCTGGGCGTACGACGCCGGCGGCAACATCGTCAGTTCACCTACGACGCCCGCCGGCGGGTACACGTACGACGCGGCCGAGCGCCTCGCCCAGGACGCGCAGAACACCTACACCTACGACCACGAGGGCGACATGCTGACGCGCACCAATCGGGCCACCGGGGCGGTGACCGCCTATGACTGGAACGCGCGACATCAGCTGCTGGCTATCCACCTTCCGGACGGCAGCACCGAGCGCTTTGCGTACGACCCGCTGGGCCGCCGTGTCGGCGTGAGGGATGCCTCCGGCGCGCATGCCTTTGTCTACGACGGCGACGCCGTCGACCTGGAATACGACGGCGCCGGCAATCTCGTGGCGTCGTACACGAATGGCCTGGCCCAGGACGACGTGCTCGAGATGGCACGCGGCGGCCACCGCTACTTCTATCTCAAGGACGGGCTCAACAGCACGACGGGCCTGGCGAACGAGACCGGGGTCGTGGTCACGACCTACACGTACGACGCGTTTGGCGCTCCCACGGCTTCCACCGGGGCGGTGGCCAACCCGTTCACCTTTACCGGTCGCGAGTATGACGCCCACGCGGGCTTGCTGTACCTGCGCGCCCGCTACTACGACCCCCACCTGGGTCGCTTCCTCAGCGAGGACCCGGTACTTCATCCAAATCCCTATCCCTACGTCGATAACGATCCGACCAATCGGCGCGACCCTTCCGGAGCCCAGGACCTGGTGGAGGAGGAGGAGACGCTGGTCGTCGAGGGGGAGCTCGAAGAATCGGCCCTCTCCGAAGAGGCGCAGATGGTCCGGCAGTTCGGCCAGATGCACGCCGACCTGGGAAAGGAGCATCTCCTCGGTTACCTCAGACAGGGCGAGCTCGAGGCGCTCCAACGTGCTCCGTGGTTGGAGCGAATGTACCTCGGGACGGCCATTCACCGGGCTGTGGCGGCCGACCTCGAAGCACTCGGCTTTGTCTACAACACCATCGGACCGGACTTCGCGATCGGCGACTTGCTCATCGAGCTGACGACACCGGGTGCGGTCGCGGCCCACCTCGCCCGCGGGGGCCTCTACCTGATTGCGGAGATCGTGACGTATCTGCTAGTTCTTTGATTCGTGCCGTCGTCAGTCATCTCCTCCGAGCTCCGTGGTGGCCGGTTCACGCCTGCTCCCGATGGCGTCATCTTCCGCGGCGCCTCGGTGACCGGCGTGGACTTCAGCGGACTCCGGATCAGGCACCTCCAGGTGGAGCAGTCCGGCTTCATCGACTGCGACTTCAGCCGGGCCCACCTGGCCAACGGCAACCTCGGCCTGGCCTCGCCCCCTACGACCTACCTGCGGTGCCGTTTCGACGGTGCCGACCTCCGCGGCGTGCGCCCAGGAGCTGCTCGCTTTGAGGGCTGCCGGTTCGACGGCGCCCGCCTGGACGGGTGGTTGTGTTTCGTCACCGAGTTCATCGACTGTCACTTTGCCGGGCTCCTCCGCGAGATGGTCGTGAGCGGCCGGCCCTTCCCGCCTGCCCGTATGGAGGATCTGGGCCGCACGCAAAACGCCGTCTACGGGAACGACTTTCGGGCGGCGGAGTTGATGGGCGTCGAGTTTGTCCGGGGAATCGATATCGACGCCCAGCTCATGCCGGATAGCGACGCCTACGTCCGGGTTCCGCATGCTCCAGCCCGGATCGCCGCCGCGCGGCGTGAGATTGAACACTGGCCGGATCCGTCCCCACGGGCCCACGCGGAATCGATGCTGCACTTCTACAGCACCCGTGGTTACGAGGAGCAAGAGACGATCTTTACCCGCCGCGACGTGCCGGGGACGGTGCCCGTCGACGTCCGGGAGCGGGTCTTGGCGATGCTGAGCGGCGAAGTCCGGCGGGGTGGCTGAGTGCCATGGGCATCCTCAGCGACTTCTTTATCGCCACCCCGCAGGAGGCCCTGGCGGCGGATTTGCGGTTGGGCCCCGCCTCGAAGTTCCCCACGGCGCAGCTCAAGAGTGTCGAAATCGTCAAGGTTCTGCAGCTCGATGCCATCCTGGGCGGTCACGAACTGGACTTCGACCGGATGATGCCGCTCGGGGAGAAGACAACGGAGGGGCCTTGGCTCTTTCAGCTCCCGCCCACGCTGGTCGACCAACTCGCTGCGCTGTCCGACACCGAGAGCGTCGAGGTCGCGCGGCGGTGGGGCGAGACCCCGGAATGGGCGGCCGAACCAGGGCCCAGTCGGGGCGCGGCGAGCACGGCTCTGAGGGAGATCCGCATCATCGCCCGCCGCGCACGCGCCGAGGGGAAGCCGGTCCTCCTCTGGTTGTCGACCTGAGGTCGAGTTCCTGTCTCGGCGATGGTCTGCGCAAGGAGGGTCTGGCTCTCAGGGGCCGGACCCTCTCTCTCGTCGAGATGGGACCGGGGAGGGACATCCTCCGTGGCTATTCAGGCTGGTAAGGCTGGCGGACTTCCTCGGGTAATTCGTACCAGCTCATCCGGTCGCCGACGCGGGCGCGCAGCTTCCACTTCAATGACTTGGAGGCGGACTCGATGCGGTCCCAGAGCGCGTCCAGGCGCTTGAGAATCGTGTCCTGGGGAACCGCCATCTCCTTGACCATGGAACGGGCCCGCTCGTGGTTCAGCTGGAGCGTCCGGTACAGGCCCCAGTCCTCGGCGGTGAGCTTCGCCAGGTACGCCGCGTTGATGGCGTCGTCGTCGTGGTCCGCCACGTCGTGGTCGATAAGCAGGGCGACGATGTCCACCAGGTCCTTCTGGTTGATCTCGTAGATCTGCATCTTGCTCAGCAGCAGGTCGGCCGGCAGCAGGCTGGGTCCGGTACCACTCAGGCGGTTTCGCAGGTCAATGACGTGGCACATGCGCATCACGTCTACGAATATGTCGACCTGGCGGCCGTTCTCGGCGTCGAGGTAGAGCAGGCGCTGGGCGCCGTTGAGGGTATTGAAGCGCCGGTCGCCCTGGTAGCCCAGCGACTCGAACAGCTTCTGGACCGCGCCGCGCTGTTTCGAGGTCACCACAAAGTCGAGGTCGCCGTATTTGCGCCGCAGCGGCGCGTGCTCGGCGCTGGCCGAATGGAGGCGGACGCCAGCACCGCCCACCAGCTTGACCGCGACCTGGCTTTCGGCGGCGGCCTCACCGATCCGCCTGGCTTCGTCGACGATATCCCCACGGGGCGTGCCGTTGACTGCCAGGGTCAGTCCTCCTTGTCGATGATGACCGTTTTCAGATCGGTCATCTGCTCGAGGGCGAAGTGGCCGCCCACCCGGCCCAGGCCGCTGTCCTTGCCGGCCCGCCCGCCAAACGGGATGTGGGCCTCCCAGTAGTTCGACGACTCGTTGATGTTGACCCAGCCCGTCTCCAGCCGCTCGGCAAACCGGAGCGCGCGGGCAATATCACGGGTGTAGACGGCGCCCAGCAGGCCATAGGGGGAGTCGTTGGCGATCCGCAGCGCCTCGTCTTCGGTCGTGAACCGGATGATGGGCGCGATGGGGCCGAAGGTCTCCTCCTGGCTGACCCGCATCTGGGGGGTGACGTCCCGCAGGATGGTGGCCTGGTAGTAGAGGCGCGTGGGGAAGTTTTCTTCGCGCTTGCCACCGCTGACGACCTTCGCGCCCCGATCCGTCGCGTCGGCGATGTGCTCGTCCATCTTGCGGGCCGTCTCCTCGTTGTTCAGCGGCCCCAGCGTGGTCTCGTCGTCGAAGGGATCGCCCAGCCGGAGCCCGTCGACGGCCGCCGTCAGTTTGGCGATGAACTCGTTCCAGGTTGGCGTCTCTAAAGATGATGATCGGGCCGTTGCCGCCCATCTCGAGCATGGTGTGCTTCCCGGCCGCCCGCCTGGCCACCAGGTGTCCGGTCTCGGTGGAGCCGACGAAGCCGACGCCGGCGACCAGGGGATGGCCGGCGATCTCATCGCCGACCACCGAGCCGGGGCCGGTCACCAGGTTGAAGGCACCAGGGGGCAGGTCGGCCTCGGCCAGGCACTCGGCCAGCTTCACCGAGATGGCCGAGGTGCTGGAGGCCGGCGACCAGACCACCGTGTTCCCACCGGCCAGCGCCGGGGCGATGAATTCGGTGGCCATGGTCAGCGGCCAGTTCCAGGGCGTGATGATGCTGTAGACGCCGCGCGGCACCCGCAGGGTGAAGACCAGCTTCTGGGGGCTCATCGAGGGGATGACGCTGGTTTCCAATCGCTTCACGTCCTCGGCGGCGATCCGGAAGTACTCGATGGCCTCGGACACCTCGCCCTGGGCCTCCGCCTTGTAGGGCTTGCCCTGGTCGAGGGTCAGCCAGCGTGCCAGGTCGTCGCGCCGGTGCTCCATCACGTCGGCGACCCGGTGCAGTAGCCTGGCCCGTTCGAACGCGCCCACCCGGGCCATGGACTCGCGCGCCCGGTGGGCGGCCTCCACGGCGCGCTGCGCATCCTGGCGGGTGCCCTTTGGGATGGACGCGATCGTCTCCCCGCTGCCGGGGCTGGTGGCGGCGTAGGTCTCGCCGCTCTCGGACGCCACCCACTGGCCGCCGATGAACATCTTCAAGGTCTCAGCCTTGGCTGCCGTCCCGCGTTCGACCACCTTCATGTCCTCGCCGTCTCCTTGTCACGCACTCCCCGCCCGCCCTCGCCCTGAGACGGAGGCAGAGAGGGCGCGGTTTCCTTGAGTCGCGTCATCTCCGGGTCGAACAGCGGTTCCTTTCGCACGGTCGCGGGGTAGCGTTTGCCGAAGTATTGGATCTCGACCTTCGTTCCGGCCGCAGCGTGCTCCACCGGCAAGTAACCGTACACGATGCTCTGGCCGACGGTGTAGCCGTAATTGGCGCTGGTGACGAAGCCGGCCACCTGCCCGTCGGCGAAGATGGGCTCCTTGCCCATGACCGCGACGGTCGGGTCGTCAAAGGTCAGGCAGCTTAATTTGCGGGTGATCCCCTGCTCCTGGCTGCGGAGGAGCGCGTCGCGGCCGATGAAGTCGCCCTTGCTGAGCCGGACGGCGAATCCGATTCCAACCTCGTAGGGGGTGTGCTCGCTGTACATGTCCACGCCCCAGTTGCGATAGCCCTTCTCCAGGCGGAGCGAGTCAAAGGCGCCACCGCCCAGCGCGATCACACCCAGCTGCTGACCCGCCTGCCAGAGCGTGTCCCACAGCCGGAGCCCGTACTCGGTCGGAGCATAGACCTCCCAGCCCAGCTCGCCGACGTACGAGATGCGGATGGCGTAGCAGGGCACATTGCCGATGGTCACCGGCTGCCCGGTCAGGTAGGGGAAGGCGGCATTGGAGACGTCCTCCTGGGCCAGCGGCTGGACCAGGTCGCGGGCCCGCGGGCCCCAGACGCCGATGCAGCACCAGCCCGAGGTCAGGTTTTCCAGGCGAACGGAGTGGTCCGCGGGCAGCCGGCTGCGCATCCAGGCCAGGTCGTGCATCCCGACTCCGCCCCCGGTGACCACCCAGAACCGATCCTCATCCACCCGGGTCACGGTCAGGTCGGTCATGATGCCACCCCGCTCGTTGAGCATGGCGGTGTAGGTCACCTTCCCCACCGGGTGGTTCATCTGGTTGGCGGCCAGCCGCTGCAGATAGGCCAGCGCCCCGCGACCCGTGACTTCGATCTTGACGAAGGGCGTGGCGTCGAAGAGCGCGACCCGCTGGCGGGCCGCTAGGTGCTCAACCCCCTGGACGGGAGACCAGAAGCGGGCCGCCCATCCGGACCTGATCGGGAACTCGGGAGCCGCTGCCAGCAGCGGCTGGTTGGCTTCATACCAGAGCGGGCGCTCCCAGCCGGCGGTCTCGGTGAAGAAACTTCCGAGAGCAACCTCGCGGTCATAGAAGGGCGTGAGGCGGAGCTGGCGGGGTTTGGCCATTGGCTGCGACGGATGGATGATGTCGTAGATCTCACGATAGTTTTGGGCGCCGCGGGCCCGCACATAGCTGGGGCTCTGGACATGGGGGTAGAAGCGGTTGAGATCTTCCTCGCGCAGGTCCAGGCTGGGGATACCGTCGACCATCCACTCCGCGACGGCCTGAGCGGCGCCTGGCCCGTGCGTCAGCCAGACCGCCTCGCAGGCCCAGAACCCGCGCACGTCGAGCGACTCACCGATCAGCGAATGGGCATCGGGGGTGAAGGAGAACATGCCGTTCACCTTTTCGACGAGCTCGGCCGACCTCAGGGGGGGATAGAGGTCCTGGGCGTTGGCCAGCGCGGCCTGGAAGAGGTCGTCGCGGAACGGCATGCAGGAGGGCATCATCGGATCGTCCTCGTGGCGCCGGATGTCCGCCGCGTCGACCAGGACCGGCTCGTGGCGGTAGGACCCCAGCAGATAGCCCTGGTAGTGCTGGCGGAAGTACATCGACTTGTCCTGGTGGCGGACGAGCGGGGTCGACTGCCAGGCCGTCTCCCCCTGGAACTCGGGCAGCGGGTCGGTGATGGCGTAGAGGTGCTGCATGGGCTGCAGCGGGATGGGGACGCCCGCCATCCGCCCAACCACCGGACCCCAGATGCCAGCGGCGCACAGGACCTGTTCACAGCGGATACGGCCGCCCTCCGTGAGGACCGCCTCCACGCGACCGTTGCGGACTTCGATGCCGATCACCCGGGTCCGGCCGAGAAAGCGTGCCCCCTTCGGCGCCGCCAGCCGCGCCAGCGCCTCGCAGGCGCGGGTGGTCCGGACCGTGCCGTCATGGGGCACGTGAATGGCGCCGTACAGGTGGTCGATGCGCATGATGGGCACCATCCGCTTGATCTCATCGGGCCCGATCAGGTGGGTCTCCAGTCCCCACGACGTGGCGTGGCCGTTGCGGCGCTTCAGCTCCTCCCAGCGCTCGGGCGTGGTGGCGACCTCCAGGCTGCCGACCTCAGTCCATAGCGACTCGCCGTTGAGACGCAGGTCGCGATAGACGTCCACCGAACGCATGGCGAACTGACAGGTGGTGCGGGCGGCGTTGTTCTCGAAGACCATGCCCGGGGCGTGCGAGGTCGAACCGCCGGCCTCGAACAGCGGGCCCTGGTCGAGGACGACGATGTCCTTCCAACCCAGCCGGGTCAGGTGGTAGGCGGCGCTGCAGCCGACAATGCCCGCCCCGACGATGACGACGCGCGCGTCACCAGGGAGGTCGTCACGCGACGGCATGCTCGATGGCTTCCTTGCGGACGGCAATGAAGCGCTTCAACTCCTCGTCGACGCCCGGGTCAATGCCGGGGTCCTGGTAGTCGGCCAGCAGCTTCTTCCACTTCTCGTTCGCCACCTTGTCGGCAGTCCGGGCCCCCATCCGATTCCAGCGGTCGAAGTTCTCGGTGGAGGAGATTAGCGGGCGGTAGAAGCCATCCCGGTAGTGGCGCAGGGTGTGCTCAGCACCCAGGAAGTGCCCGCCCGGCCCTACCTCGCGGATGGCGTCCATGGCGAACCCCTCCTCGTCCAGCGGGAAACCCTTCTGCAGGATCCACTCGAACATGCGGAGCGCCTCGACGTCGATGATGAATTTCTCGTAGGAGGCGAGCAGCGCGCTCTCCAGCCAGCCGGCCGCGTGCAGAACGAAGTGCACCCCGCCCAAGACGGTGGGCCACATGCACATCATCGACTCGTAGGCCGCCTGGGCGTCCGGCGACTTCGACGAGGTCAGGGCGCCGCCCCCGCGGAAGGGGATCTTGTAATGGCGCGCCATCTGGGCGCTGGCCAGGATGCCGAGCGCCGACTCGGGTGTGCCGAACGAGGGGCTGCCCGACTGCATGTCGGTGTTGGTCAGGAAGGACCCGTAGATGCAGGGGGCGCCCGGGCGCACCACCTGGATCAGGGCGATGCCAGCCAGCGCCTCGGCGGTTTGCTGGGCAATGGTGCCGGCCAGGCCCATGGGCGACATGGCGCCCGCCATCAGGAAGGGCGTGACCAGAACGGGTTGGTTGGCCGCTGCGTACTCGAGCAGCGCGCCCAACATCCGATCGTCGTAGCGCAGCGGGCTGTTGACGTTCACCAGCCCCAGGATGCCGGCGGTCTTCTCGATCTTGTCCCGGCCGCCGAAGACGATGCTGGTCATCTCGATGGAGTCCTGCGCATTCTCCGCCGAGATGACGCTGCCCATGTAGGGAAGGTCGGTCCAGCGGATGTGGGAGTAGACCATGTTCAGGTGCCGGGTGTCGAGGGGCAGGTCCTCCGGCTCCACGGTGGTGCCGCCGGCGCAGTGGATCTGGGGCGTGGCCTGGCACATCTTGTCCCAATTGGTGAAGTCCTCGATGGTGGCGCCGCGGCGGCCGCGATCGAGGTCGGTGATGAAGGGCGGCCCATAGGTCGGGGCGTTGACCATGAAGTCGCCGCCGATGGTGATGGTCTTCTTCGGGTTGCGAGCCTGCACCTCGAACATGCTGGGCGCCTGCTTGGCCTGGGCCATCACCCAGGCCGGGTCGAAGCGGACCCGCCGGTCTTCGACCTTCATGCCGGCCTCGTTCAGCAGATGCAGGGCCTTCGGGTGTAGGAAGTCGACGCCGATCTCGGAGAGGATCAGCATGGCGTGCTCGTGGATCCGGCGCACGTCGTCGTCGGAGAGAATCTCGTATCGCTTCAGCGTGTTCTTCCACATGGTTATGTCCTCGCCAGCACGCGGGTCACTTTCCGGTGCCGCCCGGCTTCGAAGGCCCGGGTATAGATTCTCTCGTAATTCTTGGCGTCCACATCGCGCGGGTTGCCGATGCTCTGGGAGTCGGCGGCGGCCTTTTCGCTGAGGAGCGGGATCTCCTCTTCCGAAAAGCCGAGCTCGTTGAGCGAGGGGATCTCCAGGTCCTCGGTCAGCTGGTACACGTACTCCACCGAGGCTTCGGCGGATTTCCAGACCGACTTCCCATGCACCTCCAACCCAAGCGCCTGCGCGATCCGGGCGAAGCGCTCGGGCTCGCCGGGCACGTTGTACTCCATCACCGGCGCCAGCAGGCGGGCGGTCAGGGCGCCGTGGGGCGCATCATGGACGCCGCCCGCCGTCTGGCTCATGGCATGCGCGGCACCGGCCGAGTCCGTGCCGTAAGCCAGGCCGGCCAGCATGGCCGCCAGGCTCATGTGGTAGCGAGCCTCCAGGTTGTGCGACTGCGCGAAGGCCACCCGCAGGTAGCGGCCGCAGTACTCCATGGCCAGCAGCGCCACCGCGTCGGTGAAGGGCTGGTGGTAGGCCATGGTGTAGCACTCAATGGCATGGGTCAGCGCGTCCATGCCGGTGCCGGCGGTCACCCCGGCCGGCAGGTTCAGGGTCAGGTTGGGGTCGACCAGGGCCACCCAGGCGGCGATGTTGGGCGTGCCGCCCACGTTGAACTTGATCTTTCGGTCGGGGTCGGTGATCACCGCCCACAGGGTGACCTCACTGCCGGTGCCGGCCGTGGTTGGAACGGCGATCAGCGGCGGGATGCGCGAGTGGATCGGGTCCTTGCCCCACTCGTACTGGACGATGCTGCCACCGTGCACGGCGACCACGCCGATGCCTTTGGCCGTGTCGATCGAGCTGCCGCCGCCGATGGCGACCAGGCCGTCGCATTTTTCCGACTTGTAGTAGCGAGCCCCCGCATCGACGAGCGCGATGCCCGGATTGGCGCGGACCTCCGCGTACACGACCACGTCGAGGCCCTTCGCCTGGAGGGGCTTTTTGGCTTCGTCCAGGAGGCCAGCCTTGACCAGGCCCTGGTCGGTGACGATGAGGGGGCGCCGCAGACCCAGCGCCTTCGCTTCGTCGCCGAGCGCGGAGAGCGCGCCAATAGCGTGGACCATCCGCGTGGGGGTTTGATACGCCCGCAGCACACTATCGAGAATCACGCCTGACCTCCCATTTCAAGAAGTTGGCGGAGGCCCATCGGGGCCTCCGCCGCGTGTCAACGATTATTCGACCGGGATCTCGGCGTGGATCGCGCGCAGGTCGATGCCCTGCGAGCGCCGGTAGAGGAAGAACCCGACGTAGACAACGAACGCGAGGACGTACAGGACGGCCAGGTACTTCAGCGAGTTCGGGTTGCTGAAGCCGACGCCGTAGGTTGAGTCGGTGAACCACTTCACGAGGTTAAAGATCAGGAAGGCCCCCGTGACCACGGCCGCGAGTGTGATCGCCGGGACGCCAGCCACTCGAATCTTGGAAATGGGCGAGCTGTTGAAGATCGTCGGGCGGCGCCAGGGCAGGATCGCGGCGGCCACCACGGTTCCCAGGAACGTGATCGCAATGACGAGCGTCGCGTCGAGGACGAGCGCCTCGAACCCGCTGACGTAGGCGTAGATGGCGCTGACCACGATGGAGGGGATGACCATCAGCCCGAGCGCCCCATAGGGGACGCGCCGCTTGGCGGAGATGTTGGCGGCCCACTCGGGAAGTACCCGGTCGAAGGCGGCCGCAAAGATGACCCGCGTCGAGGAGAGGAACAGGGTGCCCGACCAGCCCCAGAACCAGACGCTCATCACGGCCAGCAGGATGAACTGGAAGACGTGGCTGTTCACCAGCCAGCCTGCCAGCATGACCGGGTGCGGCCAGATCGGGATCGGTTGGTTCGCGAGCCCAAGGCTGTTGTTGTAGGCCGCAGCCTCGAAGAACTCCCACCCGATGGTCTTGGCCATCAGCAGCAGCACGACGACGGAGAGGATCACGGTCGCCCAGAGGCCCCAGAACATGCTGGTGAAGATCCTCCGGTAATCGCGCGTTCCACGCACCTCGCCGTACAGGGTCGCCCCCCACACTGGCCAGAGCAGGTAGAACATCAGGAAGGGAACGATCGCCAGCGTCGGACCAAGCGAGAACGCGTTGAAGGACGAGGGACTGTAGCCGTTCTTGGTGGCCAGGTCAATCGTGGCCTGATATGCGTCCGTACCGGTGTAGCCAAAAAGGCTGGCGGCCTCCCGGTTGATGGCCTGGTGCATCGCGTCCCCGCTGCTGAAGAGCAGGATGGCGGCCATCACAGCCAGGCCGGCTATCCCCAGATAGAAGGAGAACTTCTGGATGCGAGCGTACGTCTCCATACCGAGCGTCACGTAGATGCAGACGAAGGCGACGACGACCAGGGAAGCGAAAAACAGTCCATTGCCGCCATTCGGCACCAGGGATCCCGGCAAGAGCACGGCCCAATCCTGCCGGCCGATCGTCGCGGCGAGCGGGGCCAGAACCTGCTGGTTCAGGATGCCGGCGTAGATCGGCGTCCAGTGCCAGAGAATGAACCACCAGCCGGTCATCGAAAGGACGAAGGCGGCACCGCCGCCGAGGATTCGCGATTGCCAGGTGTAATCGCCGCCCGCGCGCGGCATCGCGGTGACCAGCAGCGCATAGGTGATCACGAGGAATGAAACGAAGACCCCGCTGAACAGGACCGCTGACAGAATGTGTCCCCCTGCCACGAAGCTGACGAAGCCAAAGGCGCCGAAGCCGAGCGACACGAGGCTGACCGACATGAACGAGTAAATGAACGCATCGAAGCCGGACCACGCCTTGACGAGCCCGGTGGCATTCCTCAGGAAGAGGGTGGGCCGGCCTGTTGTTGGAGTAGAGACCGACATAACCGCTTCACTCTCCTTGCGTGTATTTTCTAGTTGGATACCTGGTCGCCGTCGACCCTTCCGGGTTCTGTTTTCCCCTTCACCTCCTAGCCTGAGACCAGCTGATAACTCTTGATGCCCTTGCGCTGATCGAGCTCGAGGATGGCCGACATCAGGATGCCTTCCTCGTACGCGCTTCCCGTGTTGATCGCGAGCGTCTTGCCGAGCCGGGTGACGCCCTTCCCCTCGTGGATGTGACCGTGCAGGGAGAGCATCGGCTGATACTTGTCGATTGCTTCGCGGACCGCTGTCGAACCGACATGGCGCAACGCTTTTCCACCGTGCATCACCTTGAGGTTCTCGTCTAGCGCCGGCGCCTCGTCCAGATTGGTTCCGTAGGGCGGGGGATGAAAATTGAAGATGGCGCGGCTCATGTCCTTGATCTGGCCGAGCATCGGCTCCATCCGCCTCGCGAGCTCGTCCTCCGGCGCCTCGCGGTAGGTGTGCCAGGGCGTTGGGTTGGCCCATCCGGACGAGATCATTTCGAAACCGCCCAGGTCGATGCACTTTCCCTCGGCGAGCTCGACCTTGGTGGCTCTGGCGATGACCTCGTCGATCTCGACCTCATCGTCATTGCCCGGGGACACGAAGATCCGGACCGGGCTCGTGCCCAGCTTGTCTTGGGCCATGTCCATCCACCGCTCGACCGTCTTGCACATCTGCTGGGTGAACAGGGTCTGCACCTTGTTCGGATCCTTCGCCAGTTCGGCGACCTGGCTCGAAGACATCCGTACCGGGTAGTAGCCCTTGCGCTGGATCAAGGTCTCGGCGTCTGCGACCTCATCCCGGGGGACCCGCTGCTGCTGGCCGGACAGCGCGTACTCGAAGTGGTCGCCCTCATCGACCAGTGGGATCATGGCCTTCCCTGTCATGTCCCCGCCGCAGATCAGGACGTCGGCTTTGTAGAACGCGGCGGCGTTCAGGAACTTCCGCCAGCAGACCTCAGATCCGTGCAGATCGGTCGTGTAGAAGACTTTCACGCTTTCCTCCTCGCTTAGAGAACCTTCCGGATCTGTGTTTCAAACCCCCTGACGTGCCGGCGCACGGCCGCCTCCGCCCGGGCCGGGTCGCGGGCCAGCATCGCGTCCAAGGTCTCGCGCTGTTCCTCGACTGCCTCCTTGAGGTGAACCCGATGGAGGACCAGGAACCACATCCGCAGGCTGAGGTTGAAGGAGCGCTCGCAGACGTCCTCCAGGAAGCGGTTGTGGCTGGCCCGATAGATCAGGCGGTGGATGCGCTGGTCGAGATGGATGAGCGCCTCCGGATCGCCGTCCAGGGCGCTCAGCTCGCGGATGAGGAGCTGCATCGCCTCCTGCTCCTGGGGCGCCGCCCGTTCGGTGGCCAGCCGGGCGGCGTAGCCCTCCAGCTCGACCCGGACCTCGGTGAGGCGGGCCAGGTCGGTGACATTGATGTCGGTGACGAAGGTGCCCCGGTGGGGGACGAAGCTGACCAGCTTCTCGTGGGCCAGCCGCTGCAAGGCCTCCCGGATTGGCGTTCGGCCCAGCTGCAGCTCCTGGCGCAGCCGGCTGTCCTCGATGACAGCCCCCGGCCGCAGCTTGAGGGTCACGATCTGGTCCCGGATCAGGAGATAGGCCCGCTCGCTCTGCGACCGGGCAGCGGCGCCGTCGAGCACGACGGTGCGCAGCGGCGGCAACTCCGCCAGCCCCCGCGCGACCCCGGCCGGGCTGCGCACGACCTTCCTCCCTCCACGCCGTATATCACCCGTATGACGCTGATATATCGGCCCCGGGGCGAACGCTAGCACCGGTGCGAAAGACCGTCAAGAGGTCGTCGCGGCGCCCACTTGCCTTTTGCCTCCCACTTCGCTAGTGTTGTGCCATGAGCACCGGTTTTGCATTGCGCAACAACCGGGTGCAGTCCCTCGGGCGCGCTTTGGAGATGCTGGACCTGCTGGCCAATGCCGGCGGGGAGCTGGGGGTCACGGAGCTGGCCCGGCGGCTGGAGGTGCACAAATCGACCGCCTCCCGGCTGCTGGCTACCTTGCAGGAGCACGGGCTGGTCGAGCAGAACCCGGCCTCGGAGAAGTACCGGCTGGGCTACGGGTTGGTGCGGCTGGCCGGGGCCGTGGTGGCAGAGCTGGACCTGGCCCGGGCCGCCCGGACGGTCATGCAGGAACTGGCCGACCGGACGCGCGAGACCGTGAACCTGGCCCTCCTCCAGGGTGATCAGGTGGTCAACATCGACCAGATCTCGGCGCCCCACCTGGTGGTGAACGTCAACTGGGTCGGGAAGCAGAACCCGATGCATTGCACGTCCACCGGCAAGGTGCTGCTGGCATTCCTGTCCCCTGAGGATCGGCGCCGGTTGCTGAGCAAGCCGCTGCCACGGCTGACGCCCCGAACCATCACGGAACGGGCCACCCTGGAGAGGCAGCTGCAGCGGGTGCGCGAGGACGGTTACGCCTTCACTCTCGAGGAGCTCGAGGTGGGGTTGAATGCGGTGGCGGCGCCGGTGCGCGATTCACGGGGCGAGGTCATCGCGGCCGTTAGCGTTTCCGGACCATCTTACCGGGTCTCGCCCCAACGACTCGGTGAACTGGGCGAAATGACGCACGAGGCGGCGGAGGCGATCTCACGCCGGATGGGGTTCATCCCATCCCAAACAGGAGGAGGCAAGGCATGAGCCGCGAGGAGGAGATTCGGCAGGAGCTCTTTGATCACACGCTCAACGGGCACGCGCCCGAGGTGAAGGCGCTCACCGAGGAAGGGTTGAAGCTGGGCATGGACCCGATGGACATCCTGTTCAAGGCGCTCATCCCGTCCCTGGAGGAAGTGGGACGCCGCTTCGAGAAGGGCGACTTCTTCGTGCCCGAGATGCTGATCGCGGCGCGCGCCATGCAGGGGGCGCTGGTCATCCTGCGCCCGTTGATCGCCGAGACCGGCGCCAAGCCAATTGGCAAGTACGTGATCGGCACGGTCAAGGGCGATATCCACGACATCGGCAAGAACCTGGTGATCATCATGCTGGAGGGGGCCGGCTTCGACGTGGTGGACCTGGGCGTGAACACGCCCCCCGAGAAGTTCGTGGACGCGGTCCGCGAGCACGAGCCGCACATCGTCGGGTTCTCCGCCTT
>WNFD01004243.1_pt1 | contig 19526 bp, 17 predicted proteins | sample 5400491 | NCBI WGS metagenome assembly WNFD01 (sample SAMN13153343, study PRJNA577476) | soil metagenome | isolation source: 120 cm saprolite under Douglas fir tree site 2 hole 2 replicate 2 | place: USA:California | collected 2015-04-18
GAAGCTGTTGGAGGAGGATCAGCGACTCGCTTATCACGGCGATTTCGGCTCAGGCGGCATCGCCATAGGGAACCGGATGATCGGCGGCCTTGGGATCGAGCCGTGGCGCTTCGGTTCTGAGGACTACGTCGGCGGCCTCGCCCGGGCTACCGAGTCCGGTATCCGTTGCCTGCCGCTCAAGGGCCAGGTCCCGGCCGCGTGCTGGGATGAGGTTCTCGCCCCGGCGATGCGGGACGCTGGGGTCGAAGTCGAAGAAGAGCTGGTGCTCGATCTCTTGTTGGCGGATCTCTGAGAGTCTGACAGCGAGGCCGCTCCCGGCGGCACGTATGGTCGACGAGTCAAGACCACCCGGTAAAGTCTTCTGTCGATTGGGGGTGTCGGAGCCGGCCCAGAGACGAGGGCCGCCCGGGGGCTCTGATGGTCGTCGGTTCGACGATTGCCGGAGGTCCATTGTGCCTACCGAGCCTTGAGCAGCTCACGTGCGACAAATGCCGTCCGCTGCCAGTAAAAGGCTGCCGCCGATGGGTCAACTCGGGCTCCCACGCGCCATCCGCTTGGGGCGGGAATCGCACGAACTCCTGGCCGATCAATCCCAAGCAGGTCGCCACGAGGCGATGCTTGTAGCGGAGCGGTTATGGCAGTGAAGCATGCTCGCTCAACCTTGGGGGTGACTCGGCCTCGCTGAAGGCGATGCCTATCCTGCCGTCCATGTCCGGATTTGGCAGGGCTTTGCACTTCGCCCCAGTGATCGCCCGCCAGGAGGATCCGATGCCATACCTCGCGTGGCCAGTAATCCTTTCTCATGACCGGTCGCGGACGCGGGTCAAAGACGGTAGCTTTAGCACGTGGACGAGCTGGGGCCCGGGCTCTACGAGACGCTCGTCACAGAGGGTCTCAAGGCGCAGCTCGATCTACTGGCGCTGCGGCTCTCGACTGAGCGACGTAGCCTCCGGGCGGCGGAGACTCCAGACCGGATCGCCTGGCACCTCAGTCGCGAGATCGAGCGAGCACTCGCCGACGTTGGCGACGACGAGCGTGCTCAGGTCGGGCTCAAGGTCGCCCGGGCGCTTCTCAGCCGACTTGGCGACCTGGTTGAGGTGGACCGGACCGCCATGCCCGTCGATCCGGCGGTGGTGCTCCACGCCATCCTCCGTCGGCGGCCCGACGGCAGCCCGGACGTCATCGTTGAGCCACTCATCCCCTTGCTCGACACGACGCTGCTTACCAACGCCCCGGGAGAGCCTAGCCTATGGAGTCAGCTGCGGTCCGAGATCGAGTCCGCTGACCGGATTCAGGTCGTCATGGCGTTCATCCGACGCAGCGGCATCGGTCCCCTGCTGGATTCGCTTCGCCGCCACTGTGAGGCGGGGCGCTCGCTACGGATGCTGACGACCACGTACACGTGGTCCACGGAGCGCCGGGCCCTCGACCAGCTTGTCGACCTGGGAGCCGATATTCGCATCTCCTACGACGTGAGCACGACCCGTCTCCATGCGAAGGCATGGGTGTTCCGTCGGAACTCTGGATTTTCCACCGCGTACGTCGGGTCTTCCAACCTGACCCACTCGGCGCAGGTCACCGGCCTGGAGTGGAATATCCGGGTTTCGGCAGCCCGTAACCCCGATGTGGTAGCGAAGTTCGGTGCCGTGTTCGACAGCTACTGGGAGGGCGGCGACTTCGTTCCCTACGAGCTGGAGCAGTTCGAGGAAGAGCAGCGCCGCGGCGACCGATCGGACACCGGACCGTACGTCATCTTGAGCCCGATCGAGCTGCGCCCCGAACCATTCCAGGAGCGTCTGCTCGAACTCATCGGCGTGTCGCGACTTCAGGGTCACCATCGCAACCTTCTCGTGGCGGCAACAGGTACCGGGAAGACCGTGATTGCCGCGCTCGACTACGGCCAGCTCCGACAGCGGCTCAGCCGGGCGCGCCTGCTATTCGTCGCCCACCGGGAGGAGATCCTCGACCAGAGCCTCGCCACATTCCGTTACGCGCTGCGTGACGCTTCGTTCGGCGAGAAGTGGGTTGGCGGCTCTCGACCCACTCGCTTCGACCATGTCTTTGCTTCGATCCAGAGTCTGAACGCCAACAGCCTGGCCAACCTACCGGCCGACCACTTCGACGTCGTCATCGTCGACGAGTTCCACCACGCCGCCGCGACCTCCTACGAGCACGTGCTCGACCATTTGGGCCCAGTGGAGTTGCTCGGCCTGACAGCGACACCGGAACGGAGCGACGGTCTGCCCATCCTGCACTGGTTCGATGAGCGGATCGCAGCCGAGCTTCGGCTCTGGGACGCCATAGACCAGCAGTACCTTGCGCCGTTCATGTACTTCGGGATCCACGACGGTCTCGATCTCCGACAGATCCCCTGGAGGCGGGGTCGAGGCTATGACGAACAGGCCCTTACCGCCGCCTACACAAGCTCCGACGCCTGGGCTCGCCTCGTCGTCCAGCAGGTCGCCCAGCACGCCGACCCGTCCCAAATGAAGTGTCTCGGGTTCTGCGTCAGCATCGACCACGCTCGCTTCATGGCCAGACATTTCAGCGGTCACGGGATCCCGGCGCTGGCCGTGTGGGGTGACAGCCCGAGAGTGGAGCGTGAATCCGCCTTGCGCGACCTTGCCAAAGGTCGGGTCCGGGCCGTGTTCTCGGTGGACTTGTTCAACGAGGGCGTCGACGTTCCCGCCGTCGACACCGTGCTCATGCTGCGCCCGACCGAAAGCCCCACCCTGTTCCTCCAGCAACTCGGCCGAGGTCTCCGCCGCTCGACCGGGAAGACCTCCTGCACGGTTCTCGACTTTGTCGGCACTCACCGCAAGGAGTTTCGGTTCGACCGCCGCTATCGGGCACTGCTGGGAGGCACCCGACGAGACGTCGAACAAGCTGTAGTGCAGCAGTTTCCTTTCCTGCCGGCCGGCTGCCACATGCAGCTCGACCAGAAGGCCTCTGAGGTCGTCCTCCGAAGCCTCCGCGAGGCGATCCGATCCCGGTGGCCGAGCAAGGTCGAGGAGCTGCGATCCCTTCGGCGGGAGCGCGCAGATATCGACCTTGCCGGTTTCCTTGACGAGTCAGGTCTCGAACTCGAGGACATTTATGACGGCGCCAAGAGCTGGTCCGACTTACGCGAAGCAGCCGGAGTGTCGGGCATTGCCGTCGGCCCTCATGAGGTGCAGTTGCGGCGAGCCATTGGTCGGCTCCTGCACATCGACGACCAGGAGCGCATCGGGGCCTACCAACGTATCCTCTCTTCTCCTCCACCAAGGATCGACACTCTGAGTGAGCGCGATCGACGGCTGATACACATGCTTGTCGCAGCGGTTGGCGATCGCGTGATCTCTCGGGACGTGACCATCCAGGGGGCGGCTGACATCTTGTGGGCGCACCCGACGGTACGGGCCGAGCTGCGCGAGCTGCTGGGCGTGCTCGCCGACCGCGTAGACCACGTGCACGTGCCCCTGCCTGGACATTCGGACGTCCCGCTTCAGATCCACGCGCGGTACAGCCGCATCGAGATCCTCGCCGCCGTCGGGGTGAGCCGAGGAGCGAAGGTCGCCGCTTGGCAGAGTGGAGTCTACGAAGCCAAAGGTGCCAACGCCGAACTGCTCGCATTCACTCTGGACAAGAGCAGCGGCGGCTTTTCCCCCAAGACGAGGTACCGCGACTATGCCATCAGTCGCACGCTCATCCACTGGGAGAGCCAATCGAATACCCGCGCCGACAGCGACACCGGTCTGCGCTACCGCAACCACGAGCGGAAGGGCCGTTCGATCCTGTTGTTCACCCGCCTGAGGGCCGACGAACGAGCCTTTTGGTTCCTGGGGCCAGCGACATATCGAAGCCACGTCGGCGAGAAGCCCATGGCGATCACCTGGGAGCTTACCCACGCGCTTCCCGGGGACTTGTACGCCGCTTTCGCCGCGGCGGTGGCTTAAGCGCCACGAGCACCCCTCCCCATCGCTTCGGTGGCTCGTCGGGCCGGTACGCTGCGGAGTTGGGATCCGAACGTTCCACTCTTCCTGGCGTGGTCGCCGTCGTGCATCCGTACCGACATGGACACGAGGAGTCGAGTGCCGACCAAGGCCGCCAGCCACGCGCGGCGGTCGACGGCGACGGTGCAAAGCGAGCCACTCAAGCAGGGCTCGTGAACCCAGTGTGCGGCTCTACGCGCCGGGAGCCTCCCCCGAAGCCGCACCGGAGGCTTGCAAGAAATCCCCGATCACCGAGGCGACCTCGCCGGCATGGGTCAGGAGGAAGAGGTGGCCCCCGCCTCGCACCACGTGCAGCCGGGCATTCGGGATCAGCCGGGTCATGAGCCGTGCGTTGACGAGCGGCACGATGGGATCCCGATCCCCGGCGACCACCAATGTCGGGTGGGGGATGCTGCGGAGCCAGGGAAGGCTCCTCCAGCCCGCAGCGGCGACGAGCTGCCAAAGGAAGCCGCGCGTGCTCGGGGGCCGCTTCCGGAGCGTCTCGGCGAATCGCTCGAGGAGCTCCGGATGGTCCTCGATGCCACCCCCGTAGATCGTGGGGGCGATGCGTTCCAGGTGTCCGGGTGTGTGTTAGCGGAAAGGATTGGCCAGTTTGATGAGCGCGCGGGGCCTGCCCGGAAGCGCCCCGAGGCCGACGGCCTCCTCGAGGGCGGCTTCAACGCGACAGGCGCTGCATTGCTTCCAGGCCACACAGCGCCACACCAGGGGGTGGCCCTTCGGGCAGACGTACGTCGGCTCGATCCGGCTCACGGCTTGTTTTTGATTCTCGCCCTTGTAGGCCGCAGAGTGCGGACATCAGCTGTCGTTCCCTCGGCCACCGTCTTCTTGCGGACAGTGCCATGCTCGACCACCGGCTCGATGAGGTCGTTGGGGGTGCACTCCAGGATGTCGCACAGGGCTGCGAGGACGTACACGTTGAGGCGTTCAGGTTGGTGGGTTACGAGGCGGTAGACCTGCTCCCGCGACAGTTCGACACCCCGCTCCGTGAGCTTGGGCACCAAATCGCTGGTCATGTACTTGCCCTTGGTTGCCATCAGTGCGCGCAGGTGCCAGTGGATGCCCATCTTGCGCTTCACGGTTTGTCTCCCTCGCCAGGCCGGCGGAACGCGCTGGCAATCGCCTTCTGTAGGACTCGGTTCTTGTCGTCGCTCACCGAGCAGTAGATCGAGGTCGTGGAGCCCCATGCGTAGCCCACCTGTTCGGTGACAAAGCGTTCGGGGAAGCCGGACTCGATACTGGAATCGAGGTGGCGAGACGACGATGTGGGGGATCTCCGAGGTCCGAGCAGTAGCCTCCGCCAGCGCCCACGCCGCCGGCTGCCCGGTGGCGGTCAGCCTCTGCAGTGAGAAGCTGTTGAGGATCAACGACGATCTCATCGTCGGTCAGCGGCCGCACCGCCAGGAAAGACCGGGGGAGGCAACACGAGGTCGATCGTGGGATCGCCGTCGTACACGCCAAGCTGGCGTTGGGTTGGAGCGGCCTCTGTCGAGGTGTCCTCCAGCTTGCAGCCGGGCTGCGCGATAGGCAACAATGAAATCCCATGCATGTGATTTCGGAGACGAGCGGAGCCCGGTGTAGCGAGGTCCGATCTCCCGAGGGCCGTGGCTCCAGGCCCTCGGACCAGATGGCTCGACTGAGCTACGCGGGTCCGGGCGGGCAATACGGCACACCAACATTCTCGGCCAGCCACGTCGGCTGCTGACATCCAGGGAGGTTCCGTCATGGGATCGGTGCACCAGCTCAAGGTCACCCTGAAGGGCACCAAGCCTCCGGTCTGGAGACGCCTCCAGGTCCCGAGTGCCGCGACGCTGGAGGATCTTCACCAGGTGATCTGCGCCGCGTTCGACTGGCACGGTGGGCACCTCCACGAGTTCGACGCCGGGGGGGCCCGATTCGGCGAGCCCCACCCCGACGATTATGTCGCCGTGGAAGACGAGCGGCGAGTGACCCTGGGCCGTCTGGCTCCCGCCGCCGGGGACACGTTCGATTACCTCTATGATTTCGGGGACTCATGGGAGCACCGCATCCTTGTCGAGAAGGTCATGCGGCCCGACGCCCCCCCGTTCCATGCCGTGTGCCTCGGCGGCCGACGCGCCGCCCCTCCGGACGACTGCGGTGGTGTCTGGGGCTACGAGGAGTTGCTGCAGATCCTGGCCGATCCCACCCACCCGGAACACCACCATTACCTGGAATGGGCCGGCGGTGCGCTCGATCCCGAGTCCTTTTCCGCAGGCGAGGTGACCAGATCGCTCCGGTACCTGGCGATCGGAGCCCCGAATGCCACAGTGAGGACGTAGGCACCGCAAGGGTGCCCGAGCGAACGACCAGAATTGGTGCCTATGGCGATCCCAGCCGTCGCAGAGAATGCCGCCCTGCTCTCCTCCTTCTTGATCGAGCCGTTGACCGGGGCGGACCTGTACCTCGGTGCGCCCCGGCGTCGTTGGGCATGGGCTGCCGTCGCGGCCTGGGCACCGTCCCTCCACCTCGGGCCCGGCAGCGCTCGGGTTGCCGGAGATTTCGGATCGCTCCTTCTGACCTCCAGAGCGTTGCCGTTCGCCCCCTCCTCTCCAGGCGCCGACGCTCGCGGCCGAGCGTTCGCCAAGCGGCGATTGGCGGGCTGAGGTGGCGACCGGGACCCTCAGCGATAATGCCGTCACGAGCCAGCAGGCCCTGGAGCACGTTGAGGCGATAGGGCCGTGACGACTTCCCACGACGTGCTCGCCGCTCTGCTGGGCGAGGTGGCCACGCCGGGTGCATTCAGCGCTCGGCGAACTGCCCCGGTGGACGATTTCGAGCTCGACGTGCGAGGCGTCGGGCGGGTCCTTCTTCCCGTGTCGGCCGAGCAGGCAAACCAGCTCTGCCGAGTGGGCCGGCCCGCAACGTACGGACTCGGGGACAAGACGCTGCTCGACGTCCGGGTGCGCAATACCTGGGAGATCCCCATCAGCCGGGTGAAGCTCAACCAGCGGCGCTGGGCCAAGGCCTTCGTGCCGGCCCTCGACTGCCTCCGGGCCGACCTGGGCCTGCCCCCGGGCTGTCGGCTGAAAGCCGAGCTGCACTCGATGCTGGTCTACGGCGCCGGGCAGTTCTTCGTCCCCCATCAGGACTCTGAGAAGGCCGATGCGATGGTCGGCTCCCTTGTCGTGACATTGCCGTCCTCGTTCAAGGGCGGCGCTCTGGTCGTGCGCCACGCCGGCATGTCTGCGACCTATCGATCGCCCAAGAAGTCCCTTTCCCTCGTCGCCTTCTACGCCGATTGCCGCCACGAGGTAAGACCGGTCACCTCCGGGTACCGCGTGACGCTGACCTACAACCTGCTCCTACAGGGCGACGCCGCAACGGTGGATCCGCCGCCGACGCAGGTCGATCCCGTGGCCGCTTGCCTCCTGGGCCACTTCGAGACCGCGGCTGCTCCCGCTCCGCGCACGGCCGGCGCCGCCGCGCACGAGCCGGCTCGGCGGCTGGTGTACCTGCTCGATCACGAGTACACGGCCCGGGGTCTGAGCTGGTCCCGGCTGAAGGGGCCCGACGCCATGCGAGCGGCGACCCTGCAGGCAGCGGCGGTCCAGGCCGGCTGCGAGGTCGTCCTGGCCTTGGCGGATATCCACGAGACATGGGACTGCATGGAGCAGGAGGAGTCCCCCTGGTACGGGGGGTCGGAGCCGCGGCGCTGGGACGACTGGGACGACGAACTCGACGAGGACGATCCCAGGGCCGGCGGGCAACCGCTGGGCGATCGGGATCGCTACCAGCTCGAAGATCTAATCGACTGGGACGTCACGCTCGTCTGCTGGATCGACGCCCCCGACGGTGAGCCAAAGCCCGTCTCGCTCTCGATCGACCCATCGGATGTCTGTGCCAGCGTCCCGTCGGTGGAGTTGCCGCCCTACGCCTCCGAATACGAGGGCTACATGGGCAACTACGGCAACACGATGGACCGCTGGTACCACCGCGCCGCCCTTGTGGTGTGGCCGCAGCACCAGGCGTTCGCCGCCCGCGCCGAGGCTTCCCCGCTGTGGGCGCTCGGCACCCTCTCGGCGCGCCTCGGCGCCGGAGGGGCGGCGGAGGCCCAGGAGCTGACGGCAACGCTGGCGCCCTTCTGGCCCCGCGTCGCCCGCGGGGAGACCGCCCGAGGCTTTTTCGGCAAGGCACTTCGCATCGCCCGCGATCTCGACGAGCCGGATAGCGCGGCCATGCTCGTCACGCCGCTCCGGGTCGAGATGCTCGGTCGCCGGGAGGCACCGGCGCTGGCGGCGCTCGCCGGACGCTACGGAGAGGGGTGGGCCCGGGATCTGCTGCAGCGATGGTTCGCCGCCGAGCGGCTCTGGGCGCCCGCCTCCCCGAAAGGGCCGGATCGCAGGGAGTGGGTCTCCTCGCTGCTCGGGCTGTGCAAGGTGCTCCTGCGGTCGGGCGGTCCGGGTGTTTCGGCCGCCAGCCTGCTCATCCGCGAGTCCTGGGCTTGGCTGAGGGAGTCGGTCGTACGGGCACTTGCGGCGGCGCCCCCGAGCCGTCGGGAGGAGGCGCTGAGCCAACTCGGGCGGCCGATCGCCGCTGTCCTCCTGAGCGCGGCGCTCATTGCAGCCCCCGAGCTGACGGCTGAGGCGCTTCGCTTCCTCTGCCCGGGCAACGACGACCTGATCGGCTGCCTGATGGAGGTGCTGCGGTCGGCCCGCGCGCTCGCGCCGTCCGGGAGCTCGGGGGCGACCGGACCGGTCGAGGACTACTGCCGCCGCCGCCTGAGCGCGAGGCTGGCGCGCCCCCCACGTGCTGAGGACGACTGGTCAGTCGAGTTCCCGGCCGGTTGTAGCTGTGAGCTGTGTGCTCGCCTCGAGGAGTTCCTCGGCGACCCGGCGCGACGCTCCTTCGACTGGCCGCTCGCTACCGAGCGCCGGCGCCACGTCCACGCCAGGATCGACAATGCCGAGCTGCCCGTTCGTCACGAGACCCGCCGCAGCGGGCGGCCGTACACCCTGGTGTTGACCAAGACCGAAGCGCTGTTCGAGCGGGACCGGCAGGCACGCCTCGGCGCCGAGGCCGACCTCGCCTGGCTGAATGGGCCGGGACTCCCGTAAGGGGATGCAGAACGGGTGAAGCTTCATCGTTGCCGGCGCCGAGCCCGTGGCTTCCGTGAGGCCGGCTCTCGGCGAGAACTGGGGCTGACCTGAACTCCCGGGGGCCAGGTTGGCGCGGCGCTGTTGGGCTTCATCCTCCCCGCATCGCCGCGACCTGCTGCGCTCGGGCGGGAAGCGGGGCATCGATGTCGGCCGCAAAGGCCAGAAAGTTGTGGTGCCCCGGCAGCTCCTCCAGCGCCCGGTACAGGAGTTCCCGCGCGCCGTCGGCATCTCCCCGCCTGTGCGCCAGCTTGGCTTGAAAGAAAACCAGCTCGGGGCCTCCGAGCGCCGGGTGCGTGGCCAGAGCCTCGAGTACGTCTTCCCGTCCGGAGTCCAGGAGCCGGTCTAGCAGGAGGTGATGCCACTCCGCCAGCGCGCCGGCCCGCTCCCGGGGGGTTGGCTCCCGGACGCCGCGGCCCCATCCCGGCTGTGGGGGGGAATCCTGGGCGGCCTGGTCCAGCGCGTGGAGGTAGCAGTCGGCAAAGAATATCCAGGCATCTATCGTGGGGAGCAGCGGGGTGACAACGGCGGCCAGGCTTTGCTCCTTCTGCCTCATCGAACCGAACCCCGTCCGGGTCCACCCGTAGGGCGACTCCCATTTGACGAGCTGGGCAGCGGCACACTTGGCGAAGGTGGGGAACCCGAGCTGGTCACGAACCTTCAGCCACAGCAGCGCCACGGCGTCGGACACGACGAGGCGGGCGGCCTCGACGGGGTCTTCTGAGCGGAAGTAGTCGAAGTTGCGGAGCTCGCAGGCGAGGTCGATGAGTTTCTCCATAGCCTCAGCCCCCGGCTCGATGTCATCGCTGCAAAGCGCCAGCCGGGCATCGGCGGCGAGGCGTCCGAAGGTGAATCGCCAGCGGGTCCGTTCACGGGGTGTGACTCGCCGGTCCCCGCCCAGGTAGGCGCCACACCGGGCCAGCTCGGCGAACCGGACCACCTCAAGGCGCACCGTCGCAGCGTCGATTTCCAGCTCGGGCCGCGCCACCGGCTTCTTCGCCTCCGCCGGCGCCAGCTCGGCTTCGATCCGTTCCAGCATGGCCGCCGAGCCCCGCCAATAGAGGTTCCAAAGGGCCTTCTTCAGGGCTTCGCTGCCGAGCGGGGCCAGCTCTTCATGGAACTGGCGGCGGTCCATCCGGTTCATGCACACCTCCCAGCCCGCCGTAGGGTGCCTGCGGCGGCGGGCGCGGTCGATGCGCGCGGACGCTTCCGCGGCACGAGGGCCGTAGGCCCGGTGGGGCCGCGCCCACAGGGTGAGGCATGCTTGACCACGGGGCAGCCGGCCTCCTCGATCGGGGAACCGGACCGGCAGCGGTCGAGGCTGGCGAGGAGCCCGCCGGGAAGGGCAGCCGACCTGCACTGCCCACTTCCTTGCGCCGTAACTACATCCATGCAACTCCTATTCTGCGTGGCCTCGGCTGCAATTGCAACGTCGCGAAGCCGTCTGGCCAGCGGTGGGGGCCCCGCCATCGGATCTTCGTCGAGCACGAAGTAGATGTGCACGGGCGGGCCGTGTCGTTCATGGCTGTCTCCCTTTCTTGGGATTCCTCGTCGCCCCGAGCCCACGCTCGAGCACCAAGCGGATGGTGTCGCTCATCGCCAGGCCTTCGTGGTTGCCCACTTCGGCGAGACGCCGCATCAATTCGTCGGAGAGCCGGAGACTGATGAGGTGGCTGGTGCTGGCACGCGGTGCCCGTGAACCCGACGAGAAGTAGCTCGACGGGGGAGTCCGGATCCCGTCCACCCGAGAATCGTAATACGGTGTATTGCTAACGCCAGGGGAGGATCTATGCCCCCAGGATCTCGCTCACTGAGAGAGCTCCCTCCGGGAACGCGAGGGGGGCCAGGCGTCCATCGGCTGCAATCTGCCGAACCTCACCGTATCCATCGGGACCGGGGTTGCGGTGGCAATCGACCTGCCGGAGATTCAGGTCGACGATCCACAACTCCGGTACGCCGGCGGCGGCATAGAGGGCCGCCTTGACCGAGCGATCGTAGGCGACAGACGAGTCGGACACCTCGATGAGCAGAAGGACGTCGCTCGGGCGTGGGTGACGCTCCGCGTAGTAGTCACTCCGGAATCGCAGCAGCCCAAGATCGGGTTGAGGCTCGGACAGGTCACTTGCCCGGACGGGGTTCTGGACCTGAACGACGGCCTGGCCGGCAAAGTGCCTCGAGAGCAGCGCGTTGAGACGGTTGACGCAGCCTGCGTGCGGGCTCCCGATGGGGTTCATCCGGACGATCTCGCCGTTAATGAGTTCGACGCGATCGTCTTCGCCGAGGATTCCGGCTTCTCCCATCCGGTGGTACTCCTCGACCGTGAACAGGCGGGGCTGGGGTCGAACGACCATATCGCTCCTTGCATGGTATCGGAACAGCGGGCAGCCAATACCACAGACATTATCTACATATAATAACATATAGCAACACTAGTTAGTGGTGCTCTGGCAGTGGGTGTCGGGTTAGGCGGCGTCGCAGGGCAGAGCAGCTTGACGACCTCTGGCCCCAAGTCCCGTTGAGGACTTGCGATCGTAGTCCCGGTCGACGTGGATCACACCAGGCCGTGATGGAAGGCGGTTTCAGCGATGGGCAGGTCGCGTACGGGTGTGCGCTGCCAGAAGGTCAGTCGTCGGCCAGGGCCTCGGCAACCGTGGCGAGGATCTCGTCGCTGTAACGCTCCAGGCGCCCGGGGCCGAGGCCCTTGACTCGCGCAAGCTGCTCCAGCGTGACGGGCGCCACCGCGGCGATGGCCTCCAGGACTGCGTCCCTGACGACGGCCTCAGGCTGAGTGTTGCCCCCGGCCCGGGTCTGGCGCCATTGACGGAGGAGCGCTTCCGTCCGCGCCTGGCGGGGCGTTTCCCCCGGCGGGCGCCCCAACCGGGTTCGGAGGCGGCCGATGGCAATGGCGGCTCCCCAAGGAACGAAGACCGATGCGCCTTCGACGCGCATGCGGACGCCCTCGGCCTCGAAGCGCTCCACGACGCCTTGGTAGCCCTGGGCCGAGATGGTCTGACCCATCGCGACGGGGGTCTCGTCGCCGGCTGGCGGCTCCGGAGCCGGAGCCCGCTCCGGTGTCCTCCCGGGCGACCCTCCCGTTGGCCTCCCCGGCGTCCTGCCCCGCAGGGACCCCTTGAGTTGCTGCGCCTTCGGGGGGCCCGCCACGGGGGCCGGCCGTTCCGGCGGATCGTCGGCCGGCTCACGGAACAATTCGGCGACGAAGGGGGAGGGAGGGTCCCCGCAGGAGACGGTGACGCTGGAGATGCCCCGGGTGATAGCCACGTGAAAGACGCGGCGCTCCTCTTCGACGTCGCCGGCCAGGCGGTGGGGCATGAGTCCGGCGGTGGCGCCGTGGACGACGACGTGGGCCCACTCACGACCCTTGACGGGGTGGACGGTGGAGAGGTGGACCCCCGCCGTGCTGAACGGCGTGCGAAGGCGGGCTTGCAGCCAGACCTCGAAGGTAGCCGGGTCAGGGTGGAGCCGCCCCAGGGCTACCAGGGCGTCGAGGTCGTCGGTGTGGACCGGGCGGTCCAGCCTCCGGCCGGAGGCCTCCATCGTCTTCATGGCGCCGTCCAGGCCGAGGTCGTCACGGATGGTGCCGAGCAGGGCGGAGGTGGTCGCCCCGGCTCTTGCCTTCGCGACGAGGATCCGCACGTCTGCCACCACGGCGGCCATCTTCGGGCCGTCACGACCGCCGGTTTTTCGGGCGAGGGCGTCCACGGCTTTCAGGTTGGCCTGCTTCGCCATCCGGTCGACAGCGGCGGCAGAGATGCCGCGGGGTGGCCGTTTCAGGGCCAGGCGGAGGTCGTCACCCCCGAGCTGATCCGGATTCCGCGCCAGCCGAACCCACGCCAGCGCCGCGGCGACTCCGCCCCGGCGAAGCCAGGACTCGTCGAGGCGGAGGCTCACCGGGATACCCGCCTCCAGGAGCGCCACTGCCACGGGCACCAGGGCGGCGTTGACGCGGCTCAGCACGGCAATGTCCCTGGGAGCGGCGTGCTCGCGCAGCATCCGTTGCACACGTGCCGTGGTGGCGGCCACGGCATCCTCGCCGGTGGTCCCCTCACCGATCACGACGAGGTCCTCCGCTCCGGCCGTACGCTGGTCCGGTGCTCGCAGGGACTTCGCTATCCGCAGGCGGTTGCGCCGGAGTAGGCGATCGGCGGCCGCCACGACCGGTGAGGGGCAACGATAGTTGATGCCCAGGGCATGCTCCGCCGCCCCGGGGAACAGGCCAGCGAAGTCGATCAACCACCGCGGTGACGCATCCGCATAGCCGTAGATCGTCTGGTCGTCGTCACCGACGCCGAACACGGCGCCATCTGGCCCGGCGACCAGCCGCACGAGCAGCACGTGGGCGGGTGTCAGATCCTGAAACTCGTCGATGAGCAGGACGCGGCAGGCGCGCTGGGCGCTGTGGCGCGCATCGGGCTCCCGCAGGAGGATCTCGATGGCCCGGTAGATCTGCTCGTCGAAATCCAGCTCCCCGCGTTGGCGAAGCAGGCTGCGGTAGCGCGGGAACACGTCGGTCAGCCCCTCCACGTCACCGTCATAGTCTTCCTCCACCTCCGCGGGGGAGCGCAGGCCCAGGCGGACGGCCGACATAGCCTCGATCCAGGCGGCGGCGGGATCGGTGTTGAGCCGCCGGGGGAGGTCGACCAGGCCATCGAGCAGCTTCCGAACTGCCGGCTCTTGGATCGTGTGCCTCTGGTCTGGGCGGGCAGCGAAGGGGGCAGCCCCGTTGACGATCGCCAGGGCTAGGGAGTTGAGGGTGCGGACCTGCAGCCCCGACACGTCGGCGCAGCGCTGGCGCATCTCCCCGGCCGCCCGGTTGTTGTAGGCGACCATGCACACCGCGCTCGGAGGGATCCCCCAATCTGACACCAGGTGACGAGCCCGCTCGGTCAGGACGCGAGTCTTCCCTGATCCCGCCGGGGCGATGATGCGGGCCGCGCTCCCCGGCTCGCACACCGCCCGGAGCTGGTCGGCCGACAGCGGGGCTGGCGTGTCGTTCGAGCCCAGCGGCCGAAGCGAGCCGTGCTCCAGGCAGATGCGGTGCACGAGGGCCGCGCCTTCGAGCAGCGAGGGGTCGAAGAATCGCAGCGGTCCCCCATCGCACCACACAGGGGTTCCGTCTGGCAGGGCAACGTCGGCGGGGGGGCCGGCCGAGGCACCGAGGGCAACGGCGCGATCGGTCAGCCAGAAGTGAGGCCCCCCCTCCTGGTACTCGACCGAGTTGCTCCGGACAAGGTGGCTCACGAGGTCTTCCCGGAACCGGAACCGCGCCCCCTGAGCCTGTCGCCGACGGACCTCGCCTCGCCGATGTCCAGCAGCTCGCATTCTTGCCACGGGCCGGGGGGATCGCCCGGGGTGCCGCCCGGGGTGAGGATGAGGTTTCGCCCGAGGGCCTCAGGGCCAGCCGGACCGGTGTGGGCCAGAGGCGTTGCCGGGGCCTGCCTACCATCAGGCGAACCTCCCGCCGCCGTATCGGCGAAGGGTTCGGACGGGGGCCTCGGTGCCGACCTCTCCGCCCAACAGGCCCGCACTTCGGCGGCCCGCTCGTGGAAGCTGCCGCAGTACCGGCAGGCGATCAACGTGCCAGGCATCCCACCATGCTACGGCCTCGCCATGCACCCGGAGGCTGCAACTTCAGGCCGCCGGCCGCGGCAAAGCTCAGCGCATCAGAATGTCGTCGACGGCAAGTGCCACCTCTGGGAAGGCCAGCGGCGCCACGTGCCCACCCGCCGAAACGTGCCGGACATCGCGGTACCCATCGGGTCCGGGCGAGCGGAAGGACTCGAGCTGGCCCTTCGTCAGGTCGACAATCCACAAGTTCCGGCACGCCGGCGGCGGCGCACAGGGTCGCCTTGACCGAGCGGTCGAAGTCCACGGATGAATCGGACACCTCGATGAGCAGGAAATGTCCGGCCGCTGCGGGCGCACTCTGGGCCTGGTGGACTGCTTCGGGGCGCGGTTCTCCCGCTTCGTTCGGCGGGGAGGCTGGCAGCTTACGCCACTGAGGCGACGCGATGGGAACTGGCGACGGTAACGGTGATCACCGCCATCGAGGCCACCGGGCTCTTGAAGCCCCCCGACCTTGACGATCTGGCCGAGTCCTTCCTGAACGACAACGTCACTGTCAGCTACTCAATGGCATGGCTGTCGCCGGACTGGTGGACCCCGGAGTGGGGATGGCGAAGATTGCCGACGACGCCACAGGGACCGACCACCGCGCCGTGGGGCCGCCCCTGCGCCGCTGGGCGGCGAGCCGGGCGCTCCGGGAGATTCCCCAGCGGTTGGATGAACTGCTCTCCACCGCCAATGGCTTGCCGCCTCGGCATCGCGACGCGATGGTCCGTGGCCTCCTCGACGCCGCAGGCAGCCTCGACGAACCGCAGCGGCGCCAACTGGTCCGGCGAGGCCTGCAGTCAGGGCAGGGCCCCGTCCGGCTGGCTGCCCTGGAGTGGCTGTGCGAGCTGGACGGCGTGGAAGCGGCCCGCCGGCGCGCTCGTTCCGACCATGACGCCGCAGTGAAGAAATGGCAGCCGAGGCCGCAACCGCCGCCGGGCTGAGCCGCCCTGGTGTGTACGACCTGGGCTCACAGTGCGTAGACGGTGCCGGCCTGCAGGAGCCTCCAGCGACCACCCGAGCGCCGGGCCAGCACCAGGTTGCTGATGCCCCAGCCAACCTCGGCCAGATCGCTGACCTCCCGGGGGACCAACAAGGGGCCGATCTCGCCTCGGGAGCCGGCAAACCACATCTTGCCGGGCGCAAGCCTGGCGATCTTGACGTGGAGTTCATCGAATTCCTCGTCGCCCGCCTCGGGCTTGGTTTTGTCTGAGAGTTCGTTGAGGGATTCGCCCAGTTCCTGGGCGCGGGGCAGGACGCGGGCCGCATTGCCTGCCAGGCCGATGGCCGCCCGGGTGTCCGCCGGGTCCGAGTAGCCGTGTTCCTCCAGCCAGGCGGCGAGCTTCTTGGTCACCGTTGCCGCCGAGGCGACGAGGCCCCTTGTCGCCCCCACCGTGTCCACCAGGAAGTCGCCCAGGAACCGCTCAGTGTGATCTACGATCTTGTCCGGACCGAAGATGTTGCAGAAGGAGTTGGCTCGGGAATCCTGCCGCCACAGCGGCTCCCAGAACGCCGTCTCGTCGGGGTAGAGGGCCATGTAGCCCTCCCCGTCCAAGGACTCCGTCAAGAGGTAGACAACCTCCTGGTAGCTCGCCAGGGTCCTCGGCGACAGCCTTGCAGACTGCTCGGACAGGAACTGCTGCAAGGTGTCAGTGATCGTCGGGCGTGCTGTCTCCATCGATTCCTCCCCGGGTGGTCGCCATTGCTGGCGCAACAAGTCCCAATCGGCTCCGAACGTCTCGGCGCCTTCATGCTCGTCAAGCTGCCAGGCGAAGAGTCCGTAGGGGCAGCCTCCCGACGTGAAGCCCACCGGGAAGATGGGCTCACCGCCCCACTCGATCCAGCCGGGCGGTAGCCCGCCATCCGAAGAGCCCGGCTCGACGTGATCGCGGTCCGCCTTCGGGACCGGGGGAGGGCGGGTCGCCCACTGCAGGTCTCCGCTGGAGAGTGGGACGCCAAGCATCGTCAGCTCGTCGTAGGCCGTGTAGCGGTCGAGGCCGAACCATTTGGCATAGGTCCGGATGGTGACCCGGGCCCCTGAGGCCATCCAGTCCCGGGCAGATGCCAAGCGGGCCGGCCGCCGGAGGCGGTGCCGGCGCGGTCCGTGACGGCGCTTCTTGCGGCGGCTCATGCAACGTTGTGGGAGCCGGGTGGGCGTTCCTGGTCCGCACCGCTCAGCCGAGCGCGTCCAAATCCGGGATCAGGCCTCGGCGGCGCGCCTCGGCCTGGAGTTGGGGGGGCAACATCCGTGCATCCACCACAAGCCCGTTCACCTCGATCATCCAGGCCATGGGGTTGCGGGCCAAGAGATCCCTGCGGCAGAACTCGGGGTCGAACTGGCCGGTGTTCAGGGTGTCGCGGATGAGGCGGGCCTTGCTGCCGAGCGTGCCCTTCGGGATGCCGCTGGCCGCGCTGAACTGGTCTGTGGTCAGGTGCGGCGTCAGTGATGGATCGCTGAGGAAGTTGATCTGCCCCACGGTGTAGACGATGGCGGCACCCCAGATGCGGCCATCCCCACGCAGCAGCGGGGAGGGGCGCTTCCGAGCCAGCTTGGCAGCCATCTTGGCGCCGAGGCGGGCGTACTCGTCGTCCAGGTGTGCCGTGCAGAACCCGTCGATCCACTCCATTACAGGGTCAACGGTCGCCCGCATGGCGTTGGGGATGCGCAGCGGGTCCGCCTGCTTGGTCCCGGGGCTGTTTGCCAGGTTGCTGGTCACGCTGAGCCTCCTATCGGTTTTCGCAGCTCCGGGGATGGCAGCACGAACATGCTGACCAAGAATCACACCCATGGGATTCGATTCTCACCGATACCGGGGCACCGCGCAACATCGCGAAAATCTCATTCCGGCTGGTTGGGCTGGTCCTGCTCCCGGGCGCTGGACGGCTGACGGGCATCCCGTCCCGGCCAGGCTTACTTCTCGCCGGGCGCACCGACGAGCCGCCTGGCGACCCATCCAGCTCGCAGAGCCATTCAAGGCAACCAGACGGACGGCGCCCTGACCCGAGCGCACTCGGATGCTCGGAGGCTGCATTGTGCTACCATGTGGTTCCTATGAGTACCTCTGTAGGCATACGGGAGTTGCGACAGCAGGCAAGTGCCATACTCAAGCGGGTCGTGGCAGGTGAAGCAATCGTGGTGACCGAGCACGGCCATCCCATCGCCCGCATCGTTCCATTGCGACCAAGCCCGCTTGAGCAACTCATGCTCGAGGGGCGGGTCACCGAGGCGGAGGGCAACCTGATCGACCTGCTCGACGAGATGGGCCTGCCGGCAGATCCCACCGGCAACGTCCCGCCTTCGGCGGCCTTGGCGGAGTTGCGGGCCGACGAGCGGTAGGCGGCTGGAGTGGTCGGGAGGGCCGCCTACCTCGATTCGTCGGCATTCGTGAAGCTGGTCGTGGCCGAGCCCGGCTCGCAGGCCCTGCGGCGTGCATTGGCCCGATGGCCGGAACTTGCGTCCGCGGCGCTGCTGAGAACCGAGACGATGCGTTCGCTGCGGCGCTCCGGAAACGGCGCCGTCGTCCCTCAGGCGTTGCGTCTCTTCCGGTCGGTGCATCTGGTCACGATGGACGAGCCCCTCCTCGATCGCGCGGGAGGCCTTGACCCGCCGGAGCTGCGGTCCCTCGATGCTGTTCACCTTGCCGCCGCGCTGGCGCTCGGCCCGGATCTCGGGATCATGTTCGTCTATGACACGCGTCTTCGCCAGGCTGCCGAAGCCTGCGGCATTCCGGTGGACGCACCGATCTGAATGCCGACCGCGGGGTCCGGGTGTGAGCCCCGGAGGCTTGGGGGCCGCCTCCACCTTATCCTCCGCCTAGAAGTAAACGGGATTGCGCCTAGCCCAGGCCTTGATGTATCCGCGGATGTTTGACGGCGTGAGCAAGCACGCGGAAGAGGCCGGGTGGAACCTTGGCCGACCCGTGGTGGTCAGCCCAGGACGAGGACGTCCAAGCCCTGGAACTGCCGGAAGGCGGTATCCGTCGTCACCATCCGGCACCCAGCCCTCACGGCGAAGGCGGCGAGGTAGGCGTCCATCCACAGCTTGGGCGACGAGGTGCTGCGCGCCCCATAATCCCGCCACAGCGTGGCAATACCTTGCGGCTCCTCGCCCGCGAAGGTGATCCGCTCGTCCGAGAGCAGCGTTTCGTAGGCGTCCCAAGCCTGCGAATTGGTCAACGGCTGGTTCCCGTAGGGGGCCAGGACTGCGGCGCTGGTCAGCAGTCGCAGGAATGAGTGCTGCGTGGCCCTGCAGAACAGGACGGTGCCCGGATCCGCCACGCCGTCGAACCACGCACGGGTGATGTCCTGGTGGACGTGCGCTGAGAGCGACAGAGCCAGCCAGACGTTGCTGTCGGCCAGGATCAACCCACGTCCTGGTTGTCCCCGTTGGTGAGCACCTCCTGCTGGCCGAGGATCTCCGCCACCCTGTCCGCAGTCATCTCCTCCGCCGGCAGGGCCGGGTGGGCGCACATGACGAGGGGTACGTTGACGCGCCTGCGTTTCCTGGGGCCCGACAGCGCTTGTTCCAGACCACGCTGCACGAGCTCGGTCATCACATCCTTGAGCTTGCGGCCCTCGGTGGCAGCTCGGATCTTCACCGCCCGCATGAGATCGTCGGGCAACTCAACGGTCGTCTTCATGTGCCCAGCTTACCGGCAAAATGGTTTCATGGAAAAATGGTCCAGGCGGGAAAGGCAGCGCCGACGTGCGGGTAGCCGGCTACTGGGGAAGGAGCAGTGTGAGCGAATGCATCTCGGGAGTTCCAGGCCGGCGAGCTAGGGTCTCCAAGCCTTGT
>WNFD01011307.1_pt1 | contig 19523 bp, 17 predicted proteins | sample 5400491 | NCBI WGS metagenome assembly WNFD01 (sample SAMN13153343, study PRJNA577476) | soil metagenome | isolation source: 120 cm saprolite under Douglas fir tree site 2 hole 2 replicate 2 | place: USA:California | collected 2015-04-18
CAAGCGAACGCCTTTCACGCGACTCGCGTCACTCCGCGCCCTCGACCCGGTGAAGCTCGGTGCTGCTGAACACGGCGAGCCGCTCGGCTTCTTCTTCGGCCGCGCTGCGCGCCCAGCGCTCCAGCTTTCCGAACGGCTCGAGCTGAACGACGGCGCGGCGCCCCTTCCGCTCCAGCCGCCAGAGGCCGGCCATGCGGCCGCCGACCAGGAGCACGGGCGAGATCCATCCCTGCGGCCGGTAGATGCGCTCGCGCGCGGTGAGCGGCGCGCGGCGCGGCGTCATGATGACGAACTGATCGAACGCGGGCAGCAGCCGCACCGAGCGCGGCGGGTCGGCCTCGGACAGCTCGTGCAGGTCGCGCGAGAGCGCGAAGGCGCGCGTTCCTTCGACGTCGACGGCGGTCACGTCGTGCGCCTCGATGAGCTTCTGCGCCGGCGCGGCCTGCGCGCCCCACCAGCGCCCCACCTCGTCGCGCGTGGCGGGTCCGTTGAGCGAGAGGAAACGCCCGATGATCTCGCTGCGCGCCCGCTGAGGATCTTTGGCGCGCGCGCCCTTCAGCCACCAGCGTGGGAGCGTGAAGCACACGTTGGCGCCGCGGCTGGGAGCGAAGCAGAGGTTCCCGCGATAGGTTGCCGGCTTGAGCGTCATGCCCCAGCTCTGCAACAGCTTCTCGCCCAGGCGCGAGCGCGTTCGACGCGAGACTTCGGCGGCCAGCTCCGCGCGGGTGAGAGTGCGTCCGTCGAGCGCGGCGCCGACGGCCAGGACCAACTTCTCCACGTCGTCGAGCGTGATCCCGCACCAGCGCAGCCAGGCCGGCTTGAGAAAATGCCCGTAGGTGCTGAGCGCCGCCTGCCAGAGGGAAAATTCGGCGGCGGGCAGGAGGTGCAGCGTGCCGCGCATGGCCCACATCTTGACCAGCGCGCGATCTTCCCAGAGCGCCTTCCGCACCGCGCCGGGCCGCAGCCCCTCCAGCCGCGCCCAGAGCGTCAGCTCGGCCGACGACATCAGCTGCGCGTGCAGCCCGCAGATCCGCGCCGCCACTTTAAGCATGGCACTTCGGGGCGCACGCGCGTCGAGCCCGTGGCGACGCGCGCGAAATGCCATCACCTGGTTCCACGTCAGCCGTGTCATGCCGTGCGTATTGTGCCCGAATCGCCGGAAAGCCAGCCGCATCCCACGGTGATGGAAAAACGTCGCTTGGGCAAGCTGGAGGTCTCGGCACTGGGGCTGGGCTGCATGGGCATGAGCGAGTTCTACGGCGAGACGGACGACAAGGAATCGATCGCCACCATCCACCGCGCCCTGGAGCTGGGCATCACCTTCCTCGACACGGCCGACATGTACGGCCCGTTCGTCAACGAGGTGCTGGTGGGACGGGCTATCGCCGGAAAGCGCGACCAGGTCGTGCTGGCCACCAAGTTCGGCAACGTGCGCGGCGAGGACAAGTCCTTCCGCGGCGTCAACGGCAGGCCGGAGTACGTACGCGCGGCGTGCGACGCGTCGCTCAAGCGGCTCGGCGTGACGCACATCGATCTCTACTACCAGCACCGGGTCGATCCCGAAGTGCCCATCGAGGAGACGGTGGGCACGATGGCCGAACTGGTGAGCGCGGGCAAGGTGCGCTTCCTCGGCTTGTCGGAGGCGGCGCCCGAGACGATCCGGCGAGCGCACAAAGTCCATCCCATCTCCGCGCTGCAGACCGAGTATTCGCTCTGGACCCGCGACGTCGAGGCGGAGATCCTCCCCACCGCGCGCAAGTTGGGCATCGGGTTCGTCGCCTACAGCCCTCTGGGGCGCGGGTTCCTCACCGGCAAGTACCGCAAGCCCGAGGACGTTCCCGCCGACGACTACCGGCGCAACAACCCGCGCTTCCAGGGGGAGAACTTCTCGCGCAACTTGCGGCTCCTCGCCCGCGTGGAAGAGATCGCGCGCGAAAAGAAAGTGACCGCTTCGCAGCTCGCGCTCGCCTGGGTGCTCTCCCGAGGAAAGGACATCGTGCCCATCCCCGGCACGAAGCGCCGCAAGTACCTCGAGGAGAACGCCGCCGCAGCGCAGATCCGACTCACGGCTGAGGAACTGCGCCGCCTCGACCAGGTCGGCGCCCCCGCCGGCGACCGCTATCACGCGCAGGGCATGCGCAGCGTCAACCGCTGAGGTGCGCCAGCGAGTATAGTCGCGCCGCATGCGCATTTATGCCGGACTCGACGTGCAGTCCGACTTCGGCGGCCGCTTTCCCTGGAAGAGCCGCCTCGTGAACGTCGACCACGGCGTGCGTCAGGCGGTGATCGACGAGGGGCCGCGCGACGCCAAGGCGACGTTCCTCCTGCTGCACGGCAACCCGACCTGGTCGTACCTGTACCGCGACTTCATCCAGCGGCTCTCGACGAAGTACCGCGTCATCGCGCCCGACCACGTCGGGTTCGGCCGCAGCGACAAGCCGCGCGACCCGCGCTGGTACACGCTCGACCGCCACATCGCGAATCTCGGCAAGGTGCTGGCCGAGCTGAAGCCCTCGCGCGTCGTGCCGGTGATGCAGGACTGGGGCGGCCCCATCGGCATGGGCTGGGCCACGCGCAATCCGCAAGACGTGGCGGGCGTGGTGGTGCTCAACACCTGGGCCTTCGTGCGGGACCCGCCTATGAAGCTGCCGTGGATGTTCAAATTTCTCGTTTTGGGAAAGGGCGGCTGGAAGCGCAGCGTGCAGTCGAATTTTTTCGTCGAAATGTTCCTCGCCAAGAGCTCGAAGCTGACCGACGAGCAGCTCGCGCCCTACCGCGCGCCCTACCCGACCCCCGACGATCGCGTCGGCATCGCGCGCTTCCCGCAGCTCATCCCGCAGACGCGCGACCAGCTCCACGAGTCGTGGGCGACCATGGCCTCCATCGAGGACGGCCTCAAGCGCCTGCGCGAAAAGCCGGCGCTTATCGTCTGGGCGCTGCGGGACCGCGCTTTCCGCAAGGCGGCGCTGGAACGCTGGCAGCACGCTTTCACGCACGTGGACGGGCCGGTGCTCCTCCCGCAAGCCGCCCACTACCTGCAGGAGGATGCGCCGGGACCGATCATCGACGCCATCGAAAGCTGGGCGGCGCAGCGGCTGTGAACCAGGCGGAGATGCTCGCCAACCGCGTGCGCAAGAATCATCGCAAGCTGCGCGGCATCTTCGACAAACGAGATGTCGGCGCGTTTCGCGTCTACGACCGTGACATCCCCGAGATCCGCGCCGCGATCGACTGGTACGAGGGACATCTCGTCGTGGCCGAGTATGCGCGTGAGCAGACGGCGGGAAAGCCCTGGTTGGAAACGATGGCGCGCGCGGCCGCTGACGTTCTCGACGTTCCCTGGGAGCGCGTGCACCTCAAGCGGCGCCTCACGGGCGAGCGATATGAGCGCCTCGCGCGCAGCGGCCGGCGCATCGAGGTGCGCGAGGGCGACCTGCGCTTCCTCGTCAACCTCGACGACTTCATCGACACGGGCCTCTTCGCCGACCACCGCGAGACGCGCGCGCTGGTGCGCGCCGAAGCGCGCGGCGCGGAGTTCCTCAACCTCTTCGGCTACACCGGCAGCTTCACCTGCGCGGCGGCGAAGGGCGGCGCGGCGACCACCACCACCGTCGACGCCTCGCGCCCGTACCTCGACTGGGCGCGCGACAACCTGCGCCTCAACAGACTGGAGGGCGAGCTGGTCCACAGCGGCGTAGACGAGTTTCTGCGGCGCAGCGCCGGGCGGCGCTGGAACCTGTGCGTGCTCGATCCGCCCTCCTTTTCCGATCGAGGTGGCGTGTTCGACGTGCAGCGCGATCACCGCGACCTGATCGACCGCACGCTGGAGGTGCTCGAGCCGGGCGGCGTGCTCTGGTTCTCGACCAACCACCAGCGCTTCCAGCCGCGTCTCGAGGGCCTGAGCTTTTCCGAAATGACGGCGAAGACCGTTCCGATCGACTATCGAAACCGCACCGTCCACCGCAGCTTCCGCATCAGGCGCTAGGATCGGTCGACTCGGCGCAGCGTGCCGAGCGCGAGCTGGCCGAGCGCCGCGGCCAGCCCCACGCCGACGCAGCTGGTCCAGAGCGCGCGGGCGCCGAAGCGGCCCATCACCAGCGATCCCACCACCGGCGCGGCGAGCTGCGCCGCGCCCCACGAGCCCTGATAGAAACCTTGGTAGACGCCGCGCTGCCCGGGCGGCGCGACGTCCGCCACCACCGCGGGGGCGATGCCGGCCATGATCACCTCGCCGAGCGTCCACACCGCGATGGAAAACGCGTATCCTGGCAACGACTGCACGATGGCAGTGAGGCCGAAGCCCGCGCCGACCAGCGCCGCCGAGGCGGCGAGCACGCGGTGGCGCGCGAACCCGGCGAGAGCGCGCGCGGCGAACGGCTGCAACGCGAAGATGAGGATTCCGTTCAGGGCGATGAGCGCGCCCCACTGCGCGGCGGACATGCCGCGGTCGCGCAGATCGACGGGCAGCGCGACGAACGACTGCATGAACATGTATGCGACCATGAAACTCAGCGAGATGAAGGCGACGAAGGGCAGGTCGGCCATCGGCGCCCAGGGCAGCGCGCGCGGCTGGCGCTCGTCGTGCTCCGGCCGCGACTCGGGGATGCGCAGCCACACCACCAGGGCGAAGGCCAGCGTGGTGGCCGCGTCTCCCACGAAGAGCAAGAGCCAGCTGTGAGACGCGATCGCCCCGCCCACCGCCGCGCCGATGGCGAAACCGAGGTTCACGCCCCAGTACAAGAGGCCGTACGCGCGCACGCGATCGGGCGCGGGCACCAGATCGGCGACGGCCGCCGAGACGGCGGGTCGATAGAGATCCCCGAGCAACCCGAGGAGGAACGCTGCCGCCGCGATGTGCGCGGGAGCGCGGGCGAAGCAGAGATGCAGCATCGCCGCCGCGCCGCCGACCAGCGCGAAGATCAAGGTGCGGCGGCGGCCGATGTGGTCGGCGAGAAATCCGCCCGCGGGCCCCGACGCGAGAGAGCCCGCGCCGAGCAGCGCGACGATGAAGCCGGCTTCCTCGACCGTCCGCCCGCGCTCGCCCGTCAGATAGAGCGCGATGAGCGGCATGACGAAGCCGCCCATGCGATTGATGAGCGCGCCCGTCCAGAGGATCCAGAAGACGGGCGGCATTCCGCGCAGGAGGGGCATGGGCCGCGCAGGATAGCTGCTTCGCGGGCGGGCGGGCGGTACGGTCCAGGGCCTGCTAGTCTGCCGCCCATGCCCGCACGCAAGCGACCCGCCACCAAGTCCGGCCGCCCGCGCGCCCGCAAGGGCGTGAAGCTGAAGCCGACCGAGCTGTCTCCCAAGGAGCTGCGCTTCGAGGTCGTGCCGGCGGAACTGCAGTCGCTAGCCGACGCGGTGGAGCAGGACGGCGGCTCGGTGTTGGCCGCCTATCGCGAGCCGCTGGGCGGGCACGCGCTGCTCTTTGCGGCGCTGCCCGTCGACAAAGTGGAGCCCACTGCCTTCCAGCGCGACGTATCCGACGCGCACGTCCTCAAGCTGACGCGCGCGATGGACAAGACGCGCCGCTATCTCGACCCCATCATCGCCGTACGCGAGGAGGCGGGCTTCCGCACGCCCAACGGGGGACACCGCTTGACCGCCCTGAAAGAGCTGGGCGCCAAGACCATCCTCGCGCTCGTCGTTCCCGAGCGGGAGGTCGCTTATCAAATCCTCGCGCTCAACATCGAGAAGGCGCACAACCTGCGCGAGAAGGCGCTCGAGGTGGTGCGCATGTACCGCGACCTGGCGGCGCTGGGCCCCACGCGCAAGGAGGGCGACTACGCCCTCGAGTTCGAGGACCCCTCGCTCGTCACGCTGGGATTTGCCTACGAGAAGAAAGGGCGCCTCTCGGGCGGCGCGTATGCGCCCGCGCTGAAGAAGGTCGATCAATATCTCGACCAGCCGCTCGAGAGAGCCATCGCCGAGCGGGAGCGCCGCGCGCAGATGCTGCTCGAGCTCGACGAAGCGGTGGGCGAGGCGGTGGAGAAGCTCAAGGCGCGCGGCCTCACTTCGCCCTATCTGAGGACCTTCGTCGTCGCACGCATCAACCCGCTGCGGTTCATCAAAGGCGTGCCGCCGCCCTTCGACGAGCTGCTCACGACGATGACCAAGCGAGCGCGCGGCATGGACCCGGGCCGCATCCGCACCGAGGACCTGGCGCGCAGCGGCGGCCCTCCCGACGCGACGGATTGAGTGCCGCACCCCGGCGACAGCGTACTAGTGCTGCGACCGGGCGGTGGCGATTCCATCGTAGCGAAACACGCGGCGCGCATCGTGCACGCGAAAGTTCCAGTTGATGGGCCGGTGCGAGCGATCCGCGCCGCGGTTCCACGCAGTGACCTCGCTCGTCAGCTCCTGAAGGCTCTCGATGCGCCGAGAGCCGAGACATTCTCGTGAAACGAGGCTGGCCTCCATCTCGGCGGCGTTGAGCCAGCTCCCGTGCTTGGGCGTGAAGTGCACGTCGAAGCGGCGCCACAATCGGCGTCCTTCGAGCGGGCCGAGCGCAGTCACCAGACAATTCAGCGAGTGCGTGCTGAGGTTGTCCACGACGAGATGAATCCGGGCCGCCTTTGCGTACCGACGAGCGATTCGATTCAGCGCCTTGGCGAATTTGCCGCCGCGGCGATCGAGCGTTGCATGAGTCAGCCGCCGGCCGGTCTTTGGCTCGACGATGCAGAAGATGTTCGCAGTGCCCTTGCGAACATATTCGTAATCGATTCGCGCCGGCGAGCCCGGCTGCATCGGAATGCCGTCTCGCGAGGAACCGCGCAACACGACAGGGCGCTCGTCCAGGCAAACGACCGGTTGAGTTTCGTCGTGCGGACGAGCGTAGAGCCTGAGCACGTCCTCCATTCGCGCGATGTACTCGTCGTCAATCGCGGGAACGCACCACATTTTTTTCCCGCCATGGCTTGAGGCCATGTTCCGCGAGAACCACTCGTGCCGTTTCGCGGCCGAGGCGGGACGCGATGCCTCGTTTCACCGCCTCTTGCGCGACGAGCCGCACCGTCCAGCGGGCCCGGCCACTCGGCACCGGGCCGCAGACCATCGCGACGATCGCCGCCTGCTGTGTGCTGTCGAGCAGCGGCGCGGGCTTCGGTCGCGGATCATCGCCCAAGGCCGCTTCAAGGCCACCCTTGCGATAGCGATGCCCGATCCGCCGTGCCTCGCGCGGATAACAACCCACGGCCTCCGCCACCGCACGCGCCGAGAATCCATCCGCGAGCAGCAGCAACGTCCGGATTCGACGCCAGATGCGAGCGGCCATTTGCGCGCCGCCACCCTGCAACTCCTTCAATTTCTTGCGGTCGCGCACCGTTAGCACGAGAGGTACTGGTCGCATCTCGTGCTGTAGATCAGAACGCGATCCCGCGCGCAAGCGAAATGCGATCAGGGCGCGCCGGTCGAAGCACTAGTCCGCAGCCGGCGCAATTCGCTCGGGATGGGAATAGACGGTGCCCCCGCCGCGACGGATGAAACCGCAGAGAGTGATGCCCGCTGCGCGCGCCAGATCGATGGCCAGCGAGCTGGCCGCGGAAACGCTGGCGATGATCAGCACGCCGGCCGCCGATGCTTTCTGCACCACCTCGAAGCTGGCCCGCCCGCTCACTACCAGCAGCGCCGCCTCTCCGCCCGGAATGCGGCCGGCCAGCAGCAGCGCACCGACAGCCTTGTCGATGGCGTTGTGGCGCCCGATGTCCTCGTATGCGGCCAGCACGCGGCCGCCCAGATCGCAGAGCGCAGCGGCGTGGATCCCCCCGGTGCGGGCGAAGTTCGGCTGCTTCTCGCGCAGGCCTTCGACGGCCGCCGCGATCGTTTGAACGCCAACGATCCCGGCGGCCACCGGCCGCGGCGTGCACCGCTCGATCACGTCGCCGACGCTGCGCCGGCCGCACACGCCGCACGACGACGTGGTCAGCGTGCCCCGCCGCGTCGCCGAAACGCGATCGATGTCCAGAGAGACGCCCGGCCCGGGCACGACGTCGATGGTGTTGCCGTAGCCCTCGTCGCCCGGGCGGCCGCAGTGCGAGACGCTACCCACGTCGTCGCGCGAGGCGATCACCCCCTCGGCGAAGAGGAACCCCAGCGCGAGCTCGCGGTCCGCGCCCGGCGTGCGCATGGTGATGGCCAGCGTCTCGCCGGCGGCGCGGATCTCGAGCGGCTCCTCGGCGACGACGTCGTCCTCGGCCGGCGCGGAGAGCGCGCCCGCCGCCAGCCTGCGCACGTCGCGGCGCGCGACGCCCTTCATAGTTCCTTGAGGCGCAGGTTGCCTTCGTCGTCCACCAACGCCTTGTACGAGAGTCCGCACCAGTTGCAGATCAGCTCGTCGCCGTTGCCGAACGTGTCGCAGGGGTTGTTGGCGCTGCAGATCGGACACTCGAACTCTTCGAACCTGCGCTTCGTACCCAGGCTCTTGCCCGATTTCTTGTCCTTCCTGTCTTCGTCTTCGTCCTGGCCAGAGAAGTCGTCCAGTCGGTCGCGTGGCATGTCCGCAATACTAACCCCAGAACGGCCCGGTTTAGTGCCAGTTGCACACACGGCCATCGGTCAGGTTGCTCCCCGGGCGGTCACGCCCCACCTTGGCCGCCATGATCGTCTTGCTGCTGACAGCCGCGTTGCGCGTCTGGATCGCCGACGAGTCGGAGAAAGTGCGGCCCGACGCGGCGCCGCCCGCCGCGGCGCAGGCCTCGGGGATGGCCATCGATCTCTACCGGGTGGCGACGATCCAGCTGCAGCATCCATCGGGGCCGGAGGGGTCGACAGGCGAATGGCCCGACGCGCTCATCCCCGCGCGCGATGCGCTCTACGGCGAGGCGCGGCTTGCTTTTCCCGTCGACCTTCCGGCGGGCCGCACGCAGGCGATCTTCGTGGAAGCGTGCGCGCCGCGCGGCGCGGGACCGACGCGTCTCTCGGGGGCAGTGAAGCTCTCCTGGCGCGGCGGATCGGTGGACGTTCCCGTCGATCTGCGCGTGCGCGGGTTCGACCTGCCCGCCACGCCGGCGCTGGCGACCGCATTTGGTTTCTCGGGTTACTCGGCCGCCAAGGGGCACGGCCGCGGCCCCGAGGCAAATCGCGAGCTGACCCGCGCGTACGATTGGATGGCGCTGCGGCGCGGTATCACTCTCTACGGGGGCACGCGCGACGCGCCCGCCTGGCGCGTGCACGGCGACGACGTCGCCATGGACTGGGCCGGCTACGACGCGGAGGTGGCGCCGTTCCTCGACGGCACGGCGCTCCCGAGCGGCGCGCGCTGGACGGTGGTGGAGCTTCGCGAGCCGGCCAGGCTGACACGTGCGCAGCAGCGGTCGTGGCGGCGCGCGTGGGAAGACCACTTCCGGCAGCGCGGATGGCTCGACCGTCTTTTCCGCTACGTCGAGGACGAGCCGGCGGAGCAGGTCCTCGAGCGCGTCGAGACCAAGGCCAACGAGTGGCTGCAGGACGCGCCCGGTTTCCGCCGGCTGGTCACCACGGCGCCGTCGGACAAGCTGCGCAGCGTCGACCTCTTCGTGCCGCTCCTGAACTGCTTCGAGGGACGCGATCCGACCTGCCCGCGGCCCGTCCGCCGGCAGCCGCGCCTCTGGTGGTACCAGAGCTGCATGTCGCACGGCTGCGGCGACAAGGCGGGGAACCCGTCGCTCGAGCCCGTCTTTCGCGGATGGCCCAGCTACATGATCGACGCCCCCGCCACGGCCGCGCGCGCGATGGGCGCGCTGGCCTTCGTCAACGACATCGCGGGCGAGCTCTACTACCACGTGAACTACGCCTACGAGCTGGGCGACCCGTGGGCGTCGCAGTGGGCGTTCGGCGGCAACGGCGACGGCACGCTCTATTATCCCGGCACGCCCGAGCGCATCGGCGGCAAGCACGACGTCCCCGTCGAGTCGCTGCGGCTGGTGCAGGTCGCGCGCTCCATCGCCGACTACGGCTACCTCTCGCTCTGCGGGCAGCTGGGCGATCCCTCGCTCGCCCGCAGGGAAGCGCGCGCCGTCGCCCCCGGCCTGCGCAGCTGGTCGCGCGACCCGCGCGCGTATGCGCAGATGCGCGAGCACGTCGCGGCCCGTATCGAGGCGCTGCTCTCCAGCCGCAAGCTGGGAGCGCGCTGAATAGGGGGCGGAGCGGGGAGGTCTCTGCTAGGTATGAAACGAATGCGCCTGATGCTCATCCTGCTCGTCGCTCCCCTGGCCGCCCGCGCGGAAGTCTGCCCGCCGCAGAAGCTCGAGAAGATGCGGTTCACGCCGGGCGAGTCGCTCGAGTACAAGCTCGACGCGCTCGGCGCCGAGGTGGGCACGTTCGACATCCACGTCGAGGCGCCGCCCGCCGCCGAGCGCTCCCGCGCCGCGCTGGTGGTGCGCTCGCGCGCGAAGACGAGCGCTTTCGTCTCGACCAACGTGAAGCAGTACGACGCGCACGCCATGGTGCTGCTGGCCGCTGACCTTTCGCCGCTGCGCTACAAGGAGGACGTCGACGAGGGCGAGCTGCACAGGGCGCAGGAAGTCGATTTCCCGCCCTCCGGCGGCACGCTCTCGGTGCGCGCGACGAAGAACGGCGAGCCCGACCCGTTCACCCTGCCGGCGGGGCCGGGCGCACGCGAGATTCTCTCCACGCTCTATCTCTTGCGCGCGCAGCCGATGAAGCAGGGGTCGCCTGTCTGCGTCGAGGTCTTCGCGGGGCGGAAGATCTGGCGGGTGCACGGGCAGGTGGCGGCGCGCGAGACGATCGACACGCCGCTGGGCCGATTCGCGGCCGTCCGCATCGACGCGCTGGCGGTGCGCACCGACGACGAGAGCGTGAGGCGCGAGGCGCACGTCTGGGTCAGTGACGACGAGCGACGGTTGCCGCTGGTGGCGGTCGGCGAAGTGCGCGGCAGGGTCCTGCGGGCGCAGTTGGTGGACGCGAGCGGCGTGCGCAAGCGATACGTCCAGGACGGCCGCCGCCACGGCATCGGCCGTTAAGAGCAGGCCTCGGGCCTCAGGCCTCAGGCCTCGGGTAAAAGCAAAAAGGTACTCGGCTCAAGAGATCGCTTTACTTGCCTGAGGTCCGAGGTCCGAGGTCCGAGGCCTGAGGTCTGAGGCCTGATGGGAGGTCTGAAACCTCAGAGCAGTCCCTTGTTCCTGCGGATCTGCTCGACGGTCTTCTGGTACTCGACCTCCCACGCCTGCGTTCCCTCGGAGAGGTGCTTGAGGCGCGAGCGCGCCTCGCGGTCGATGTCCTCGTCGACGTCGAGGTGCTTCTTGAAGACCTGGTAGATCTTCTTGCGGATGGTGTGGTCCTCCGCGAAGACCTCCTCGACGTTGCGCGAGATGAGCAGGAACTCGATCATCTGGTTGATGATGTAGTCGATGCCCTCGTCGCCCATCTTGAAGCCGCGCACGTCGGCCATCTCGCGCTTCACCTGGTTGAAGCGCGAGTGATCGTAGCCGCGCCGCTCGAGCGCCTCGCGCGTCGCCTGGTTCACACGCTCTTCGGAGGCGAGGTACTCCTTGAGGATTGCCGCCATGTCCATCTCGGCGTCCGCGACCCGCATCGTCTCCACCTCGACGTCGCCGTCCGCCATCAGCGTGGCGATGACGTCGCGAGCGATGGCGGGGATGATCTTCGGGTAGAGCTTCATTGCTGCGGTCCTTTCACGGCGCCAGCGGGGAGCCCTTGTAGGACAGGTCGGACCGGACGGGCAAGGAAAAACGGCGCGTTGCGCCGTCCGCTGAACGGAGCAAACGAATCGAGACGCTCACGGCCAAAAACAGTGCGCGTAGCTTTCAGGCGTCTGCTTCTTCGATGGACTCGTCTTCCATTTCGTCGAGCTCGGCGGCCGCGGCGTCGAAGGCCACGTCGTCGCGGTCGCGCAAGAGAGCGCCGTCGCCGGGGCCGGCCTCCGGAGGAGCGCCACCGTCCCACTCCGCCCCGCCCTGCGCCGCCTCGCGCGCCTCGGCCTCCGCCGCTTTCGTCTCGGTGGTGAGAAACCTGTGCACGCGCTCGGCGAGGGAGAGGTTGAAGCCCTCGACCTGCGCGATGTTCTCGGCGGTCGCGGACCGGATGCGTTTCAAGGATCCGAAGTGGCTGAGCAGCGCGCGCTTGCGCTTGTCGCCGATGCCGGGAATTTCTTCCAGCACGCTGCGGAAATTTCTCTCGCGGCGCAGCTTGCGGTGAAAGGTGATGGCGAAGCGGTGCGCCTCGTCGCGCAAGCGCGCGAGCAGGTGCAGCTCGCTGGTGTTCTGCCGCAGCACGATGGGGTTCTTCTGGCCGGGGAGGAAGACGCGCTCGGGGCTGCGCTCGATGGCGCCCTTCACGAATCGGCCTTTCTTCCGCGAGGGGCCGGAGCGGGGGATGTCAGACCCGTCTGATATGATCGCACCTGGGTGGGGCGCGGGTGCCCCTTCTTCTAGAGTGGGTGGAGTGAGCGGCAGCGATCCTTCCCAGGCGTCCGCCACGCGATACCCCTGCCGCGCCGCGAACCGCTCTTCGTCCTCGAGGACGCGGCTCTTGGCGAGCCCCGCCATCGGCACGTCCGACAGCGTCAGCCCCACTTCCTTCAGCGCCGCCCGCGCGACGTTGAGCTGTCCTTTGCCGCCGTCGACGACGAGCAGGTCGGGCAGGTTCCGCTCCTCGATGCCCCGCTTGAGCCGCCGCGTCAGCACCTGGAACATGGAGGCGAAATCGTCGCCCGCCTGCTCGCCCCGCACCTTGAAGAGCCGGTAGCCGCTCTTGTCCGGCTCGCCGTCGGTGAAGACGACCTGCGACCCGACGGTGAGCTGCCCCTGGAATGTCGAGATGTCGAAGCACTCGATCCGGCGCGGCAGCCGCGGCAGCCGCAGCCGCTGCTGCACGCGCTGCAGCGTCTCGAGCTGGCTCTGCTGCGACCTGGCGCGCTCCTCGAAGTTGTGGCGCGCATTCTCCCTGGCCATCTCGACCAGCCGCACCTTCTCGCCGCGCTCCGGCACGTGCACGCGCACGCGCTCGCCCTTCTTCTCGCTCAGCCACGCCTCGCGCAGGTCGGCATCGGCGAGCTGCAGCGGGAGGAGCAGCTCCTTGGGGATGAACGCGCCCGACTGGTAATACTGATCGAGAAAGCTGCTGAGCAATTCCTCGGTAGGAAATTCCTGTTTGGAAAAGCTGAAGCTGCGGCCTCCCGTGAGCCGGCCGTGGCGGAAGAAGAGCAGGTGCACCTCGAGATGCGGCCCCTCGCGGTGGAACCCGAGCACGTCCTGGTCGAGCAGGTCGCCCAGGACGGTGCGCTGCTTTTCCAGCGATCGTTCGATGGCGTGAAGCTGGTCGCGGAGCTGTGCGGCCCGCTCGAACTCGAGCTGGCCGGCGGCCTCCTTCATGCGCGTGTGCAGCTTGCCGGTGAGCTCGTCGGCCTTGCCCTCGAGAAAGAGCGCCACCTCGTCGGTGGAGCGCCGGTAGTCGTCCTGTGGCACGTTGTAGACGCAGGGCGCGCGGCAGCGCTTGATCTGGTACTGCAGGCACGGGTACGGGCCGAAATATCGCGCGCCGTCCTTGCGCACGCGCCGCACCACTTCGAGGCGCGGGTACGGATGCGTGCCCGAGAGCCGCAGCGAGATGAAGTTCTTGTCGTCGCGCAGCCGCACGTTGAAGCGCGGCTTGTGCTTCTTGATCAGCTCGTTCTCGAGGAGGAACGCGTCCTTCTCGCTCGGCGTGATGATCACTTCGATGTCGCCGAGCAGATCCTCGAGGAAGGGGATGAACGCGCGCGTGTCGCCCGTGCGCTCCTGGAAGTACTGCGACACCCGCGAGCGCAGGCTGATCGCCTTGCCGACGTAGACCACCTCGCCGGCCTTGTCGGTCATGAGGTAGACGCCGGGCTGCGTCGGCAGCTTGTCGAGCTTCGCCTTCAGCTCTTCGGAGAGCATCTCGTCACCGGCGCTGCCCGGGCCGGCCCGTCGCCCTTCCCCGCCGCTTCCCCGGCGGTCCCGCGGGCCGCGCGGGCACACCCGCGGCCGCGCGCGCCTCCGCCTTCAGCACCTCGGGACGCTTGGGCATGATGCCCAGATCGAGGTCCTTGATCGCCTGGATCTTGTCGCGGATCATGGCCGCACCCTCGAAGTCCAGCTCCTCGGCCTTGGCCTGCATCTCCGCTTCCAGCTCGGCGATGAGCCTGGGCATGTCCTTGCGGTCGGCGGGCAGGTATCCCGCCAGCTCGTCCTTGCCGGCGAGAGCCTCGTCCGCGCCCGAGGCGATGCCGTGGATGGCCATGTCGAGGATGGCCCGCTTCACGCTCTGCGGCGTGATGCCGTGCTCCTTGTTGTAGGCGACCTGCTTGGCGCGGCGGCGGTCGGTCTCGTCGAGGGCCGCCTTGATCGAGGCGGTGACGGTGTCCGCGTAGAGGATGACCCTCCCTTCGATGTTGCGGGCGGCGCGGCCGATGGTCTGGATGAGGGAGACCGACGAGCGCAGGAATCCTTCCTTGTCCGCGTCGAGCACCGCGACGAGCGAGACCTCGGGGATGTCGAGCCCTTCGCGGAGCAGGTTGATTCCCACCAGCACGTCGAAGAGCCCGCGCCGCAGGTCGCGCACCAGCGCCAGCCGCTCGAGCGTGTCGATGTCGGAATGCATGTATCGCACCCGCACGCCCAGGTCGGCGAAGTACTCGGCGAGGTCTTCCGCCATGCGCTTCGTCAGCGTGGTGACCAGCACGCGCTGGCCGGCGGCGGCGCGCTTGCGCACTTCCTCGAGCAGATCGTCGACCTGCTGCGCGACGGGCCGCACCTCGACCTCCGGGTCGACCAGGCCCGTGGGGCGGATGATCTGCTCGACGATCACGCCCTCGCTCTTCTGCAATTCGTACTCGGAGGGCGTGGCCGAGACGAAGATCACCTGGTTGACCAGCCTTTCAAATTCTCCAAATTGCAGGGGCCGATTATCGAGGGCGCTCGGCAAGCGGAACCCGTACTCCACCAGCGTCTCCTTGCGCGAGCGATCGCCTCGGTACATCGCGCCGATCTGGGGGACGGACTGGTGCGATTCGTCGATCACCAGCAGGTAGTCCTTGGGAAAATAATCGAGCAGGCAAGGCGGCGCCTCACCCGCCTTCCGCCCGCTCAGGTGCCGCGAATAGTTCTCGATGCCGTTGCAGAAGCCCATCTGCTCGATCATCTCCAGATCGAACATCGTCCGCTGCTCGAGCCGCTGCGCCTCGAGCAGCTTCTCCTGCGCGCGCAGCTGCGCCAGCCGCTCGCGCAGCTCATCGCGGATGTCGAGGATGGCCTTCTTCCGCCGCTCCATCGAAGTGACGTAGTGGCTGGAGGGGAAGATCGACATCTTCTCGATCTGCCCCAGCACCTTGCCCCGCAGCGGGTCGATCTCCTTGATGCTCTCGACGGTATCGCCGAACAGCTCGACGCGGATGGCCCGCTCCTCCTCGTAGGCCGGGAAGATTTCCACGGTGTCGCCCTTGACCCGGAAGGTCCCGCGCGAGAAGTCGTGGTCGTTGCGCTCGTACTGGATCTCGACCAGGTCGCGCAGCAGCTTGTGCCGCGGGTATTCCTCGCCGGTCTGGAGCGCGACCTTCAATTCGTAATAGGCCTCGGCCGTGCCGAGGCCATAGATGCACGATACCGAGGCGACGATGAGCACGTCGTTGCGCGTGAGCAGCGAGTGCGTGGCCGAGTGGCGGAGCCGGTCGATCTCGTCGTTGATGGTCGAGTCTTTCTCGATGTACGTGTCCGACGAGGGCACGTACGCTTCCGGCTGGTAGTAGTCGTAGTAGCTGACGAAGAACTCGACGGCGTTCTCGGGGAACAACTCCTTGAACTCGCCGAAGAGCTGCCCCGCCAGCGTCTTGTTGTGGGCGATGACCAGCGTCGGCCGCTGCACCTGCGCCACCACGTTGGCGATGCTGAACGTCTTTCCCGAGCCGGTGACGCCGAGCAACGTCTGGTGGCGATCGCCGCGCTTCAGCCCGGCCGTCAGCTCGCTGATGGCCCGCGGCTGGTCGCCCTGCGGTTTGTATTCGCTGCGCAGCTTGAAGGGCATGGGCGGCGAAGTTTAACAGGCCTCTCCTGACAACGCCCTGTCAGGAAACGACTTCGCCGCGCGGCCGGCCCTCCCTTTGCCGACGGCATGCCGAACCGCAGCGCGACCAGTCAGACGAGGACGCGCCAGTCGGTTCCCTGCGCCCCGTCGCGCAGCTCGACGCCGCGCGCCGCCACCTCGGCACGGATGGCATCCGCCTGGGGAAAGTCCTTGCGTTTGCGCGCGGCGATGCGGGCGGCGATGCGCTCCTCGACCCACTTGGGGTCGATGCCCTTGCGCGAGGCCGCCAGCGCGCGCCGCTCGCGGATGGCCTCGCCGGGGGCACGCGCCACCAGACCCAGCACGTGCGAGAGGGTGCGGGCGGTGTGGAGGAGCGCCGCCACCTCCCCAGGCTTCGCCTTGGCGTCGATGCGCGAGTTCAAGTGGCCGAAGACCCGCTCGAGCCGCGCGACCGCGTCGGCGGTGTTGAAGTCGTCCTCCATCGCCTCGCGGAACGCCTGGACATGCTCGTCGACGGGTTTCGGGTCACCGCCGGCGAACTTCTTCTGCGCCAGATACGCGTCGCCCTTGGCGAGCGACTCGTAGAAATACTCGATGCGGCGGTCGGCGTCGGCCAGTGCCGATTCGGTGAAGGTGATCGGGTTTCGATAATGCGTCGACAACAGAAATGCCCGCAGCGCCTCGCCGTCCCAATGCGCACGCAGCTCGCGGATGTTGCGCACGTTGCCGATCGACTTGCTCATCTTCTCCGCGTCGATGGTGACGAAGCCGTTGTGCACCCAGTAGTGCGCCAGCTCCTGGCCGCTGGCGGCCTCGCTCTGGGCGATCTCGTTCTCGTGGTGGGGGAAGACGAGGTCCTTGCCGCCGCCGTGCACGTCGAAGGTCGTGCCGAGGTACTTCTGGCACATGGCCGAGCACTCGATGTGCCAGCCCGGCCTGCCGCGCCCCCACGGGCTGTCCCACGTCACGCTTTCGGGCTCGCCCGGCTTCCACGCCTTCCAGAGAGCGAAATCGAGCGGGTCGCGCTTCTGCTCCCCCGGCTCGACGCGCGCGCCGGAGAGCAGGTCGTCGAGGTTGCGTTTCGATAATTTTCCATATTGCGGAAACGAGCGCACCGCAAAATAGACGTCTCCCTGCGACGCGTAAGCGTGCCCGCTCTCGATGAGCCGCGCGATGAGCGCCTGCATCTCGGGAATGTGATCGGTCGCCTTGGGCTCTACGTCGGCAGGCAGGATGTTGAGCGCCTGCATGTCCCGCTGGCACTGCTCGATGAAGCGCCTGCTGAGCGCGAGCGGGTCCTCGCCCTTCTCGCCGGCGCGGCGGATGATCTTGTCGTCCACGTCGGTCCAGTTGCGCACGTAGTCGACGGTCCAGCCCGCCCAGCGCAAGAAGCGCACCGCCGTGTCGAACGCCACCAGCATGCGCGCGTGCCCGATGTGCGGCAGGTCGTAGACCGTAATGCCGCACACGTACATTCCGACGCGGCCGGGTCTCAGCGGCGTGAAGTCCTGCTTCTCGTTGGCCAGCGTGTTGAAGACACGCAGGGACATTTTCACTCGAAGCGCGACGGGCGCGAGCGCTCGACCGCGCCCACGCCCGCCTGGCTGTTCAGGAACAGTTCAGCAGCTGAAGATGGTCTTCAGATCGCCCTCGATCTCGTCCTCGTTCACGCCCTTGGCGAGCGACAGTTCCTTGATGAGCAGATTGCGCGCCGTGTCGAGCATCTTGCGCTCGCCGAAGCTCAGATCCTTGTCGAACTTGAGCAAATAGAGGTCGCGCAGCACCTCGGCGATCTCGAAGACCGAACCGGTCTTGATCTTCTCCATGTACTCGCGATAGCGCCGGTTCCAGGTGGCGGAATCGACCGAGATGTCCTTTTGCTTGAGGATGTTGTACACTTTGTGGACAGCCTTCTCATCGATGAGCGAGCGCAGCCCGACCGAACCGACCTTGTTGATGGGGATGAGGATCTTCATCCCGTTTTCCATGATCTTGAGGACGTAGAAGGACTGCCGCTGGCCGGCAATGTCCTTATGCTCGATCCCCATGACCTCGCCGACCCCCTGCCCCGGGTAGACGGCCTTGTCACCGACCTTGAAAGTCTGCATGGTCTGGGCTTTTAACACGAAAAAGCACCATCCGTCAAGGCTAGCGCTTGACGGCCAACTCGGCCGGGGTGTAGCGTGAACTGCTTTTGTGTTTGATGTAGGTATTCGCACACATCGGGCTGGTCAGGGGGAGGGCGGGGGTGGGGGGCGTGATCGCCCGGCCGCTGTTGGCGGCCAGCGCGGCGTTCGTCGCGGGCGCATACATCGGGTGCATTCCTTCGACGCCCTGGCCGGCGCTGATCATGGCGCTGTGCGCGCTGCCGCTGGGGCTTTGGCGGCCAGTCCTTCTCGGGCTCGTGCTCGGGCTCCTGCGAGGCGCCGCGCACGAGCGGCCCGTCTCGGCGCAGCCGTCTGCAGATCCTGTCGAGATCGCGGCGCGCATCGGTGCGGACGGCCTGGTCCGGGTCGAGTCTGGCGCGCTGGCGCTGGTGCGCATCCGCGGCGGCGAAGTGCACCGCGGCGATCGCGTCCTGCTCCTCGCGCGCCTGCATCAGCCGCCGGGAAAGTTGAACCCCGGCGGCCGCGACCGGCGCGCCGCGCTGGCGCTTCGGGGCATCGCGCTGGAGGGAAGCGCGGAGCTGTTGCAAGTGCTCGAGCGCGGTCCTCCCTTCTGGCGCTGGCTCGACGGGCTGCGCGCCAGGTTCTCCGCCCGCGCGCAAGAGATATGCACCTCGCGCGAGCGCGGCGCGCTGGTCGCGGCCCTGGGCGCGGGCGATCGCAGCGGCCTCTCCGCGGAGGAGGAAAACGAGCTGTCCGCGAGCGGTCTGGTCCACCTGCTCGCCAGCTCCGGACTGCACCTCGCCGTGGTGGCGTATCTCGCGCGCGAGCTGGCGCGGCGGCTCTGGCTGCGCACGCGCTGGGCCGCGTCGGTGCGGGCCAGCGTGGTGGGCGCGGCGGCGGCGCTGCCGTTCGTCGCGGCGGAAGTCCTGCTGCTGGGAGCGCCGTGGCCTGCGGTGCGCGCGGGAGTCGGGGTGCTGGTCGCGCTCGTCGGGTCGGCGCTCGCCCGGCGAGGCGATGGAATCACCACGCTCGGGCTCGGCGCCGCGGGATGCGCGCTGCTCGACCCCGCGGCGACTCACGACCTCGCTCTACAGCTCTCCGTCGCCGGCATCGCCGGGCTGCTGCTGCTCGCCCGCCCTCTGCGCGATCTGCTGCCCGTGCCCTCTCGTGGTGGTCGATCTGGTTCCGCTCTGGTTCATCGCGGACGCGCTCGCGGGATTCACGCTCGGCGCAGCGCATTTCTTTGCCTCGATCCCATTCGCGGCGGTGGCCGTGGCCACGCCGGGTCTGATCGCGTGCGCTCTCTGGTACGCCGGCGTGGTGCTGCTGGCGCGCCGATCGCCGCGCAAGGCCGCCGCTCCCTTCGCCGCGCTGGCGCTCGTTTCGCTCCTGCCGCGCAGCAGCGAGAGGATGACGCTG
>WNFD01004623.1_pt1 | contig 19520 bp, 18 predicted proteins | sample 5400491 | NCBI WGS metagenome assembly WNFD01 (sample SAMN13153343, study PRJNA577476) | soil metagenome | isolation source: 120 cm saprolite under Douglas fir tree site 2 hole 2 replicate 2 | place: USA:California | collected 2015-04-18
GCTCGAGTTGATCGTTGAGGATCATGGCCCGGGCATCGCCGACATTGACCAAGCCATGCAGCCCGGCTACACAACCGGTAAGGGATTGGGCTATGGCTTGCCCGGCACCAAACGCCTGATGGACGAGATGGAAATCGAGTCCGAAGCGGGGAAAGGTACCAAGATTACGGTGAAGAAGTGGCGGAAGGGAACATGATAGGTAGTGCGGCGGTGCAGGAAGCCATCCCGGTTTCAGATGTTGGCGATCTCAGCACAGCCCGGCTGGCGGCCAGGTCTATGAGCACGGCAATCGGCTTCGATGAGCGGGCCGTAGAGGAAATCGCGCTTGTCGTGAGCGAGTTGGCCACTAATCTGGTCAAGCACGCGAAAGAAGGCATCTTGCGGCTGCAACGAACCGAGGAAGCTGGTAAGACCGGAATTCAGATCGAATCCGAAGACCAGGGGCCCGGCATCGCCAATGTGGAGCGGGCCATCGCTGACAATTTTTCTACGTCGGGGAGTCTGGGCTGCGGCCTGGGCGCAGTCAACCGGCTGATGGATGAATTTGATGTCATTTCGCGCCCGGGTGCCGGCACGAGCATTGTGTGTAAGCGATGGCTACGACTGGACGTTCCCCGCGCGCCAGCTTGTCCGCTTGTCTTTGGCGTCGGTTCACGTCCCTGCCCGCTGATGCCCGTGAATGGTGACACCTTCGTGATTCAGGAATGGGGGGAGAGCGCACTGGTCGGTGTGATCGATGGTTTAGGTCACGGACAGTTTGCCTACCGCGCCGCTCAAGCCGCGCGGCAATACGTCGAGCGTCATTATGACCAGCCGCTGGCCGAAATTTTTCTAGGGGTGGCTCGCGCCTGTCGTGCAACTCGCGGCGTCGTGATGGCGCTGGCGCGATTCGACTGGGGGCGGGGCACGCTGACATTCGCCAGCGTTGGCAACGTCGAGGCCCGCGTGTTTGGTAGTCCGGAACCGATGAATTTCGTCTATCCGCGTGGGATTCTGGGCTTGAACGCACGGCGTCCAGTGGTCACGCAGCACCACTGGAAACTGAGCTACGTGATGGTGCTTTATTCGGATGGACTGAGCACGCACTGGCGGTGGAGCGATTATCCTCATTTCGCCGAGGCGTCAGCCACGGTGGCCGCTCAGGAGCTATTGCGCGCGTTTGCGCGGGAGACCGACGATGCCACCGTCGTCGTGGTCAAGAGTGCCGGAAACCTAGCAGGAACGTCCGTGAGCGCATAAGCGGAGTCGGCAGACTGCCAGGAGAGATGACAAGTGGAATGACCAAGTACGATTTGCAGCAACCGTCGACGGATGCCGAGGAAACCATTCGCGCGCTACAGGCGGAACTGGCCGAGACAAACCGTGGATTGATCGCGCTGTCGTGGGAATTAGAGCAGCGCGTCGATGAACGGACGACGCAACTCCGGGCGGCTCACGATGAGTTGCAGCGCACCAATGCCGAGCTATTGCAGTTGACGCTGGATCTGGAAGACCGTGTGGCCCAGCGCACGGAAGAGATTCGCCGGCTCAATGAGGATTTGGAACGTCGCGTCGTGGAGCGCACAGCAGAACTGGCCACGGTCAACAAAGAACTGGAAGCGTTCACTTATTCCGTTGCGCATGACCTTCGAGCTCCGCTGCGTAAAGTTGATGGTTATTGCGTGCTCCTCCTGGAAGATTGCCCTACGCAACTCGATTCCGTTGCGAATCGTTACCTTCACTTGGTCCGTCAGGGCGCTCAGCAAATGGGCCGCTTGGTGGACGACCTGCTAAACCTATCGAAGATAGGAAAGAAGGAGTTGTACCGGCGGCCGACGCCGCTTAACTCGCTTATTGAACTCGTTCTGAACGAACTGGCACCCCAACTCTCCGGCCGTGAGATCCAGTGGCAGATCGCTGCCTTGCCCACTGTCGATTGCGATCCCGGATTGATGAAACAAGTCTTCGTGAATTTGCTGGACAACGCTGTTAAGTACACTCGTCCACGAGAGCGCGCCGTCATTCAAGTCAGCCAGATGGAAACCGACCGCGAGCAGGTAATTTCTGTTCGCGACAACGGAGTTGGTTTCCGTATGGAAAACGCGGACAAGCTCTTTGGTGTCTTCCAGCGTTTGCACCGGCAGGAGGAGTTCGAAGGTACCGGAGTTGGTTTGGCCACCGTCCAGCGCATAATTCAAAAGCATGGGGGCCGGATTTGGGCAGAGGCGGAAGAAGAAAAAGGGGCCACCTTTTACTTCACGCTTGGAAAAACGACCTAGCGTCCATCGGCTGTGGCACTAACACCGCTGGGCGGGCGGTCCGGGCGGCTGCCCCCAAACGACGGCGGTTGGCAGGCCCTTAGTCGCTGGGCAAGATGTGCGTGCCGCGCGCCCCGAGCGGGTCGCAGCGTGCGGGTTTTGACTCTTCCCCGATCTTTCCTCTGCACTCTCTTTTCTCAAGTTTTGCCGCTTTCCCGCCCCGGACCCCCGTCCATTGAGGCATGCTCATCAATCCCCCAACCCCCAGTCTTTTCAACACCTTCCAACCCCATTCGAATGATATCGAATAAATACATTGACAAACGGACTACTTCCTGCTACTCTGTCTTGTGTATATCGCATCACATCCTCGCCGACCGCCCCGTTCACGGAACATTCAGACGTGCCAACATTCAAACGGTCCAACGAGCCTTAGGCCTAACTCCCATGGAATCAATATTTTTGCCGACCCCCACCCTCTAACCCCTGTCGCATCAATCTTTTACAAAAACATAGAGGGGAGGGGGGCACCTCCAACTTTCCCTGCTAGGAACGCCCAAAAACACGTCGCGCATCCACTTTTCTTTTCAACCACTTGTGCAATGCCCTTCCCGCAACTACTTTCCTTTGACATTCATGCATCGACTGGGGGGTGTATGGGGGTCGTTCCTTTCTTCACTACCCACCACCCACTACCCACTGTCCACTTTCCTTTGCTCACTGCTCGCTTTCTTCTCCGTTTGACACTACCGGATTCCTCCGCCTATAGTCCGTTCAGGGATCCCACGCTGTTTTTTCGCGAGCGCCCGCCGTGTCATCAGCTTCGCGGTTGCGCTTGGATTGTCAAGGACAGGTTCCGGTTCATGGCCAGGGGAAATTTTGGTGAACGCCTGAAGCGCGAGCGCGAGCTGCGCGAAGTTTCCATGGACGAACTCACCAAGGCCACGCGCATCAGCACCCGTTTCGTCCAAGCCCTGGAAAATGAAGATTGGGCCAAGCTGCCCGGCGGCATCTTCGGCCACGGGTTCGTGCGTACCATCGCGCGCTACCTGGGCCTCAATGAAGAAGCTCTCCTCGGCGAGTACGATCTCGCCCGCGCCGAACATTTGGCCGCGCATCCTCCCAAACCCGAGCAACGCATTCCATCGCCGCCGAAGTGGCTTCCCGTTCTGGCCGTTCTCCTCTTGCTTCTTTTGGTCGCCGGCCTTTTTTACGGCGGCCGCTACGGCTGGCGCCGCTACGCCGCCTATCGCGCCACAAGAAAATCCGCCGCTGCGTCCTTGGCCATGCAGCCTCAGCCTCAATCCGGTTCCAATTCGCAGGGATCAGCGGAACAATCTTCTTCTGTTGCCTCCTCCTCAGCTCATCTCGACCTTTCCGTCTCCACCTCCGCCGCCACGCGCGTCCGCATCCTCGCCGACAACAAACTTCTTCTCGACGCCGAGTTGCCTGCCGGGGAGACCCGTCACTTTTCGGCCAATCAGCAGTTCGAGGTGACCGCCGGGGACTCCTCCGCGGTGTTGCTGGAATTGAACGGCAAGGCCATGCCGCCCCTCGGCGCACCCGGCGCCTCCGGTACAATGGTGCTTAGTCAGAAGGACTTGAGGCCATAATCCGGTGGAAACTCTGAGCCCCGAAGTTCTCGAAGATCTGCGCCACGGCCGGGCCACGCGCGAACGAAAGATCGCTGTCTGTACCGGCGGTGCGCATCTTGCTCCCGCGGAACGTGCGGAGATTCTCGCGATTCTCGCCGGCGACGCCGACGAAATGGTCGCAACCCGCGCGCAGGATGCGATTCTTTCGCAGCCCGTGGAAGCGTTTGTCGAAGCCATCAAACGGGAGCAGGCTCTCCCCGCGCTCTTCTCCTACGCGGGAAAAAATCTTGCCGACAAGCCCGGCATCTGCGACGCCATGGTTCAGAACAAAAATTGCCCTGCCGAACATCTCGTTCCTATCGTTCGCCACCTCTCGACTCTCGGCATCCAGGCGCTGATGGAAGAACTCGAACGCGTCAGCGAATCTCCCGCGCTGGCCTCCGCTCTCGAACATTCTTCCTCGTTGACCGTCGATCAAAAAAATCAGCTCCACGAACTTCACGGCCCGGACAATCTCATCGACGAAGCCGCCCTCGCGGAAGCCGCAGCTGCGGTGGAATCCGACCTTGCCAAGCGCCAGACGCTGATTCAGCGTTTGGCGAAAATGACCGTCGCGCAACGCGTGCAGTTCGCGATGAAAGGCGGCTCCGAGGCGCGCCGCACGCTCATTCGCGACAACAACAAAGTTGTGCAGCGCGCGGTTCTTCAGTCTCCCCGCCTCACCGACCAGGAAGTCGAAGCCTTCGCTGCGATGTCCAGTCTTACCGATGAAATTCTTCGCCTCATCGCCGGCAACCGCAATTTCCGCAAGAACTACACCGTGGTCCGCAACCTCATCAACAATCCCAAAGCGCCGCTTGACGTCACCATGCATATGCTTCCCATGCTCAACGCCGTCGACCTCAAGCGCCTCACCACCAACAAGAATGTTCCCGAAACTCTCCGCACCACCGCCCTCAAGCTCCAGCGCACGCGCGCGGAACTCAAAAAATAGTCTCTGTTCCCGAAAATGCCAGGAGCCGGGGTCGCGCCGATGGCGCGCTTTTCTTTTTTCCAGAACGAAACTGGATGTTGTACGATTCCCGCATCTTGAAAGGAGTTTCCATGGCACGTTTCACCCGCTTCTTGGTTTTCCTATTACTCTTGCTTTTGAGTTTCCCCCTCCGGCAACTCCTCACCGCCAGGGCCGACAATCCTCCCGCAGCGGGAAAAGAGATGGTCCTCAAGGCCGCCGACATTTCTCCGAAAATTTTCCCGGAACGCGTTTTTTTCCGCGGCCAGACTGCGCCGGTCCAGTTCCGCAATAGCGGCGGCGTCCACTTCGCTGACGATTTTTATGTTCTCGCAGGACTCGTCGACAACTCCGGCTACTCCACGGGAATCAAGGAGAAATACCAAGCCTATCTGCTGAACGAAGTCACGCTCGAAATCGCCGGTCAAACCTTAAAGCCCGGCGCTTACGGCATCGGTTTCCTCAACGGCGGAAAGTTTGTGGTGATGGACCTCGGCGCCAATGATGTCTTGCAAGCCGCCTCGCAGCGCGACGCGGAAATGAAGCGCCCCGTGCCGCTGCAAGTGCTTGCCTCTGCCAACGCGGGAAGCTACCGGCTCTACGCCGGGCGCGAATACGTGGAATTCCGCAGGGCCCGCTAGCCCAAGCATTCGTCTTTGAAAAAAGCCCGGGCCGAAATCTTCACGGCAGCTCGACGACGATGGCAAAGCCCAAACTCGCGGCGAATCCAAAACGGCAGCTCGACTTGTTCCTGGCCAAGTACGATCCGGCGATCGCGGCATTCGCTCGGCGAGTGCTGGTTAAATTGCGCAAGCGGCTGCCCGGTGCCGTCGAGTTGGTCTATGACAACTACAACGGCTTGGTGATCGGTTTCGGGCCGAACGAGCGAGCCTCGCTGGCGATTTTTTCGATCGTGCTGTTTCCCCGCTGGGTGACGCTGTGCTTTCTTCAGGGAGCGGGCCTCCCTGACCCACAACGGCGTCTGCAGGGCGAGGGCAGAGTCGTCCGGCACATCCGATTGGAAAATCTACGAACCCTACGTCCAGAGCCTGATAAACCTGTCGCTGCACCGCGCGAAAGTGCCCCTCGATCCTTGGAATCGCAGGCAGCTCATCATCAAATCCATCTCGGCGAAGCAGCGGCCCCGCAGGCCTGCGCCAGAACGCAAGTAATTCTCTCTTCGGTGCGGGCAATTCCCGTCCCCGTTCGCGCTTCTGCAAATTTCTTTTTCTTTACATCCAACGGCAACGCGTCCTACGATAGCGCGCAAAGTTTTCCTCACTTCCAAATCGGAGGAAATCATTCATGCACTTCCATAGCCTCAATCTGCTTGCGATTCTTGTCGCGGCCATTTCCACCATGGTTGTCGGTTTCCTGTGGTACTCGCCTCTGCTCTTCGCAAAAGCCTGGATGCGCGAGATGGGCTACGATCCGAACGATAAAGCCCGGATGGAGGAAATGAAGAAAAGCGCCGGCCCAGCCTATGGCGGCTCCTTCGTTGCCAGCCTGGTTTCTGCATACATTCTGGCGCTGTTCCTTCACATGCTTCAGAACTATACCGTCCTTTTCGGTTTGCTTATTGGCTTCCATGTGTGGCTCGGCTTCGTGGCGACCGTGCAGTTGACGGGCGTCTTATTCATGAAGCAGAGCCAGAAGCTCTTCGCTATCAATACTGGCTACCAACTTGTCTGCTACCTCGTCATGGGAGCGATCCTCGCCGTCTGGCAATGACCGCCGGGCAGAAAGCTGTGTCTGGCAGCCATCCCGACGGCAGGCAGCAACCCGATTGAAGATGCATGGCCGCCCGTGGTGCTCTCCAATTTGAATCCGGGTCGTCACTCCATAATTGAGCAACCCTTCAAACTGCCGAGCCAAGATCACGCGCTTCTAACACACGCGTAGCTGCGCGGCGCGGCATATATTCTTTTGCTGCCGGAATCCCCTTGTTATTTGGACGGCTGCGCCAGCAGGGGACAGGGCGCTTGGGTAAGCCTAGTTCGAACTAAGGCTTGCCTTTGTACCGCCGCTGGCGCTCCGTCCGGCTCTCTTCCCAGCCGGCGGTCCTCCCCTTCCGTCTCTTTGAACTGGCAAGCAACAACTTCGCAAGCGGGTAACGGTGAGCTGTTCCCATTCCAGCTGCGATTCCATGTTGGCCGACCGAAGATTTATGCGATAAACTGCGCATTCCCATCGTGCCTCCCGGCCGCGCCACTTCCTTTCATGGAGGAGCATCATGCCGAGCAAATCCCCTGTACGAATCTGGGTCGGTACGCGCAAGGGCGCATTTCTTTTTTCTTCCAAGGACCGCAAGAAGTGGGAAACGGCGGGACCGTCCTTCGCAGGCGAGGAAGTGCACCACGTGGCGCAGGACCCGCGCGACCCGAAGCGCCACTACGCCGCCGTGGGAAACGCGTGGTTCGGTCCGCATCTTCACGCCAGCGTAAATAACGGCAAGACCTGGCAAGTGTCCGAAAAAGGGCTCGAAGTCAAAGAGATTCCCGATGCCACGCTGAAACGCATCTGGCACATCGCGCCGGGTGCGGACGATGAGCCCGGAGTCGTGTATCTCGGCGCCGATCCCGGCGTGCTCTTCCGCAGCGGCGACAACGGCGCGAATTGGGAGATGGTGACCGGCCTGAGCATCCATCCCACGCGCGCGAAATGGAACCCCGGGGCGGGCGGCATGATGGTGCACTCGATTCAGTGTTTGGGAAAAGGGCGCCTCATCGTGGGAATTTCCGCCGCGGGAGCGTTTCGTTCGAACGACGGCGGCAAAACGTGGGAGCCGTTCAACAGAAACGTGCGCGCCGATTTTCTGCCGGACAAACTTCCCGAAGTCGGCCAATGCGTGCACAAGCTGAAGGCCCATCCGCATCATCCCGAGGCGCTCTATCAACAAAACCACTGCGGCATCTATCGCGCCGAGTTCACCGGCAAGGAGTGGACGGACATCTCGAAAGGATTGCCATCACGGTTTGGCTTCGCGCTGGCCGTTCCGGCGGCGGAAAAACAAACGCTGTTCACCATCCCGATCGATTCGGCAGAACGAAGGTATGTTCCCGAGGGGAAACTCCGCGTGGCGCGCAGCCGCAACGGCGGCAAAACGTGGAAGCTGCTGGGCAAAGGCCTGCCGCAATCCCATGCCCACGTCCTGGTGCTGCGCGAGGCCATGACTTCGGACGAGCGCGACCCCGCGGGCGTGTACTTCGGAACATCTACGGGAAGTTTGTTCTACACGCGCGATGCCGGCGACTCCTGGCGCGTCTTGGCGGAACATTTGCCGCCGATCTATTCCGTCACGGCCGGCCGGGGTTAAGTTCCAGCTATGAACGTCGATTGGCTGCGAGAGGTTTGCCTTTCCTTTCCGGGCGCGACGGAACAGATCCAGTGGGGCAGCGACTTGCTATTCAAAGTCGGCGGGAAAATGTTCGCCGTGACGCCGCTGGAGCCGGCTCCGGTGTGCCTTTCGTTCAAGGCGTCGCCGGAAACTTTTGCGGAACTCACGGAGCGGCCCAACATCATTCCCGCGCCTTACCTGGCGCGCGCGCAATGGGTCGCGCTGCAAACCAGGGACGCTTTGCCGGCGGACGAACTCGCGCGCTTGCTGCGCGATTCTTATGACATGGTTTTCGCGAAGCTTCCGAGGAAAACCCGCGAGGCGGTCTCCAACCCAAAGCCTGCGGCACGGAAGGCGCGAAGCAAAAAACCAGTGAAAAAGAAACGCGGGCGTAGCCGCTGACTTCTGGAAAAGATATACTCCGCTAAGATTCCGCGCATTCGAACGAGAAAGATGTTCCGTCGAGGTGCTCCATGCTCGCACGCCTATCGTTGCTCCTTGTTTCCATGATAATCGTCAATTCAGCGGAGCTCCGAGACGCAAAGCCAACGCCGCCGGCAAGTGGTCTGCTGGTCGTGGCGAATCAGAAGGAGCACACCGTACTGGTCGTCGACCCCGACAATCGCCGCGAGCTGGCAAAAATTTCTGTAGGAGTAAACGGCCATGAGGTGATCGTTTCGAATGACGGCCGCTTCGCTTACGTTCCGATTTACGGAAACTCCGGTGTCGGAAGGCCCGGGACGGACGGCAGCACGATTGACATCATCGATCTGCAGGAGCGCAAACTCGCCGCTACGATTGACCTGGGCAAACCGCTCCGCCCGCACCGCGCCGAATTCGGGCCCGACGGTCTGCTCTACGTCACCGCCGAGCTTGCGAATGCCGTCGACGTTATCGATCCTTCCACGCGCAAGGTCCTCGCGGAAATTCCCACCGGCGCGCCGCAATCCCACATGCTGGTTCTGTCACGCGACGGCCGCCGCGGTTACACGGCCAACGTGAGCGCCGGCAGCGTGAGCGTGCTGGATTTGGCGAAGCGCAATCTCATCACGACGATTCCCGTGGCAAAAAGCGTCCAGCGCATTTCCATTTCACCGGATGGCCTCCGCATCTTCACGCACGACCAGGATGCGCCTCGCATCGCCGTCATCGAGACGGCCACGAACAAAATCACGAACTGGATCGAATTGCCGAATGTGGCGTATGCGTCGGCGCCGACTCCCGATGGGCGCTGGTTGCTGGCGCTCAGCGCTGGCGCGAATCGCCTCCATGTCGTTGATTTGCAAACGCTGAAGGTGGTGCGTTCGCTGGAGGTTCCGGAGAAATCATCGGAGATCCTGATTCGACCGGGCGGGGAAATCGCCTATGTGAGCGGGACCGGCGCCGGGAAGATTGCGGTGCTCGACCTGCGCTCATGGAAAATGCAGCAGCCGATCGACCTCACTCCGGGCGTCGACGGCCTCGCCTGGGTTCCTGCTCCACATTGAAGTCACGGAAGAGGAAACCGGCGGAGTCCCTGGAGTGGGCATGTCTGCGAGCGGAATGCAAAAGCCCACTCCTTCTGGGGGAGGGAGTGGGCTTGTCAATCCATTCCACCGGAGAATTCTCTGGCTGCCGCCGGAAGTGATCCAGACGGTAACCTTGTCGCCGCTGGACCGCGGGACCCGGCTTCAGAAGCTCAGCTCAACGCTCTGGAAGACTTCAAGCTACTCTTTGTCTCGATACTCGGGTGGAATGTCATCTTCCGGCACTTCGTGGGTCACGACTTCGCCCTCGTCCGCGTCACCGGCGTCTTGCACACCTTTCACGACTTCAGCCTCAAACGCGTTTCCTTCTTCGAGCAACTCGCCTACGCTTTCCGAATCGGCACGCTCGGTCCCGGACAATCCCTGCAAATCACCGGACTGCCCGGCCCGCCCCGCGCCAAGCCCCCTCGGTTCAAACACCACGCGGTCCACAATCTCGCTCTTTCCGCGAACTCTCTTCTTCTTTCCTGAACCCTTTTTCGCGACAAGTTTTCCTTTCGGCGCGGCCTTCTTCTTCGCCAGATACTTCCTGGGGGCAGCTTTCCTGCTCGCCGCTTTTTTCTTCGTCTTCTTCTTAAGTATTTTTTTCGTGGCCATGTGCAGAGTCTACCATTTTCCTTCTCCCTTGTTTGCCCGAACTGCGCCTTCCCCTGTCCCTGCGCTGCATGCACCCTCGCGCCCCCGGGGATAAGCAACGAGAATGAGGCGAAGGCTCGCGCCCGCATCGCGTCACGCGCTGAATCTGCCTTCACTCACTACAAACCTGGAGGTCCACGAATTCCAGGTTCCATGGTTCTTCCTGGAGATTCAGCCGCGCCACAGTGACCGGCAAGTGAAATCTCCGCGGTCCGGCGCTTCCAGGGTTGATGTACAGCACGCCATCGCGCTCCGTCTTTCCCGGTTTGTGGGAATGGCCGCTGACGACGATGTGAAAGCCGGCTGCGGCAGGATTCAAATCCAGAGTGTTCACATCGTGCAGGACGTAGATCATGGCTGCGCCTGCTTCCGCCACGGCCGTCTCCGGCAAGGCCTGCGCCCACGGCTCGGTATCCACGTTTCCGCGCACCGTTACAACCGGTGCGATCTTTCTAAGCTCCTCCAAAATCTCCGGCTTCCCCACATCGCCCGCGTGAATGATCAGCTCCGACCCGTGCAAGGCTTCCACTGCTTCTTTGCGCAGCAAGCCGTGGGTATCCGATATGAGGCCGATCCTTTTCACTCCGTTGGCCATAGGCAGATTGTACCGCCTTCGATTTTAAAACAGACCCAGGCGAGCCAACGATTGCGCTGCGCCGAGTGGAAGCGCCCGCCGCGGCGGGCTGCGCCCCTTTTTGCTGCAACTGAACCTATTGCTTGTAAGAAACGCGCGATACGTTTGGGGCAGCTGAAAACTCAGATGATCTGAGTGAAAGACGGCGGAAAATCAAACCGTGAGTCTGCAGAGGAGCTGAGACGAGAAGCAGGAGTGCTGCGCCCTGTTTTACGCGGAGACTTTGTTTGGAACCATCCGGCGCAGCGGTTTTGCGCCCGGAATCGGGAACTGCATGTGCCAGAAATTCGTTTCCGGAGAGATGAACTCCACTCCGATATACTGCTTGCCGTCGCGAGCCCGGTGGATGGAGACAACGCGGCATTCCATCGACTGCGTGGTGTTATCATTCATGAGGATCAGTGTTTGCCCTACCAGCACGATCTCTTCAAGCTGAAACAATGCCCCGTGCCGGTTCACCGACTGCGAAAGGGTCTGCGCGCAGAACTTTTCGCCTGAATCCATTTTCCCGTGCACCGTCAGCGGCACCGTTAGTGCCACCCGTAGAGTGCGCCGGCGTTCTTTGCAACGAAAGTGAAGCAGGGACATCTCGGCTACGACCTCAAATCTGATTTATGAATGCACGGCGCTTTCGACTAACTTCAATCGACGGGTGTCCGACTACCGTATCGTGCGAGCAGGGTGCTAAAGCGAAAGAGCAACAGAACGGAAGAGGCTAGCACGAACCTTGCCTACACAGCCCAATACTGCCTGCATACTTCTTCCAAGACAATGGCGGAACGGTACCACAAAAACGCATTCTATAACAGTACCCTTGTACTTCCCCCCGTCCTCCTATCGCCTCCGCTACCAGGCCCCGTAACAATCGTATTTGCGCTGCCTGAAGATCTTTCCTTCTCGGAACTCCAGGAACACCGCCAAAGAGGCCTTCATCTGCTCACAAAGGAAATGTAGCCGAAGTGCGGAGCCATTGTGCCCACTCAACCAACCTCCAGAGCCACTCGGTCGAGGACCGCTATCTCTTGATTTATCTTATACATATGCTGGGACTTGGCCTTTTTGCGGTGTTCCGAGCCTTCCAAGGCACTGTCCTGTCCTTGTCTAGTGTCCCGACCGGCGCAATCGTTTCAATTTGTTCAGGGCTTGGAGGATTTTTTCCGGGCCACCTCCCCCGAGGAATTTCCCAATAGTCTTACGATGAGCAGCGGATTCACCCGCGCCCGTTCCACCGTGAGTCCCCAGTGGAGGTGCGGTCCCGTGACGCGTCCCGTGGCTCCGACTTTTCCCAATACCGCGCCGGCTTCCAAAGCGTCTCCCACCTTCACGCCGATCTCGGAAAGGTGGCCATAGAAGGTGTAAATCCCCAGGCCGTGATCCACCACGACGGTGTTCCCGGAAAAAAACAATTCCTCAGCCAGCACGACGCGCCCACGTTGCGCGGCGTGTACCGGGGTTCCAGTGGTACCGGGCAAATCCACCCCGCCATGTGGCGACCCGGGATTGCCATTCAGAATCCGCCTCCTGCCAAAATTCGCGCCCGTTGTCACACCATCCAGCGGTACTCGAAACTTTCCGTCCCACAGGCGCTCCGGCGTTGCGCGGTCAAAAATATCGCGCAATTTCTGGCGCTCTTCGTCCGCCCGCTTGATTTGTTCCGGGCTGGGCTCGACGAACTGTTTCCCCACCTGCAATTTCTCCGTCGCGAACCGGCCTTTCCGCACTGCCACCATCACGCTGCAGTTCATTTTCTCGCCGCTCGCCGTTTGCCCCGTTACCTTCAACTCGTATTTGCCGGGCGCCTTTTCGATGTCAACCCCCAGCAAACCTTTTTGATGGGCTTCGCCTGCAACGTCCCGCCAGAACGGGACACTTCGCCCGCCCCAATCCCCTTGCACTTCCGCCAAGGCCTTCGCGCTTTTCACTTCGATCAGCAGCAAACTTCCCTGGCTTGCTTCGGGTGCGCTCAGGCGCAATGTTGTTCCGGCAGTGCAGGCTTCCGTATCTTTCGCGGTCGCTCCGGGTGAAAGCAGCGGGGCAGTTGCCGCCAAGCACACGACGGCGAAGCACATCCGCCGCCTTCGGACTACCGTCCCGTCTTGCGAACTCATCGCTGCTGCCGCATCGCCGCCACGCGCGCCTCAACTTTTTCAAATTGCGCTCGCGCCATCTTCGATCCCAGGATGGCCTTTTCGATCGTTCGAAATAGATCGGGGTTGTTCATTTTTTCGCGCAGTTCCGGCAAGAAGGGCCGCACTTTCGCAAACATAAAGAACAGTTCACCGCAAAATGACAACTCAAAGAACAGCTTTTCGCTCACCACGCTGTTCAAAACAAATGACACGGCAATTCCCCAGTAGCCGCCCACTTGTCGCAGCCAGTTGTTCTCTTGCGACCCCATGGCCGTTGCCACTTTCGCGAAGTCATCCGCATTTTTGGGCCAGAACGTCGTCACCCACCATTGCCGCGCCTTGCGCATTTCCGGCTCGCGCCTCAGGTCGTAGAGTTCGAGAATCAACCTTGCATCATCAACAGTCGGTTTTCTGGGCATTGCTTCCTCCAAAGAGTTTCCGCACCGTGATTTTACCTTTCACGCGCCCCTTCTCGCCCTCGATTTCTCATGTGAGTTGCCGGAAATTCCTAACGGACAGTCAAAGTGATGGGCTCTCCAACCCGTGAGGGGACCGGCCCGGTTACCACGTGCCTTCCGAAGTGTCCGGCAACGCGACACTTTCATCCCGCCAGCGGACGTTAGCCGCCCGGCCGCCTCTCTGCCTTTTGCCGCAAGTCTTTTTGATCCTGTGGCTTCCGCTTTCTCCGCCCACGGCATGAAGATTGCCCTGACTTTCTCAGGGAAATTGCGTCCTCCGCATCTGAAAAACGCCCATCCGGGAGGCTGCCATGAAAAAGATCGATCGTATGCGAGAGAAGGTCAGCATCTTGCCGACTTCCGATTATCTGTCGAGGATGCACGATGCGGGTTGGAGCCTGGTCGCCCTGGAGTGGGAACGCGAAGTGGAAGTTTCCGCCCTGCCCGAAGAGCGTGAAACTCCAAGCGCCTCCGAAGAAATCCCCTTCGGCCTTCGCATCGCCTCCGACTGCCGCCATCTGGAAGACGACCCGCTGGAAATGCAGACTCTGAAATTTCTGGCCGAAATGATTGTCCAGGACGTCTCTTTTACCAGCATGGCGGATGCCCTAAACGTGCGAGAGTATCTTACCCGCGACGGACGGCCATGGACCGCCGCGGGCGTCTTCAAACTCACTCCTCGCCTGATCGATGTCGCCCCGCGCCTCCTTTCCGGCGCCGAGTGGGAATCCCGCAAGAAACAGTTGTCCCGCGTCACCTGGAACTCTTGAGGACCAAATCTCCTTGCGAGCGTTCTTCACACGGGTAATGCACTCTTGCGCGGCAAGGATGTGCCAAACTTCTCTTCCCAGCGAATTCGTCCTGTCATTTGCATCACCACGAAGAGCGTCAGGATCGCACCAATTGTCACCGTCAATCCTGTGAACCCTTCGAAGAAAAACGCGTACGAAAACAGCACCAGGTAGATCAGTTGCGTCAGTCCCGCATCCACCACCGCGAAGCGCAAATCCACCACCAGTCGCAAGTAACTGACCACCAGAGCAATCGAAACGACCGACGAAATCACGAATGCCGCATGAATCGAAATATGATCCGCCAGATACGCCAGCAGTAGATGAAATGCAAAGAACGCGCTTGCCAGGAAAAAATAGTTCATCGGGTGCAGTTCGTTGCCGCGCAGCGTAGACAGTATGAATACTAGAAAGAAAAAGAAGAACAGCGAGACGGGGCCGAAATAGCTGATCCGTCCCGCCAGCGGCCCCGGTTGCAGCTTCTGCGGCATCTTCAAGGCGATGTCGAATCCGGACACCAGATTCTGATAATTCCACTCCAGCTCCCAGCCGTTCGCCGTCCGCCGTTTTTCGGTAGGCGAAAGCGAATTGTCCGGGAAATCGAAACCGGAAAAATCCGTTTTCACCAGCAGGTGAAAGTCGCGCGCCTGCGAAATCTCCTTGCCGCCCCCATCCGCATTCTCGCGCGCAGTCGAACGCTCTGCGTTCGCGCCTGAAAAGGTGTATCGCCAGCTGTCTAGTCCCTGCGAGCGATAGGCCGCGTGCAGCACGGACTTCGCGCCGGCCGCCAGGCGCGTCCGCGCCACGGCCTGCGATCCGCTAAACGTGACAGCCAGAGGCTTGTCGTCCAGGAGCAGTTGCACGTTGTCGTACACCGCCTGCTGCGCGGGAAACGGCAGTTGAAACACAAACTCTTCTTCTCGCGCGGTAGGATTCTGAAACGTGTAAGCGCCGTCGAAATCCACTTTGTACGTGCTGAACCACAGCAGCCCTTTTTGCCGGTAATCGACTTGCAATGTTGCCGCAACGCGGCTCCCGTCAATCTTCACCGCCTCCGAGTGAGTGTGCTTCTCCTTGCGCGTGGTTTTCTTTCCCTTCTCCTCCACCTCGACGGTCTTCTCTTCTTGCCATTCGCGCGCGATCGCGGGCGGCGCCTGCCCTTGCGGCGCTCCCCACGTCGAAGCCACGCGCCCCGTCAGCCCCGACTCCGCGTTATACGTTCTGTAGAAAATGGTCGATCCAAGAATGGCCCAGGCAACCGCAGTGCAGACAAAAATCGCAATGATCGCCGCAATCCGCTTAATCATGGTGGTTTGTGTCTCGACTCTCTCCGCCGCGCCCTCACCCTACCTCGTCCAGTTGGCATTGTCAAGTACTTTTCATTGCAAAGTATAGGGCAGCCCGGCCCGTCTTATCTGTCATCCCGAGCGAAGCCGAGGGATCTGCTTTGCTCCTGTAGGGGCACGATACATCGTGCCCTCTCTTCGCTTTTCCTATCCTTAGTTTTGTAGCGCCGTCCTTTAGGGCGGCGTCTTTCTTCTTCCGTCTTTCCGATCGCACCCCAACCTGTCATTCGCGCATTTTGCGTCCCGGACGCTATTGCGGGATGCGTTTTGTGCATCCCGGATGATTCTGCGGACCGAACGGAGCAGGCCGATTTTCTCTTCCGCTTTCGCTCCTGCGAAAGCGTCGGCCTGCGGATGTGAGGAATCTCTCTTTCCTCCTTCCTACGGGACAAGCATGGGGCATTTCCCCTCCGGACCCGGATACCGAACCACTTGTCCGGTAACTCGACTTATCAGGTACTGAGATACGGAGCGGCTATTGCAAGCGCTCTGTGCATTCTCGGTTTATGATTTTAAGATGACCAAGATTCCCCCAGACACGATGGTGGACCAAAACAAAGATTGTGGCGATTTTACGGCCCGGCAGTCGTCCGATTAATCTTTCTGTTTGGCCCGGCATGCTTGCTGCTTATGCGAACTCGGCTGGGAGTACTAGCTCGCATTTCTCATTGCGAATCGCGTTGACTGAAGCATATTGTTGTGCCTATGCAACCTTGAGGTGTCCATGTCCAATTGTCGCGGTTGCGGTACCGTGCTTGATCCCACAGAGAGTGAGGTCAACCAGGGCGTCAACGAGATTCTCCAGGCATCGCTGCGGGATGCCATCAAGCATGGGGAGATTTGCCCCCTCTGCGGCCATTCGAAAGCGCAACCGATTTCCCATCGCAAATCTGTGCAATTTGGATTGTTGCTAATGGTTTTACTGATCGGTGCAGGGCTTGCCGTCACTTACCGGATGCATCGGAATACCGAACGGCAAGCCGCAGCTCAAGAGGCACTGAAGCAGATCGAGTCCAATCCGCGACTGAGAGAGCTACTTGGCGTACCTGTGACCATTCAGGGAAAGGTAACAGGCCAAGTCAAGCAGGACGAGACCGGCTGGCACGAATTCCACCTCACCATCCCAGTTCATGGCTCCAAAACAACCGGTGTCGTTCGCATTTCGGGTGGTCGCGAAAACGGTCCATGGAAATTTACGACGCTAGAGGTACTCCTTCCTCAGCTGCAAAAACGAGCCGACTTAATTACTGGAAGGATCGTCGAATATAGCCCCGACGCATATCAGGAAATGCATACGGAAGAATTTTCCATCCCGGAATCTATCCTGACTAATGTTCCTGCTCCCAGTTGGGACGGGAACTTCCCGTGTGTGTACGCAGTAGCCGGGGCCGAATCGGCTCCGGAAATTGGCAATTGCGCGACTCCCGTACCGATGTCGCCCGCGAGCAGGGAGGTAGTCGATCGTTTCGAGGCAGATCTACGTCGCGGCAGCTTCGTCTTGCGGCAAACTGACTTGGTGGTCAGCGAGGCGGGATTCGAGTTGCCTTTGACGAGGACTTATGCGGCGCAAGATTGGGTACCAAAGAACAAAAATCACGCGTTCGGCTTAAACTCCAATCATCCGTACGATATTGCGCCGCTGGGGACACGCAATCCCTACACTGAACAATACATTGTTCTGGAAAATGGTGACTTCCTCTATTTGCCACGTGTCTCCGCCGGCTCCGGCTATTCAGACGCAATTTACCGTCACTCAGAAACCGGCACTAGTTTTTACAAGGCCACCCAGCAATGGACTGGCAACGGCTGGCTTACGAAGTTGCAGGACGGTTCGATGATTCGTTTTCCAGAGTCTTATAGCGCTAGGAATCTTGCTCAAGGCGCCGCGACGGAGATGATTGATGCCGCGGGAAACAAAATCGAACTCGTTCGTGATCCGAAAAGGAATCTGCAGGAGATTCGATGCCCCAAAGGCGGCTTCATCAAGCTTTCCTACGACGGCGATGATCGCATTGTGCGCGCCGAGGATGATCAAGGCCGCTGGACCACTTACACCTATAATACCAAAGGGTTTTTGACCGATGTTGTGCATTCAACTGGCACTTCGCGTTATTACTATTACGAAAACGGCTTGCTCACCTGGGCTCGCGACGAAGAGGGTCACCTGCTCGTTCACAATTCCTATGACTCTGATTGGCTCATCGACCAGACGTTCGGAAATGGCCAAACAATTCACTACAGCTACGATCTATCGAAGAACGGAAGGTACGCCGAACGGGTCTTGGTGACACTTCCGGATGGCTCGGTTAAAACTATCAAAACGTCAGGATCGGTAAGCTACATTTACAAGCGGATGGACTGACTGCCAATCCTCGCCTTTCCCCAAGAAATCGGAGAAGTGGATTTTCCCCGTAGCACATGTCCGGTTTTCCGACTAACGGGGAGTTATAAGCCGACGGGAGCTACCCCGAGTTGATAAGGAATGCGTTTCGATGGTTCGTAGTAGCAGTCGCCTGTCTCGACTTGACGGACGAACACCAGGATTCGAACGTGGTTGCCAAGCGCGCCACCACTGCCGCCCCCACCACCGCACGCGTTCACTTCCTCCTCTTCTTGGCCCGCCGCCAGGCCCGCCCGCCGGCCCAAGAATCCCGACCCTCCACCGCCGCTGGCCGTGGCCACGCGAACTTCGATCCATACTTTCCTAATAAATTGGTCGCTGCGATTGTGGATTTTCATCGTGCAGCGAAGCTGCTCTGTCTCGCGCTCGTTTGCTACTGACACGAATGAATTCTTGAAATCAATGGCAAGGACCTCCACTGGCGAGTCGGGCTGCTCGACAACATGGACTAGGCTAACGATTTCTTCGGGGCCGGTTATCGTAGCCTTTGCGGGCGCGCCGGAAACGGTAAAACCGCATGACTCACTGCCTTCGGACTGCTGTGTCTGGGGAGGGCGGCCAAGCGCGAGTAACAGGACTCCCAAGCAGGGTACTAAAAATTTCATCGTGACCTCCTGGGTAGGTACATCACGGTCAGACTGGAACGGAAGAGCTTTCGTGTGGGGGCGACCCAAAAGCTCACGTCCAGCCTGGATTCCGTAAGACGGAATACGCTACTGAATGATAATCCGTCCCGATTGTGGCGCAAGCCCCACGTTGTGCCTGGTAAACGCGGTTACCGGACAAGTGGCCCTGGCTCCCCCGAAGTCTGGTTGTGGAATGTAGGAAGATCCATTTGAGGCTTGCCGTCGGGTGCGGGCCCTGCGATTTTCACGGTGCGGGTTATGCATCTGAAATCGGCAACCGCATCCTTTCAACACCTTCCGCAATCATTCGAATTACACACTAGATAAACATTGACAGCCAGTACCTCTTGTGCTATACTGTTTTTGTTGTTCAGCACGGCGGAGAAAGGAGCGCCTTCCTTTGTCCGCTACCTCTCCATCTTCACTGCCTTCCATTCGCCAACCTCTTATTGATTTTCCCTCTGGCTTAACCCTGATCCCTGTGCTCGCGCCGCTTGCCGTGACCATCTCGGGGAGCGTAGCCGACTGGAGAATTTCACTGTGCCTCAATATTCCCCGTAACTTCTTTCCTTGCCACACATCCGAGACCCCCCGGGGGGTCTCCCCTTCCCGGATTGCTCTGAAACAAGCTGCAGCAAACTCCTCTTTCTCCATTCGCGGTGCTTGCTCCTACCCGGTCGGGGCCCTAATTCCCACTCTTCGCCTCACTGACCGTTGCCCTGCTCCGGCCCGGTCGGGGTCACTGTCCACCATCCACCCTCATCCCTGCTATCCTGATTCCTGTGCGTGGTG
>WNFD01002231.1_pt1 | contig 19517 bp, 17 predicted proteins | sample 5400491 | NCBI WGS metagenome assembly WNFD01 (sample SAMN13153343, study PRJNA577476) | soil metagenome | isolation source: 120 cm saprolite under Douglas fir tree site 2 hole 2 replicate 2 | place: USA:California | collected 2015-04-18
CGCCGCGGCGGGCCGGCTTGGGCGCGTGGGCGACTTGGAGCCCGCCATGAATTTGATCGCGGCGAGGTGATTCGCAAGAACCTTCTATGTAGGTCACAGGGCGGAGCTACATGCGTTTGATGCAGAACGAAACGAAAGTTCAAGATCCCGCCGCCAGGAATCAATGGCATGCACTTTACACTCGCCACCAACACGAGAAGCCAATTGCCCGGATCCTTTCGAGCAGGGGCCATGAAGTATTTCTCCCTCTCTACGCCGCCACGCACAGGTGGCAAGACCGAACCAAGCAACTCTGGTTGCCGCTGTTTCCTTGTTATGTATTCATCCGTGGCGGACTTGACCGCCAGCTCCAAATCCTGAGCACCCCCGGAGTGTTTACGGTCGTGGGCTGGGCGGGCCGCCCCGCAATTATTCCCGACGAACAGATTGATGACGTGCGCCAAATTGTGGAGAGCTCGATTCTTGTCGAACCTCATTGTTACCTGAAATGCGGCGACCGAGTGAGGGTTAGGTCGGGCGCCTTGCTCGGTCTGGAAGGAATCCTCGCTAGGAAAAAAAATCTATTCCGATTGGTCGTCTCCCTGGAAATGTTGGGCAGATCCGCTGCCGTCGAAATTGACATTTCCTGCCTTGAGAGGCTGGGACCTTCTCCCATTCCCGTAGTTTCCCATCGGGCATCGGCGGGAATATGAACAAGCATCAAACTGAACACTTTGATTTTACAGGACGGCTGAGTTCACGCCTGCTTCAACACGGCTTGACTTACTAATCGGGAAAAAGAATACAGAGCAGCGGAGCCGCAACCAAACTGAACTTGAGCGGTTAAAGCCGGCTGAAAGAAAGTTCGCTTCGGCCGGACTGAAGAGCCTGTGTGAGAACCTGGTTTTGGTCTATGTAGCGCCCGCCTTCAGGCGGGCATGTGCTTGAATCCACAGTGTCGGCCTGAAGGCCGACCCTACAAAGGCGTTTCGCGCACAGGTTGTCACACAGACTCTGAAGCCCGGCCCTCCGGGGAGATCCGAAAATTCTAGGCGCGGGGCGACGAATTTGAGGATTAGCAGCACGGGGACGCCTGCGGCCCATGGTTGGGCTCGCCCGTACGGCTCTCGTTCCCCTGACGATTGGCATTTCGTTTTGCGTCTGTCTGGTCTTCGATCCAATGCGAATTTCCCACAAGAACTCTGTGGAGATTCCCGGCCGATTTTATCGGAAGCAGCTACAGGGGGGCCGGCGCGATTCAGTAGCACGGGCTTCAGCCTGTGTTCTGTCGATTGGCCGCCACTCAAACCACACAGGCTCAAGCCTGTGCTACTCAAGACCTCCATAAGCCGCGGCGCGATTCGACATAGCAAACTAACATCGCAGAGCAGATCCATCCCGCACTCGTGAGAATTCCGCGCTAATGGTGGCCCATCGCCGCTTACGACAACAGTATCTTAATTCATGCTCCGGACCACGTTTAGTTTGGAGAGCAGGATTCCGCCGGATGTAGTTGCCGAGAGGAGATCGAAGTGGGCAGCCTGGATTTACACTATTCACCCTGGGTTCTCGACGCCAATGCCATCCGCGTGCCAACGCAATATCCAGCCGATGTAGCAAAGGATTCGACACCAGTTACGGCCGGGGCAGGCAGTTCGGTCCTGTGGAAAGAGCCGGCCGCAAAGTCTTTCAATCTCGATTTCCTTCGATCCGCAGCGGTACTGCTCGTGGTGGGTTTCCATTTGGCCAAACTCTTCAACTGGCAGTTCGGCAAGGTGAGAGTGACGGACTTCGGACTGCTGGGCGTCATGTTTTTTTTCGTTCATACGACATTGGTTCTCATGTTTTCGATGGAACGGCAGCGCGCGAGTTCGAACGCGCCGTTGTTCCTGTCTTTTATGGTTCGGCGGTGCTTCCGCATCTATCCGCTGGCGATCTTGGTGGTCACTTTTGTTTACCTATTCCGAATTCCTTCGGATCTGCAATTCGGAAGATTTGACTTGCTGCACCAGAATGCCGGCAATTTCGTTGCGAACCTGCTGCTGATTCAGAATGTGACCCTACAGAAGGCGAATCCCGGTCCCCTGTGGAGCCTGCCGCTGGAAATTCAGATGTACCTGGCTTTGCCCGCACTGTTTCTCTTGGCGTCACGCCTGAAATCGGCGTGGGGCACAATTGTATTTTGGTGGTCAGCCGTGGCGGTGTGGTATTCGCTCGGGCTATCCACTGGATTGCTGCCTTTGAGCGAAGGAGGCATCCGATCGCCCGTGGAAGCGCTCCTGAAATTCACGCGGTTTGCACCTTGTTTTCTTCCAGGGATTGTCGCTTACAAACTTTGGCGCCGGCCCCGGGTGCTGCCCGCTTTCTTATGGCCCGTGTTTCTGTTGCTCTGCTGCGCTTTGTTCGTGCTTTTCTCCGGGAGCCAGCCGATCCAAACCGGATGGTTCATTTGCTTTGGTATCGGCATGGGGGCATGTCTATTCCGGGAGTTGCGGGTAAATCTACTTACGGGGCTAATTCGAAGGATTGCTCAATACTCCTACGGCATATATTTGCTTCACTACTTTGCGATGTGGCTTGGGTTTGTGCTTTGCAGGGGTCTGAATTTCGGGCTACAAATCGCGATTTTCGTTGCGGTGCTCATATCCTTGCCAGTAGTTCTCTATCACAGCGTCGAAGCGCCCCTCACCGCGGCAGGCGTCAAGACCTCAGAAAGACTCGAGCCTCTATCGTTACTCATGAGCGTCAGCGGACGCGCTGCCAAGCAGGCAGCGCAAAACTGTCCTTGAAAGGCTTTTGCCGTGGGAACGAATCACGCAAATCAGGCGCCCCTCAGGTCAGCAGTTCTTTTAGGCATGGTATTTCTCTTTAGGTTGGGATCCATGCGAGGGCAAGGCATGCCCGCAGGGAAGAGCCCCTCTTCGTTTCGAGGGGAAGTCATCCAGGAGTTCAACGGGCGCCTGGAGCAGTCCCGCAAGACGCTTTCGCGCGCATTGCCAGAGCCCCCAGTGGATGAGCCTCGGATTGGCCCAGACGACGTGCTGGATATTACTGTCTTCGAAGCTCCCGAACTGAACGGCACGTTGCGTGTCTCGGCGAATGGAGAGATTTCGATTCAACTGTTGGGGCCGGTAAAAGCGGGGGGGTTGACTCCCGGGCAACTCGAATCGGTCTTGCAGGAATTGCTGCGCCGAACGTTCATGAAAGATCCCCACGTCGGCGTTTTTGTCCGCGAATTGCAAAGCCACCCCGTCTCGGTCGTTGGCGCGGTGAAGAAGCCGGGGGTTTTCCAAATTCGGGGCACGAAGACCATACTCGAACTCCTCTCGATGGCTGAGGGGCTTGCCGACGATGCAGGCGACACGGTCCTGGTGATGCGCGGTGCGGGTATCCCGGGGTCGAGCGGCAGAGACAACGCGGAACAGGAAACGCAAAAGGGCGAAACCGTCTCCCAGTCGACCCGTGGCGAAGCGCTCGCAAGCGGGCCCGCGCGCGTCCCTGGACAAGAAGGCGCAGGCGAAATCGTGGAGGTCAACCTCAAGAGCCTGCTGGAATCCGTGGACCCCGCCTTCAATATTCCCGTTCATCCCGGCGACATTGTGAAAGTCACCCGCGCCGGAATCGTGTATGTCGTTGGCGACGTCAGAAAGCCGGGAGGTTTTGTTTTGAAAAGCAACGAGAACATTTCTGTCCTACAGGCGCTGGCGCTCGCGGAAGGCCTGACTCGAACTTCCTTGAAAAGTCAGGCGCGGATCATCCGCACGGATCAAAGCACGGACAAACGCATCGAGATCCCCGTCGATCTTGGGAAAATCCTGGCCAGCAAGGCCCCCGACCCGCTGCTTCAACCAAGAGACATCATCTTCGTTCCCGACAGTTCAGCCAAGAGCGCAATTTACCGCGGCGCGGAAGCCGTCCTTTCAACCGCGACAGGCGTGGCCATCTACAGGTGGTGAGAAATGCCTGAAGAGAAGGCTGACAATAACAAGATGGAAGTCTTCAAGCCGGGCGAAACTCCCCTGGAATCGCGCCGCGGCGCCCATGTATCGGCCCACATCGTCGAAATTGAAAAGGCCCCCGATCTCCTGGCCTATTGGAAGGTGCTCCGAAAGCGGCGGCGGACGGTTTTGACTGCTTTCACCGTCTTGTTCGGAGTGGTCCTGGTTGGGACACTCAAACAGAAACCCATTTACCGGGCGAAAGCGCTGCTTGAGATCGAGAAGGAAAACCCCAACCTCATAACTCCGCAGGAACTCTTTCAGCTCGAGGAAGTCTCCGACGCCTATTTGGAGACGGAGTACAAGGTGCTCAGCAGCGAAGATTTGGCAGAGCGCGTGATCACCCAGCTAGGCCTGGATCAAGTCGCGGAATTTCGTCCTCCGAAACGTTCTTGGCCTTGGACCGCGAGCAAAGGCGCTGCCGCTGCTCGCCTTCCCGCCGGGGCGAGTGTGATCGGGGGCGACCCTTCGATTCAGGAAACTGTGCTGGCGCGCTTCGAGAGTCGCTTGGACGTCAAACCATTCAGACGCAGCCGCGCGGTGGAGATCAGTTTTGACTCGGAGGATCCTGCTCTTACAGCTCGCGTCGTCAACACCCTCGCTTCTAACTACATAGAGAAGAACCTCGAGGCGCGGTGGGATGCCACGCAAAAGGCTTCCGAGTGGCTGTCGCAGCAGATGCTGGATCTAAAAGCGAAGCTTGAAAAATCGCAAGACGAACTCCAGAAATATGCGGCGGACAATGATCTACTCTTTTTGGAAACGGACAAGGGGAATTCCGAAAATGTTGTGAATCAGAGTCTTCGGGAACTTCAGGAAGAGCTCACAAAAACACAAGCCGCACGGTACGAAAAGGAATCTCTCTACCGCCTGGTGCGATCGAGTGACTATGGGTCATTGCCCGGCGTGTTTGAAAACAAACTCTTGCAGGACCTCAGCGTGCGGTTGGCGGAACTCCAGCGCGAGCGGGCTCAATTGGCCGCAACATTTACCGAGGACTATCCCAAGGTCCAGCAAGTCCAGAGCCAGATCGTGGAAATTCAGGCTGCCCTGGACCGCGAACGCCAGCGTGCCGTGCAAAGAATCAGCAACGATTACTTCGCCGCGGTGAGGCGCGAAACCCTCGTGCAACAAGCCTTTGCCGAGAAGCAAAAGCAAGCGAACTTCATCGCCGAAAAATCGGTGCGATACGGAATCTTGAGCCGCGAGGTGGAAAGCAACAAGAGTATGTACGAGGGCTTGTTGCTACGGCTGAAGGAGGCCGGCGTTTCGGCCGGCCTGAAGGCGAGCAATATCCGGATTGTCGATGCGGCCAAGGCGCCCTACAAACCGGTTTCGCCGAAGGTCCTCGTGAATCTGGGGCTCGCAGCGATCCTGGGATTGGGACTCGGCGTTTGTGCCGCTTTCTTTCAAGAGCATTTCGACCAAACGATTGAAAATGCGGAAGACGTGGACCGCTTCTTGCGGCTGCCTGCCTTGGCTCTGATTCCCACGCTCGAGTCATTGAATGGCTATCGCGTCAAAGTTCATATCGGTACGGAGCGAGGCTTGACCGTGGGCCTGACCAGTATGCGGAATCCCCCGGAGGAAATCCTTGCGTTCACCCATCCCGGAAACGATCCGGCATCGCCCAAAAATAAAGATTTGTCAGAGGCCTTCCGTGAGCTCCGAACGTCTGTCCTTCTTTCAAGCGGCGGCCATTCGGCCAACTCCATCCTGGTAACCAGCGCGCATCCCGGAGAGGGAAAAACCACAATCGCCGCGAACCTTGCCATGTCCCTGGCGCAGCTAGGCCGGCGCGTGCTGCTGGTCGATGCGGATATGCGCCGTCCGGCAATACAGAAGTACTTCCCCCAAGGAGGTTCAAGTTTGGGCAGTTATTTGGCAGGTGAGGGAACTTGGCAAGACATGGCATATCACACGGCTGCTCGCGGCCTCAATGTGCTGCTTTGCGGGCCTCTTCCTGTGAATCCCGCTGAACTTATTTCCTCGGACCGCATGCGTGCCTTGTTACAGGAAGCGACGACAGAATATGACTTCGTCATCCTGGACTCTCCACCTCTGCTGGACGTAGCCGACACCCGGATTCTGGCAAGTGTGGTGGACGCTACAATCCTTGTCGTCAAGGGCGGGGACACACCCAGGCAGGTGGTCCAGTACGCCCAATCGCAGGCGCGTGCCGCCGGCGCAAATCTCATCGGCATAGTTCTGAACAATCTCGATATCCATTCGAACGGCAATTTGCGTCACGCGTATTGCTACTCCGAGTACACCACTCTTCCGGAATAGCGTCGGCTCTGCTCGGAGCCCTTGAAGAAAGATTACTTAGCGGCTTTGATATGATTTTTTCCAGGGCGAATCTCGCCACTTTCTACACGAGTGTGGCCATCCAATTCTGCGGCTTGATCACCGGGGTTTTGACTGCCCGCGTTTTGGGCCCAACCGCCAGAGGGGAACTCGCCACTGTGATGCTGTGGCCCATGATTCTGAGCAATCTCGGATTGATGGGATGCAATTGGGCGCTTGCCCGCGAGGTGGCTGCCGACCCGCGGAAGGAGTCTGATTGGATTCGAGCGGCTGTGGCAGTGGGATTCGCGGCGGCATGCCTATATTTTGTAATAGGATTCTGGTTGATCCCATACTTGCTGCCGTTGGATAGACGCTACTTGGGTTCTCTGGTTCGTGTCTGCCTGTTGTCGATTCCTCTCGGGATTTTTAACCAGACTCTGCTGGCAATCGAGCACGGCCGCATGCGCTGGCGGCGGTACAACTCCGTGCGGGCCTCATTTTTTGTTTTCTACGTGATTCTTATCTGCCTGATCGCGCTAAACAAAAAGCCTAAAGTACAGTGGTTCATCTGGGCCTATCTGACCAGCCATGCGCTTACCGTGATTTTGCGCTTCTTCCTCCAGGGGGAGTCGTTTGCTTCGGGCAAATTTCAGTTTACGGAATGCTTCCGTTTGCTCCGCCGCGGGCTCCCGTACTTTTGGGCCACAGCCAGCAATTTGCTGACTCTTCAACTGGACAAAATCATCGTAGTGAGTCTTATGAGCGCCGGGGCGGCAGGGATTTATGCTGTCGCGGTGACATTCAGCAATGCGCAGTCTTCCTTGGGTGAGGCGCTGGGCATTACTTCTTTTGCCTCGCTCTCCAACGAAAAGAGTGTCGATCAGCAAGGCAAAATTCTTACGGAAACGTTCCGCCAGGCGACTTTTACCTCTGCAGGTCTTTGCCTGCTTCTCTCCTGCTTTGTCCCCTTCCTCATCGGGCCATTGTTCGGCCAGGAGTTTGCCCAAGCTATAGGGCCCGCGGTCATCTTGACGGCCTCAGCTGCGCTTACTACGCCGAGCGGCATATTGATTCAGGGACTCAGAGGCGCGGGACGCCCCTATCCCGGTCTGGCAAGCCAATTATTGGGAACTGGAGTTTTAGCCGCAAGCGCGGCACTGCTGTTGCCGAAATTCGGTCTGATGGGAATGGCTTGGGCCGTCGTGTTGAGCGCATGCTTTCAGATCGTTCTATTGATCGTTACAGCGTCAGCGTTGTTGCGCATTTCTCCACTTTGCTTCTGGCCATTCGGCGCCAAGGACGCCCGGGAATTTTGGCGAAGCTTGATGGCCTTGCGTTTACCCTATTCCCGATCACCGGCTTGACAGGTTTAGGAGGAACTCGCAAGTTTTGTGGGTCCTGCCTTCAGGCACGAGGTAAAGACCGCGTTCTCTTCAGGGGTTTTAACCCCTGAACCCCGAATTCGCATTTTTCCGCAAACTGTTGAGTATTCCTCCTTCCGGGAGATGACATGAATCGAGTTCTGGGATACGTCACACCGGTTCGCGCCTACGTGAACGCCGATGGAATTTACATGCAGGCGGCGTCCGGCAGGGTGGCCGACGCACTCGCCACTCGCTACGAAAAACTTTTGATTTGCACTCGTGTGGTATACGGCCCGCCTCCCGCGCCGGCAGACATGCCGCTCGAGGCATCGAATCTCGAATTGATTGCCCAGCCGTTCTGGCGTACTTCGCTGGGCGCGCTGCCGCATTTCTTCGGAATCCTTCGCGCCTATATTCAGGTCTGCCGCCGGTCGGACCTGCTCTTTGTTAGAGGGATGTGCCCCTACGTCGGGATGCTGTATCTATGTGCGTTTGCATTTCAGCGGCCGGTGTGTCACTGGATTGTCGGTAATCCGATTGCTCTGCTGCGAACCAGCACACGACGAGGCAAACTGCTGGATATGCTTGCATTGCTGTACGCGCTGCAGGACAGGATTCTCACCCGGATCGGCCGGTGGCTTACGAACGGCGTCTTTATCTGCAACGGTCGCGAACTCGCCGAGGCTTACCGGTCTCCGCGAACCATCACGGCAGTTTCGAGCGCCATTCGGGAGGGCGAGTTCGTCCACCGCAATGACACCTGCCAGGGTGCGACAATCCGCATCCTTTTTGTGGGCTACATCCGCCCGGAGAAGGGAATCGAATACCTTATCGATGCCGTCAGCCGGCTCAAGACGGATTTGCCGTGGGAATTGCTGTTTGTGGGACCGAGCGAATTTCCGGATTACCGCCGGCGGCTCGACGAAATCGTCACAGCGCGGGAAATCGGTGAACGCGTGCATTGGGAAGGGTACATGTCCTACGGCAAACCGATCTTTGACTGTTTGCGCGCCGCGGACATGCTTGTGCTTCCTAGTCTTTCGGAGGGCACGCCGCACGTGTTGGTCGAGGCGCGCGCGCACGGCCTGCCGTGCATTTCGACTGCCGTCGGAGGTGTGCCCAGTTCGGTAACCGATGGATATGACGCTTTGCTGGTCCCCCCGAAGAGTTCGGACGCATTGGCTCGGGCAATCGAACGCGTAATTTGCGATGGCGAACTGCGGCGTGCATTGATACGGAACGGACTCGCCTCCTCCCGAGCGCACACTCTCGAGCGATTCGTCGGCGTTGTGCTTGACCAACTCGAACGAAATCCAGAGGGCGCTGAATTGCGGGTTCTACAGGAGTAGGGTGCGGCCGCCGATTGGAGCCCGCCAGAACTAGAGGGACAAGACGCATGCGGCCGCTCAAGTATTTCTGGTTTCACCTGGTTTCTCTCGCAACATTTTGGTTGCCCGATTTTAGCCCGGTCATGCGTCTACGAGGCTTCTTCCTCCGTCCGTGCTTCCTGGCCTGTGGAGGAAATCTCCAGGTCGCGCGGGGAGTAACAATTAACTTCTCGAATCGCCTGGAAATCGGCCGTGATGTCTACATCGCGACGGGTTGCTGGATTCATGCCTGGGGCGGAGTCATCATTGAAGACGAGGTGCAACTCGGGCCATATTCGGTGCTAGTCACAGGAAACCACACGCTGAAAGACGGCTCTTATCGTCATGGACCGAGCACGCTTGCGCAGATTCATGTGCGTCAGGGATCCTGGGTCGCCGCTCACGCCGTCGTCACCAAGGGTGTGACAATTGGCCGCGGCTCACTCCTTGCGGCCAACTCCGTAGCGACAAGAAACATACCGGACTTCGCCATCGCCGCGGGCGTGCCCGCACGGATCATCAAGGAAAAATCACGATTCGATGTGGCCATATGAAGACAGGTGTCGCTCGAAGTGCCCGCTGGCAATCGCATAGGGTGCGAGCTCTATTTGGGGCCTGCAGGAACGCGAAGCCTCACCTCGCCGACGAAGTCATGTTTGATTCGCGGTTGCGGCACTATGACGACCTCCTTTCAGCATTGGCACTGACGCCTCTGGACGAACGGCGGCTGCTCGATGCAGGATGCGCAAACGGAAAATGGTTGGAGATCTGCTGCCGTCGATGGGGAGCACGGCAGATCCATTGTTTCGGCAATGACAAACGCGGACAACCTTGGCGAGATTGGCGCCAGGCAAATCAGGGAACAGAAATTACTTTCATTTTCAAGCCCACGCATGAGCTTGATTTCACCCCGCAGTCCTTCGATGTCGTGCATCAGTCGATGATGCTGAGTTCCATCGTGGATCCGGAGACACGAACGCGCACGGCCGAAGTCCTTTGGAGTTTGTTGCGGCCGAACGGAATTCTCATCTCGTATGACTTCTGGCTCAATCCGTTCAATCCCAACACCGTTGGCATTTACGGGGCGGAATTGCAGCGCTTGTTTCCGTATGGGCGCAAAGTTTATGCGCGCTCGCTGACGCTTGCCCCGCCGCTGGGCCGGAAACTGACGATTCTGCGGAAGCCAGTCTTGCTGGCCTTGGAGAAACTGCGCTTCATGAACTCGCACCTCCTGGTAGCCCTCGAGCGACCGCAGGAGCACTGATCTTCGTGCTCCGTGTTCTCTATGTTCTCCGTGAACTCTGTGGTTAGTTCTTTTCCGTAACACGCGAAGTATTTGCTTTTTTTGTGGGGCACCACGCGGGGATCAGGCGAACTTCATAAATGGACATTTCCTCTATCTTAAGCGTTGAAATCGGAATCGCGATCCTGTTGTTGTTGGCTGTTTTCTGGGTGAAACCGGAGTACGGCCTATTTTTATACGGCCTCGTCTTGGGTTTCCCGGATATCGCCATCCCACTCAGCACCGCGATAAATCTCCGTTTGGATGACGGACTAATCGGTTTCTTCCTTCTTCGGTCTGTTCTGTGGTCGCCGGCTTCCCTGACACCGGGGCAGAGAAGCATCTTCAAATCGCAGGTATGTCTGGCGGCCGCCTGTACACTTTCGGCTCTCGTGGGTTTCGCGCGCCATACTCCCCCGGCTGCGTACGAAACCATAAAAATGATCGGCTGCGTCGCAATTCTCATTGCTTTGCCAAGGCTGCTGCTATCAGAAAGACGTATCCGTTTCTTGACCGTCGGCTTGATGTGCGCGGGCGTTGCGCTGATGGTCCAAATCGGTCAGAGGCTGGGAAGCAATCCAGCGAATTTTCTCGGGGGTTTCCAGCAACTGAAGAGTGCGGCGGCATTCACCACCTGGAATCCCAATACGATCGGGCAAGCCTCGATGCTGCTCGTTTTTGCGGCTGGGCTTGGGTGGATCTTTTTCCGCCGATCGCGAATCATTTCCGGCCTGTGGTTCTGTACCGCGACGACTTTTAGCTTGATTCCGGCGCTGGTTTTCTCGAGAGGCGCCAGTCTTTCGATTGCGTCGGGGTATGTCTTCTTTTTATTTTTAGCGCGCCGCTGGAAGTTTGCGTTAATCTTCCTGGCAATCGGCGTTTCCATCCTAGGGTACCTGCACTCGGTAAACAGCGAGTTGGTGGATAGCGCTACGCGGGTCGATGTCACAACCGGCGAAGGATTTAGCCATCGATTCGACCGATGGGACATGGCTATGGAAGCAATCAGAAGCGATCCTTTCCTCGGCCACGGTTTTGGCCAGGAATGGACATACCTGAGCGACATCGGCAGCGAAGGGCGTGCTCACAACGCCTACATGACGGTTTGGATCGAGTTGGGATTCGGCGGTCTGGCACTGCTGCTCGCCGCGATCTATCGATTCACTTCCACTGCAGTGTCTTTATACAGGGATTCGGAGTTTCAAATGTGCGGCGCGCTGCTTCTTGCACTGAGTGTCACAGTCTGCTTAGACAGCATCGGTTCGTCCACGCTTTATTGGGAGAAGCTGCCAACGATTGCGCTGTCGATCGGGATCGCTCTCATCGGCATTTGTGACAGGAATCGTATCTGGGCGGTCAAACAGAATGCAACCGCTGCCGTGTACGAGGCCCTCCCTGAGTATTCGCGAATCTGATTCCAAACGAAAGCAATCATCCATCCGAAGCTTTCGAGTCTGTTTGGCAACGGCATGGGTTGTGGGGTGCAGCTTCACAGGTTGCGGAAAAAGTTAATTCAAAGCGGCTTTTAGTAGCTTAGGCACTCTTGCCTGTGCTGGTTTTTCCGCATATATCATCGATGCACAGCCAAGAGTGGCTGTGCTACTCGACTTCTTCTGCAACCTGGATAGCCGCTGGCGCCAGACAAAACTAGTTGGCACAGAGATTCTCCAGAGGCGGAGATTTTTTCTTTTCCCATTCAAGGTCTGCTGAGAAGAGGCCCCACCTATGCAGCGAAGTGAAAGCGCCCACGTATCCGTCATCGTTGCGTGCCGCAATGAGATTGCGTACATCCACAGTTTTCTTGATTCACTTTTCTGGCAGGACTTGGGTGGCACAAGAATCGAAGTGCTGATCGCGGATGGAATGAGCGACGATGGCACTCGCCAGGTTTTGGAACGGTATCGGCGAAATTGCCCCACCCTGCTCGTGATCGACAATCCGGACAAAATCACCTCCGCCGGGCTAAATGCCGCGATTCACGCGGCCCGGGGCGAAATCATCATTCGAATGGACGCCCACACGGAGTACGCGCCGGACTATATCCGCCGTTGCCTGGAGGTCCTGAACGAAACCAACGCGGACAATGTCGGAGGACCGGCGTTGACACGCGCCAGCGGATATATGGCTCATGCAATCGCTCTTGCCTACCACGCCAGGTTTACATGTGGCGGAGCAAAGTTCCACGATCCCGAATATGAAGGCTATGTGGATACAGTACCCTACGGCTGCTGGCGCAAATCGACTCTGGAGCGCTTAGGTTTGTTCGACGAAGGCCTCAGCCGCAATCAGGACGACGAACTGAACCTGCGTCTCGTCTCTACAGGCGGGAAGATCTGGCAGTCACCGAAGATCGTTTCCTGGTATCGGCCCAGAGCGAGTCTAACCGCACTGTTTCACCAATACCTTCAGTATGGATTCTGGAAAGTCTCCGTGATTCGGAAGCATGGCAAACCAGCTTCCTGGCGGCATCTCGTCCCGGGAGCGTGTCTGCTCATCGGCGTTGTACTGCTGCTCGGAGCCGCGGGAGCGAGTGTCAGCGGTTCGGCTTGGTGGGAATCCGTATTCATCACTGCCTGTGCGGTATTGGCCGGGATGTACTTTGCAGCTTCGGCGGGAGCGGCATTTTTTGCGGCTAGGCGCGGCGGCTGGCGTTTCTTTCCAATCTTACAGATCATATTCGCAACGTATCACCTTTCGTACGGGCTTGGCTTCCTTCTGGGGCTTGCCTACCACCCCTCTACTGAGAATCGCCCCACTCGTATACGGCAAGTTCTTACAGCAATTACCCGGTAATTCCAATCTCGCTTGACGCTGGCCTTTGCCCGCAACAGAAACCAGAGAGCAGTAGCGGGCTAGTGAAGAGAAAAAGCCCTCTCCGTCCCGGAAAACACGGGACGGAGAGGCCTCTAAAAACCGCTCAGTATGGATGGGAGTTGTTTTTGTAGAGGCCGCCCAGTTCTGGGGCGGGCAGCGATTCGTCTCATCGAGACTTGGAGGGCCCCCAAAATGCGAAAAGAATATCTGCCGTTTTCTCCGCCTTGTATCGGCGAGGAGGAAATTAATGAAGTAGTGGACACGCTGCGTTCGGACTGGATCACTACAGGTCCGAAGGTGAAGCGCTTCGAGGAGGAATTTGCTGCCGCGGTGGATGCTCCGGCGGCTCTGGCGTTGAGCTCTTGCACTGCTGCGTTGCATCTTGCGTTGGTAAGCCTGGGGATTGGCCCAGGCGACGCGGTCCTGACGACTCCAATGACATTCTGCTCTGGCATTAACGTGATTGAACAGGTGGGCGCTCACCCTATCCTGATCGATGTGGAGCCGGATACTCTCAACATCGATCCCGCTAAAGTAAGAGAGGCAATCAATGAGTCGGGCGTACAGATGAATTCCAACTATCGCTTGAAAGCCATCCTTCCCGTCCATCTTTATGGCCATCCGTGCGAAATGGATTCCTTGCTGGAAATAGCGCAGGAGCACCGCCTTGCCGTCATTGAAGACGCCGCGCACGCGCTGCCGGCGAATTACAAAGGCCGGACCATCGGCTCGCAACTGTCATCTTCTTCTGTCCCCGTTTTGACGTGTTTTTCTTTCTACGCCACAAAGAATTTGACTACGGCGGAAGGCGGAATGCTGACCGGGTCCTGTGAGGCCGTCGAGGAAGCGCGCCTTTGGAGCCTGCACGGCATGAATCGTGATGCTTGGAAGAGATACGGCGCCGGAAATTCCTGGTACTACGAAGTGACCCGCCCAGGGTTCAAGTACAACATGACAGATCTCCAGGCAGCCATTGGCCTGCACCAATTGGTCAAGCTCCCCCAATTCCATGCCCGGCGCGCGGAAATTGCCCGGCGATACAATGCAGCCTTCTCCCGGTTCGCGCAATTTCAGATACCGGTAAAACGCGATGATGTCGTACACGCCTGGCACTTGTACGTGCTGCGCCTGAACCTGGGACGCTTGAACATTTCCCGGAACCAGTTCATTGAGGAACTCGGCACGCGCGAGATCGCCAGCTCCGTGCATTTTATCCCCATTCACTTGCATCCCTATTACCGCGACAAATATCGTTACAAACCCCAGGATTTTCCCATCTCGCATCGCGAATCCCTGAGGATCGTCTCTTTACCTCTACATCCGAGGATGAGTGATCAGGATGTAGACGACGTCATCGAAGCAGCGATCGACATCGCCCACGAACATCGCGTGCGCTCCAATTGGCCGCGTGTTGTTCCAAATATGCAAGCTGACGCTCCGAATCCGGGATACCCAGGGGCGAGCACGGAAATACGCAAAGGCCGTCCGGCAATATCGAATGCGACTCGGATAGAGCAGTCCGTTTTTCATCGTGCGTTTGACGTGACTTGCGCTGCTATGGGTCTTGCGCTCCTCTCGCCGCTTTTCGCGATCGTCGCCGCAGCAATCAAGTGCGAGGACGGAGGTCCGGTTTTCTTTTCCCAACCGCGCGTAGGGAAGGATCTTCGAAAGTTCCGCCTGCTCAAGTTCCGCAGCATGGCCCCAGACTCCGCCGGCATCAGCCCCCTAACTGCGCCGGAAGATTCACGAATTACCCGCGTCGGCCGCTTCCTGCGCAAATACAAGCTGGACGAGCTGCCTCAGCTCGTGAACGTCGTTAAGGGTGAAATGCAGTTGGTGGGTGCACGGCCCGAGCTTGAGCGTTACGTGGAGATCTTCCTCGACGAATATGAAGCGCTACTTCACGACCGGCCGGGCATTACGGACCTTGCGGCGTTAACTTTCCGTCATGAAGACCAACTCTTTCAGGTTGGATCGTTGGAAAGCCAATACGTCGCGCGGATTTTGCCTAAAAAATTAGAGCTTTCCTTGAAGTATTCCCAGGCCCGGACTTTCTTTTCGGATCTGGGAATCCTCTTTCGAACGGTTTTGGGCTTCAAGTCTCCGGCGGCTAACTGAGCGTCGAGAAAGTTCACTCTAGAGGGTTCAGGAAAAACGTGAGCACAAGTTTTCAAACATTTTCGCGGATGGTTGCTCGAAGGGGAGCAGATTTTCTTTCGCCAATTCCTTCCCTTGTGGGCGAAGACCACAGGCCGGAATGGGTGGTTTTTCTTTTGCGATACCGCTCCTGGTTCATTGCCGCGTTTCAAGCGCTGCTGATTTTTTGCGCGCTCATCCTGTCATGGCTGCTTAAATTCAACTTTTATCTTCCTTATCAATTACTTTTGTTTTTGGCGGCACCGGTCCTGATTGCGATCCGGCTTGGCGCCATCGCGCGGTTTGGCCTGTTGCACGGCTGGTGGCGATACACGGACATGGACGACGCACTCGCCATCGTCAAGGCCATCGCAGCTGGATCGGTGGTCTTCGTGCTTTGCATGCGGTACGTGCTGGGTATCGTTGCTTTCCCGCGTACGATTTATGTCCTTGAACCTCTGCTCAGCACGTTTTTCCTGGTAGGTGTTCGAGTGCTCTCTCGAATCCTGGCTGAATTTGTTCGAGGGGGCGCAACGCCGTGCAAGGAAGTGATTCTGATCGGCGCCGGTTCAGCAGCCCGAATGACTATTCGTGAAATTGGCCGCCCGGGAAGCGGTTACCGCGCGGTCGCCTGTGTCGATGACGACCGCTCAAAAACGGGAATCAAAATCCATGGCGTGCCCGTGATTGGAACTGTCGATAAGCTCTCAGCGTTCGCCGCCCGGCACGCCATCCATGAGGTTTTGATTGCCGTCCGCTCCGCCACAGGGAAGCAGATGCACAGATTTGTAGACATCTGCGGGGAAGCGGACATGAAGTTCAAGACCGTGCCATCCCTCGAGGGCATTATCAACGGGCGAATCAACGTAAGCCAGTTCCGCGATGTGCGCTTGGAAGATCTGCTCGGACGAGATCCGGTCGAGATCGATCTGGAATCCGTCCGAAGGCAAATTGAGGGCCAGGTTGTTCTGGTGACCGGCGCGGCGGGTTCGATCGGATCGGAATTGTGCCGTCAAATCTTGCAGTACCGGCCCGGCAAGCTGATTTGCCTGGACCACAATGAAACCGGGATCTTTTACCTGCAAATCGAGCTCTCAAAGCAAAAGAGCGGAAGCCATCTTGTTTTCTGCGTGACTGACGTTGGAGACCGCGATCGGATGAGTGCTCTTCTGGCCGAACATAAGCCCCGTATTATTTTTCACGCCGCCGCCTACAAGCACGTGCCCATGATGGAGACGAACGTTTATGAGGCTGTAAAAAACAATGTGTTTGCCCTTCTTACCCTGATCGAGATCGCGGAGGAGAATGGCTGTCCGAGTTTCGTTTTGATTTCATCGGACAAGGCCGTGAACCCGGCGAACGTGATGGGCGCCACGAAGAGGCTTGGCGAGCTGATTATTTCCTGCCGGCGGACGAGTCTCATGCGCTGCGTCTCCGTGCGGTTCGGGAATGTGCTGGGTTCAAACGGCAGCGTCGTCCCCGTATTTCAGAAGCAAATTCGGGAGAACCAGCAGCTCACGATCACGCACCCGGAGATCACGCGATTCTTCATGACCACGCGCGAGGCAGTGTCCCTGGTCCTGCAAGCCTTCGCCATTGGAAACCACGGCGACACACTGCTGCTCGACATGGGGGAACCCGTGCGCATCCTGGACCTGGCAAGGACCTTGATCCGGCTCTCCGGCAAGTCCGAGCACGAAGTCGGCATCCGGTTTACCGGGTTGCGAGACGGCGAAAAGCTTTTCGAAGAACTTTCCTACCCGGCCGAGGAAATTCATCCGACGTCATTCGCGAAGATCAAACAAATCCGCGGCACACCGCATCGCGAACACGATCTCAAGCGCCATTTGGACCAGCTCAGAGCCGCCATGTCCGTCAACGGCGCTGCCGCAATTCGCACGAAGATGAAGGAAATTGTCCCGGAATATTCTGATGGCTCGGACGCCTTGCCCGAATTCACCGGCATTTTGTTCCGGCCGGAAGTCATCGCGGCCCTACAGCTCTCCATTTCGCGGCGGACCTCAGGCGATTCTAAGCGCTCCACCACGCCGCGCTTCTAGTGTTACAGCGCCTTCCGGAGCAAATCTAGAAACTGATACTTCACATCGAAACGATGAATTGGACAGAATTGCCGCCCTCAGTTTAACCTTTCCTCCGTTAGCACTCCTGACCACCCCGGGCCGAATGAACACCCACATTCGGCCCTCCTCCCTCCAAGGCTCACTGACCGCCCAGTTTACTCTGCGTGAGTTCCGAAAAGCGCAACACAGAGGCCACAAAGAATCACAGAGAACCACAGAGAAATCGACAGACCTCTTTCCGTCGAAACCCAATGACTGTTCACGCCATGCCTTCCGATTGAACGATTCGGTGCAACTCGACGCATATTCCAGGAGGGGCCTTCGTTGACAATGAGCGAGGGAGTTTGGTACAGACCATCTCGTCTCTGTGCAGAAAGCATAAGTACTGAGTGCATCTCTCTGCCCCTCAAAGGTGGTGTGTGCGATGGCGTTGCCCAAAGAACGTGCGAAATATTCCGCGATCGTGGATCGGCCAAAGCTTCGTTTACCCAACGGCGAACGCATCATTGTATGGACGATTGTGAACGTCGAGGTATGGGATATCTCGCGTCCGATGCCGCGACAAGTGCTGGTGCCGCCCGCCGGAACAACATTTTTACCCGATGTGCCGAATTGGAGTTGGCACGAATACGGCATGCGCGTCGGTTTCTGGCGTTTCCACGCGCTCTACGAACGGCTCGGAATCCGGCCGAGTCTGTCGATCAACGCCCGCGTGTGCATCGACTATCTCCGCGTGGCGCAAGCCTGCAAGGACGCAGGTTGGGAGTTCATGGGGCACAGTTTCGAACAAGGTCCTATCCACAACGAAAAAGACCAACCCGCGATGATCGAACGCACGGTGGCGACGATCAAGGAGTTTACCGGCAAGCCTCCGATCGGCTGGATGGGCCCCGGCCTTACGGAGACGTACGACACGCCCGACTATCTCAAGGCCGCGGGAATCAAATACATTTGCGACTGGGTCTATGACGATGAGCCCACGGAGATCTCCACCAAACACGGACCGCTCTTCACTTTGCCCTACACGCTCGAATGCAACGACATCGCCATGATGGCCGTGCAGCATCACGAAGCGGCCTACTGGACGCGGAAATGCATCGACACGTTCGACCGCTTGTATGAAGAAGGGGCGGAGCGGCCCAAGATCCTGGCCCTCGCCATTCACCCCTACATCAGCGGGCAACCTTCCCGGATCAAGTACCTCGAAGCCGTGTACGATTACATCGCAAAATTCAGCGGCGTGCTGCACTGGAACGGCGAGCAGATCCTGGATTGGTATCAGAAGGTTCGGAAGACGTGAAGGGCGAGCTGCGACAAAGTCTCCGCGAAACCCAACGTTACTTTTTTCGTGCCCCCTGCCTCTTACGGGGCGGGAAAGTCAGCATTCTCAATCGAGAGTCTGCGGGAAACCCAGCGGACAGCTTCTATTGCGGGTCAAACCGTTTGCTGTTATTCTAATTGCAATGGCAAAGAAAAAGACCAAACTCGATAAAGCCGTCGAGAGGACTGCTGAGATTCTCGAGGCTCATCTGCGCACTTTGCCTGTTGCCCAGGCGAAGGCAATGCGCAAGGAATTGCACCGATTGGCCATTAAGTCTTCCCGCCCCGCAAATCGCGGAACAACTTCAAGATCTCCGCGAAGCGCGAATCCTCGTCCTTTATCCCGTGCTTCCGCAAGACCTGCATAAACTCGCGCTCGTCACCATGCTTCAAAAGCTCTCGCAGGTCCCGCAATAGAGCGTTTTGCTCTGCGTATGTGTGCTTGAACTTGGCCGTCATTAGATTTTTACTCGCCATTGTACGGTTGAACTTCGGGCGCGCAAATATAAGCATACCACACCTGCGGTCTCTAATAGAATCGAATTCCAGTATTGACAGGATGGATTCCAGTCACTAGAATTTTGGGTTGGAGGTCGTCATGGCTGAGGCACAGAAGACCCCATTCCCATGGCCAAGAAATTCTTGGTCCATACTTATGAAGATCGTCCGCGCTTGGTATACGGCTGAGGCTGACAGCGGCGAGGTCACTCAGAAGAAGATCGCTGAAATGGCCGATGTTCAACAAAGCCAGGTGAGCACCAACAAAGCGTTTCTCCAGGCAATCGGGATTGTGAGTTCGGAAGGTACGTCCTTGACCGAAGCAGGCAAACGAGTTGGAATTGGCCTTTACAATGACAATGAAAGCATGAGGCAGCAAGGTCTTCAGC
>WNFD01017941.1_pt1 | contig 19514 bp, 18 predicted proteins | sample 5400491 | NCBI WGS metagenome assembly WNFD01 (sample SAMN13153343, study PRJNA577476) | soil metagenome | isolation source: 120 cm saprolite under Douglas fir tree site 2 hole 2 replicate 2 | place: USA:California | collected 2015-04-18
CACCACAAAACACTTCTGGTTATTTCGTATCGTCGCGCGGATCACCTCGCCCGGGATCGACAAGAATTCCTTGTCGAACGAGCCCATCAGCACCACCGGCCATTCGACCAGTCCCGCGACCTCATCAAGCAGCACCTGATCCTCGACCAGCTCAAAGCCCTGCGCGAACGCGAGCTGCTTCGCGTCGGTCAGAATAGTGTCCTTGCGGCGCTGCGGATCGAGTACGACCTTCGAATCCAGGAGCTTCGCCTCGTAGTCCTCGAAGCGGCGCACGTTGATCGGCGCCGGCGCCATGAAGCGGTGGCCATAGGTGGTCTGACCGGCGTCGATGCCGTCGACCGCAAACTTCACGACATCGGGCTCTTCGGTTTCAAGGCCGAAGGTGGCGACGATGGCGTGCAGCGGCCGCACCCAGCTCAGCGCGCCCGATCGAGCCGAGCGTTCGCCCCAGCGCATCGATTTCGGCCACGGGAAGGTACGGATGATCACCGGCAGCATGTCGGCGAGCACGTCCAGGGTGGCGCGGCCGGGCTTCTCGATCAGCGCGATGTAGAAATCGCCCTTCTTCGGATCGCGCTGGATTTTTGCCTCATCGAGCGAGGCAAGGCCGGTGGCTTTGAGAAAGCCCGATATCGCTGCGTCCGGCCCGCCGACGCGCGGCCCCTTGCGCTCCTCTTTCAAGTCCGACTGACGCACGGGAATGCCGTGCACCGTCAGCGTCAGCCGTCGCGGTGTCGCGAACGCTTTCGCGCCTTCATAGACCAGACCTTCGGCAACCAGTTTGTCGGTGACCATGCGCCGCAGATCGTCAGCCGCCTTCGCCTGCATCCGCGCGGGAATTTCTTCGGAAAAAAGTTCGAACAGCAGATCGGGCATCAGTTGCGCTCTTTGCGAGAAAGGCGCGGCGCGCGCTTCGCACGCTGGCGCGGCTCCCCTCCCCCTTGCGGGGAGGGGTCGGGGGTGGGGGGCAACGCGCTCTGAATCTCGCTCAACACCCCTTCAAGATTTCCGAGCACATCGTGATTCCAGAAACGCAAAACGCGATAACCGGCCGCTTCAATACGGTGCGTGCGCGATGCATCGGACACTTGCTGCCAATCATGCTGCCCGCCGTCGAGTTCGATGACGATCTTGGCTTTACGACTGGCAAAATCCACGATGAACGGGCCGACAAGAACTTGCCGCCGAAAATGCGAGCCGTTCAGCTGAATGTCATGACGAAGCCGCTGCCAAAGCACGCGCTCGGCATCGGTCGGCTGCCCGCGCATGCTGCGCGCAAACTGTCGCTGGCGATCATCCATCGGGTGCGATTCAATCATATTGCTCGTCATCTGTGGACCCCCACCCCCGACCCCTCCCCGCAAGGGGGAGGGGAGAAGAGGCTTCGCCGAACTGGAAAAACCCGAACTCAAGAAAGCGCGGACTTGATCACCCTGCCCCGCCCGCTTCGGTATGCACCCAGGCTTCGCCGCAGGCTTTTGCCAGTTCGCGCACGCGTATGATGTAGCTCTGCCGCTCGGTCACCGAGATCACGCCGCGGGCATCGAGCAGGTTGAAGACTGCACTGGTCATAGGCCGGCAGCGCCATCAGGTGCTCCTTGCGGTTGCTACCGCTCTTCCACCCCGCTTCGAGATATTTCCTGCAGGCTTCCTCGGCCATCTTGAATTGCTCGAACAGCATCACTGTGTCGGCATATTCGAAATTGTGCCTGGAGTATTCCTGCTCGGCCTGCAGGAACACGTCGCGGTATGTGACTTTCTCATCGCCTTCGCGGCCATTGAAGTTGAGGTCCATGATGCTGTCGACGCCCTGCAGATAGCAGGCGAGCCGCTCGAGCCCGTAGGTGAGTTCGCCGGCGACCGGCGCGCATTCGACGCCCGCGACCTGCTGGAAGTAAGTGAACTGCGACACTTCCATGCCGTCGCACCAGCATTCCCACCCCAAGCCCCACGCGCCGAGCGTCGGGCTTTCCCAATCGTCCTCGACAAAGCGGATGTCATGCAGGCTTGAATCGATGCCGATGGCGGCGAGAGACTTGAGGTACAGCTCCTGAAGATCCGGCGGCGACGGCTTGATGATCACCTGGAACTGATAATAGTGCTGCAACCGATTTGGATTTTCGCCATAGCGGCCGTCCTTCGGCCGGCGCGAAGGCTGCACATAGGCGGCCTTCCACGGTTTCGGCCCCAGCGCGCGCAACGTCGTTGCTGGATGAAAAGTGCCTGCTCCCATCTCCATATCGTACGGCTGCAGGATCACGCAGCCCTGATCGGCCCAGAACCGCTGCAGAGCAAGAATGAAGCCCTGGAACGAGCGTTCCGGGCGCATGTGGGCAGGTATGGATTCCATCGTCCGATTCGGTCTTCGCGAGGGGTCGGCAAGCGCGCGGGACCGTATCGGCGGGGAGACGGGGAATCAAGGCGATACGACCCAATGCTCCTCATGGTGAGGAGCGCATCTTGCGCGTCTCGAAACCATGAGGCCCGGGTTCGTGGCCGTCCTTCGAGACGCGGGCTTGCGCCCGCTCCTCCAGCGATGAGCGCAATTGCGCTCACGCGGGGACGAGGGACTTATCCCGGGCGATAAGCGCCGGTGTTGGGATCGCGTCGCAGCGTCGGAATCTCGTTCGAGCTGGCTGCTTCAGCGAGGCGAGCGAGCCGCGCCTCTTCCAATTCCCGGTTGACCCTCAGGGCTGTCCGGTAAGCCCAGCGGACTACGGCCAGCCCACCCAGGGCACCAGCGAAAGCGATCAGCGGCGGCATCGTTCGATCCTTGTCGTTCACACGCTACGCCCCTTACGCATATTGTCGCGCAAGCCGGCCGGGCCTGCAATCGCAATATCTAGGGCCAAATGGCGCAGTATTGCGGCCCTAGAACCTTTCCGTTTCGATAGAATCGAAACGGAAAGGTTCTAGATTCTTGATTTGACGCGTTTTCTTGACGCGAACCGGTCTCCACCCCGGATCAAGTCCGGGGCAGGCTTTCGCTTGAAAACGCTCTAGAACCCAAATTTGGCCCAAATTGCCCGGGTTTCCAGCGCCGAAATCAGCTCGTCCGGCAAACCGGCAATACCGTCGATCGACGCAAGCGCGCCTGCCCCGGCCGATTTGCGGCCCAGAAGGCTGGACAACATCCCCGTCGCAGGGGCGATCACCGGCATCAGCACCTTGTCACCGTACCGCGCGCGCAGCGTCGAGCGCAGGTCGCCGATGGCGTCGGCGAGCCCAAGCGAAACCGATGTCTCTCCCGCCCAGTATTCGCCGGTAAACAAAACATCATCGGCGCCCTTCAGCCGGCTGCCCCGGCTCTGTTTCACCAGCGCAATGAAGATGGCGTGGATCTCGCGCTGAAGCGCCTTTACGCGCGCGACATCGTCGGGGTTTTCCGGCAGGAACGGATCGAGCATCGCCTTGTGCGCGCCGGCCGTATACAGCCGCCGCTCGACGCCAATCTTTTTGATCAGGTCCTGAAATCCGAAAGCGCCGCCGACCACGCCGATCGAGCCCATGATCGACGATGGATCGCAGAAAATCTCATCGCCTGCGCAGGCGATCATGTAGCCGCCCGATGCTGCCACATCCTCGACGAACACCAGCACCGGCAGTTTCTTTTCCGCCGCGAGCTGCCGAATCCGCACATAAATCTGGCGCGACTGCACCGGCGATCCGCCCGGGGAATTGATCATCAGCGCCACGGCCTTGGCATTCTTCATCTCGAAGGCCCGCTCAAGCGTCCTGGCGACGCCGGCCAGCGACATGCCGGGCCGCAGCGGTGTCACCGCACCGATGACGCCAGACAGGCGGACCACAGGGACCACGGCGATTCCGGGCCGCAGACGCGCGGGAAGCAGCCCTATCAGCCTGTCCATCGCGCCCTGCGATGCTCCGCCGCGATCACGCTCTTGTTCCGCCATGTCATTACCTCGAAATTAACCAAATTTTATCACGCCGCTGCCATTCAATCGAATGGAACGCCGATTGCATTGTGGTCGTTGTTAGGCTGCAACGCCGCAGTGGGGAAGAACATGAAAATCTATCTGCTGATGGCACTGATCGGTACCCTTTTGACCGCGATTCACTTCACTTCGGCGCCGGAACAGCAGTCGAAAACGCTTCCGCAATAGCCAGACGCGCGCAGCCTGAGCTCGCCGTCAGGGCATTGCCAACGGCAATACCCGCTTCCCGGCCAGGATGTCCTGCACCTGTTTATTGGGCATCGTTGACTCATTATTGAGCATCAGCGCGGCGTGCATCTGGGTAGGTGCCTTTCCGCCTTTGACGGCGCGAACCAGCACGCGGATCGCGGGCTTCTTCGCGTCCCCATGGACCGGCAGAATAGCGAGGTTGCCAAAACCGCGATCAAGTGCCGCCAGCACCTCGGCGAGGCCGTCGGCGCGCCAGATCAGGGTAAGGACGCCGCCGGATTTCAGAATTCGCCTTGCCGCGTGAATCCAGGTTCCAAGCGTCGCCGCCGTCGCCACATGGGCGATCTCGCGGGCTTTGTCCGGCGAGGCACGGTGCCGCACCGGATCATTGAAAGGAGGATTCATCAGGACGGCATCGACACTGTCGGGAGGCAGGCCGGAAGCGGCGAAGGCGTCGGCCGCAGATGTAATGTCAAGCACGATGACATCAGCCGGAATCGCGTTGGAGGCGGCGTTGCCGCGTGCGAGTTCCGCCAGCACCTCATCGATCTCGACCAGCACGAGTTCGATTCCCGCCACGCGCCTGGCCACCGCCAGACCGGCAGCGCCGATGCCGGCGCCGAAATCAACCACCCGATCGCCTGAGCGTGCCGACGTCGCCGCGGCCAGCAGCATGGCGTCGTGACCGGCACGGTGGCCTGATTTGGGCTGCCGCAAACGCAGTCGCCCACCAAGAAACGCGTCCTCGGTGAATTCACCGGCGGGATCAGTCATCGGCCCGCAGTTCGTGGGCGAGACCCGCATCCTCAAGTATCTGACGCGCTTCGCGGTTATCGTCCTCATGGACCAGAATACGGCGCGGCAAGACCCCGAGGGAGCCTTCGATGATGCTCATGTTCTGGTCCAGCACCAGATGATGAATATTCGCGCCGTCGAGCAGCGCGCCGACGGCTGAAACCAGCACCATATCGTTAGTCCGAACCAATTCCCGCAACTTTGGCGCTCCTTTATCGACCCGACCTGAGGGCTGTGCGACGCCTGTCAACCGCTTCGTGCACTTGCCGCGTTAGCCGGCAGTTTCTATTGTTATATCGTAAGGATAGTCCGAATAGGGCAAATGTGGAGACCAGTGTGGCGGTTATTGTACCCTTCGAGAGCCCTTCGACAGCCTCGATAGATCAGTTGGTTGGGCTAGTCGCCGCCGACATGGAGCGCGTCAACGCTACGATTTTGTCGCGAACCGGCTCGGAAGTCACCATGATCCCCGAGGTCGCCAACCACCTGATTTCGTCAGGCGGCAAGCGGCTGCGGCCGATGCTGACGCTGGCGATGGCAAATCTGACCGGCTATTCCGGCGACGGCCATATCAAGCTCGCGGCCTCGGTCGAGTTCATGCATACCGCCACATTGCTGCATGACGACGTGGTCGACGAAAGCGAATTGCGGCGCGGCAAGCTGTCCGCGCGGATGTTGTGGGGCAATGAGGCGAGCGTATTGGTCGGCGACTTTCTGCTCGGTCAGGCCTTTCGCATGATGGTCGAGGTCGGATCGCTGCGCGCGCTCGACATTTTATCATCGGCCGCGGCGACGATCGCCGAAGGCGAAGTGATGCAGTTGGCGGCCGCCAAAAACACCGCCACCACCGAGGACGAATATCTCGCCGTCATCAGGGGCAAGACCGCCGAGCTGTTCGCGGCAGCCTGCGAGGTCGGCCCTGTCATTGCCAATCGTCCGAAGGCCGAGCAGACCGCGTGCCGCTCCGTCGGCATGAATCTGGGTATCGCATTCCAACTGGTGGACGATGTGCTGGACTACGGCGGCAAGGCCGCCAAACTCGGCAAGAACATCGGCGACGATTTCCGCGAGGGCAAGATCACGCTGCCGGTGGTGTTGGCATTCCGCCGCGGCAACGACGGCGAGCGCGCCTTCTGGGTCAACTCGCTGGAGCGGGGTGAGATTAGCGATGGCGACCTCGATCATGCCATCGGCCTGATGACCAAACACCGTGCGCTTGAGGACACCATCAACCGCGCCCAGCATTACGGCGCGATGGCGGTCGATGCGCTGGCGCTGTTCCCGGCTTCGCCGATGAAGACCGCGCTCGAGCAGGTGGTGGCTTTCTGCCTGGCGCGATCGCACTAGCGATGGGCGGCGGAAACCTCTCGCTGTTCCTGCTGGCCGCGGTGATCATTGCCGCAATTCCCGGGCCCGGCATTTTCTACGTGGCGGCACGAACACTGTCGGGAGGCCGCCAAGCCGGCATCGCCTCCACCTTCGGCACGGCATTGGGTGGCCTTGTTCACGTTGTCGCGGGCGGCCTCGGCGTCTCGGCGATCATACTTGCCAGCGCGCAGCTCTTCACCGTGCTCAAGCTGGCCGGCGCCCTCTATCTGATCTGGCTTGGCATCAGAACCATCCGCGAAGCAGGTAATTTGCCGCCGGAGCAGACAGGTCCGATTGGAACGAAGCGGGCATTCCGGGAAGGCGTGTTGGTCGAGGCGCTCAATCCCAAGACCGCGGCTTTCTTCCTGGCGTTCATTCCGCAGTTTCTCGAACCGGCCGCCGGCTACCCGGCGCTGCAGTTCATCACGCTCGGCCTGATTTCGGTGACACTCAACACTTTGGCTGACGTCATTGTGGTCGTCGCAGCCTCCACGGCACGCACGAATCTCGTGCGCAGGCCACGTTTGGTTCAGCGGTTGCGGCAGGGCTCAGGACTGTTCATCGCCGGGCTCGGCGCATCGCTGGCGTTGGCGCGCCGGCCTGCTACCAGCTAGGACGCCCTCGGCGCGCAGCCGGAAGATTGCAACAAGCGGCGGCCGCACCTAGAGCCTTTCCGTTTCGATAGAATCGAAACGGGGCTCTAGATTCTTGATTTGACGCGTTTTCTTGACGCGAACCGGTTTCCACTTCGCTTGAAAACGCTCTAGTATACCGCGCGCACTGAACCATCGGATGGAAGAAAGAGATGGCCGCAAAGATATTCATCGACGGCGAAGCCGGGACGACGGGGTTGCAGCTCCGTGACCGGCTCACCGGGCGGCGCGACTTTGAAATACTTTCGATCGCCCCCGATAAGCGCAAGGATCCGCATGAGCGCAAACGCCTCCTCAACGCCGCAAGCGCAAGGATCCGCATGAGCGCAAACGCCTCCTCAACGCCGCTGATGTGGCGATCCTCTGCCTGCCTGACGAGGCGGCAAAGGAAAGCGTGAGCCTTATCGAGAACGATACCACCAAAGTGATCGACGCTTCGACGGCATATCGCATCGCCGATGGCTGGACCTATGGCTTTGCCGAGATGGACAGGGATCAGTCGGAGCGGATTGCCGGCGCCATGCGGGTAAGCAATCCCGGGTGCTGGCCACAGGGCGGCATTGCCACGCTGCGGCCGTTGATCAGCGCCGGGCTGATCCCTGCCGATTTTCCGGTGATCGCTTATGGCATTTCCGGCTATTCCGGCGGCGGCCGATCGATGATCGCAGATTATGAGCAGGAGGGTGAGAGCGCCAACGCGTTCTCACTCTATGGCCTGTCGCTCAAGCACAAGCATTTGCCCGAGTTGCAGACCTATTCCAAACTCGCGAAGACGCCCCTGTTCACGCCGGCGGTCGGCAACTTCCGGCAAGGCATGATCGTCACCGTGCCGTTGCAATTGTCGACGCTCTCGAAGGTTCCGACCGGCGCTCAACTTCATGCCGCCATCGCCGATCACTACGCGGCGATTTCGGACAGCTTCGTCGAAGTCGCGGCGCTGGCGGACACATCCGGACTCAACCCCGAACTTTACAACGATACCAACCGCATGCGCCTGCATGTTTTCGCCAATGACCAGACGGCGCAGGCCGTCCTGGTCGCCGTCTACGACAATCTCGGCAAGGGAGCCTCGGGCGCCGCCGTACAGAATCTCAATTTGATGCTGGGCGTTGCCGCGGACACCTCACTCGCGGCCTGAACTTCGCCAGCGGTGCGCGGACGAAACTGGCTCGTAGCTCGTCGTCAATAGTCGGTTGTGAGCTCACGCCCTAACTCAGCACCCCCGCATGCACCCACCATTGCGGGTGGTCGAGTTGAATTTTCTGCGATGCGCGCTGCGCCTCGGGAGTGTTCTCAAAGATCGCAAAACAGGTCGCGCCCGACCCCGACATCCGCGCCAGCCATGCCCCATTTGCGGCGCTGAGCGCTGCAAGCACCTCGCCGATGACAGGCTGAATGCGCGTTGCCGGAGCTTCCAGGTCGTTGGAGCCGGCGGCAAGGGCTTCAACCCAGTCCTCGATCGAGGCGCCCTCTTCCGGCCAAGCCGTTGCCCGCATCACATCGGTGGCGCCCACTAACAACTCGCCATTTCGCAGGCCCAGCGCCTTGAACACATCGCTGGTCGCGACCGGAACCCGCGGATTGACCATCACGCATGGCAACTTCGGCAGGCTCAGCGGCAGCAAGGTTTCACCGACGCCGGTCATGACGCAGGCGTGCGAGGCAAGACAGACCGGCACGTCGGCGCCGGTCAATTGCGCGACCTCCATCAGGCGCGCGTCGTCGATGGCAAGACCATTCGCCTGCGCCAGCAACCGCAGCGCCGCGGCGGCATCGGCCGAGCCGCCGCCGATACCCGCGGCGACCGGCAGCACCTTGTCGAGAATGAAATCGCCAAGCCGCAGATCCGGCACGCGTTCGCCAAGCAATTGCGCAGCCTTGAACACGAGGTTGTCGGAGGTCTCGCCACAGTACCGCGCAAGCGGTCCGGTGGTCGTGAGATTGAGTTTGGATCCTGGCGTCAGGCTAAGCCGGTCGGCACAATCGGCGAACGCAACCACGCTTTCCAGATCATGATAGCCATCGACGCGGCGACCCATGACCCGAAGGGTCAGGTTGACCTTGGCACGCCCCTCCTCAATCAACGCCGGCATCGGCGATCAGCCCCTCGATCAGCCGCCCTCAGCCGCCCTTGCCGTCTTCTTTCTTCTTGTCGGCGGAGGCCGCGGACGAGGAGGTATCCTCGGGCAACCCGTTTTCCATCTTGGCCTCGATCTTCGGCAATTCCTCCGGCTCCGGCTTCAGGTCGCGGGCATGGGCCCACTGGAATTTTGCTTCCAGCGTGCGGCCGATGCGCCAATAGGCGTCGCCAAGATGGTCGTTGATGGTCGGGTCTTCAGGCTTGAGATCGATTGCGCGCTCGAGATTTTTCACCGCGTCCTCGTAATTGCCGATGCGGTAATACGCCCAGCCCAGCGAGTCCACGATGTAGCCGTCGTCGGGGCGCTGATCGACGGCGCGCTTGATCATCTTCATGCCTTCGTCGAGATTGATGCCCTGATCGATCCACGAATAGCCGAGATAGTTCAGCACATGCGGTTGCTCGGGCTGAAGTTCGAGCGCCTTGCGCATATCCGTCTCGGCCTTGCTCCACTGTTTGGAGCGCTCCTCGCAGATGCCGCGATAATAGTAGTAAATCCAGTTGGCCTTGTCATTGCCCTGCGGCAATACATCGATGCCCTGCGAGTAGGTCTGGACGCAGTCGGCGAACTTCTTGCGACCGCGCTCGATATTGCCGAGCGCCATGACGGCTTCGATATCCTTGCCATCCTCCGCCGTGACGCCTTTCAGAATCTTGATCGCTTCATCGCTGCGGTCGGCAGCGTCCAGATTGGTCGCGAGTTGAATCTGCGCATTGCGCTTCAGCGGCGAACTCGCCGGCATGCGCTCGTAGACCTTGATCGCCATCGCCGGCTTCTTCACCGACTCATAGAGATCGGCCAGCGACAATAGCGCAAGCGAATGATTGGGCGCGAGGTACAGCGAGAGCTGCAAGTAGACCAGCGCGAGATCCTCGCCGCCACGGCGCGTCAGCGTCGCACCGATGCCGTAAAGCGCCTCGGCAGCGCCGCTCTGCGCCGAATCCACCAGCGGCGTCAGCTTCTTGCCGGTGCGGGATTCGCGCAGGCCTTCCAATACCAGCGGATGTCGCGCGAGCTTCTTGTCGAACGCCTCGTAGACGGCCGTTGCCGCCGCCGCATCCTTGTTGCGCGACAGCCACCGCGCATAGGCGTCCGCCACGCGCAGCATGGAATCATCGAGCTTATAGGCCCGCTCAAGACGCGCGCCGGCATCCTTGTCCTTGCCGCCAAGTTCAAGGATCATACCGGCGTGCAAATCCTTGAAGATCGGATACCATTCAGGACCCGTCAGCTTATCGATATTGGCGATGGCCGTTTTGGTATCGCCGGCACCGTAACTGGCCCAGCCCGACAGCAGCGTCGCTACCAGATCCGTGATCGGCCCGCGAATCGACTGATTGATGTTCAGCTGCGCGGCCGCATATTTCTTCTGTTTCAGATCGCGTACGCCGACGACCAGCCGCGCAACGCGATTGGATTTGTCGATCGTCAGAATGCGGTCGGCGAGCTTGACGGCCTCGTCAATGTCGCCATCCGCCAGGGATGAAATGAACGCGCGATCGAGCAATTCGTTGTTCTTCGGATCGGTGCGAAGCGCCGACCGGTAGAACGCCGCCGCCGAGTTGGCGTCCCGCTCCACGCTGGCGTGACGGGCGGCCAGATAGCTGCCCGACATCGTCAGCGATTTCAAATCGCGGTTGGAGGGAAATTGCGCCGAGTTGTCGGCCGGATGATCGGGCGTCTGCGCCGAAAGCGAGCCAGGCATTGCCAGCGCGGTGACGGCGAAGGCGGCGACTATCCAGCGATTGAAACGAATGGAAAACATCAGGGTTCGCCTAGCTCCAGGAATTTACGGCAGGATCTTACGCGCAGTCTCGAACGCGAACTCAACCGGCGGCATCAATCCATCAGACAATGCCGCGTTTGGCGCTCAACCGCAAGGATACGGCGTGGCGAATCGATTGGCAGCAGAGGCCGGATTGCCGCCGATTTCAGCCAGCTGGCGTGGTCTTGGTGCAGAAGTTCTACTCCCCTTCGCGCCGGGTCCGTGACGAGAACTTTCTGAACCAAAACCGGACCAAAACTATGGATTTTCAATGTCCTTTTGAATCCGCAGGTAGCTCCAGACGGTGCAACCGGGGGCAGCGAACTGCGGATTCAGGACATTAGCTGGAAACGCTTTCAGTGTGGCGGTATCGTGGCCGGGGGCCGCATTCGCGGATCCAGGCTCACGCAATCGTGGTCACATCGCCTCATAATTGGGTCCGCCACCGCCCTCGGGCGGAACCCAGGTGATGTTGCCGTTTGGATCCTTCACGTCGCAGGTTTTGCAGTGGACGCAATTCTGCGCGTTGATGACGAAGCGCGGCCCGGTCGTCTCCTCGACCCATTCATAGACGCCGGCCGGGCAATAACGATTGGACGGACCGGCGTAGACATCGTGTTCGGATGTCTTCTGCAGGTTGATGTCGGCGACCTTGAGATGAACCGGCTGGTCTTCTTCGTGGTTGGTGTTGGAAAGGAACACCGACGACAGTTTGTCGAAGGTGAGCTTGCCGTCCGGCTTCGGGGCTGCGATCGGCGCATGAGCTTTTGCCGGATCGAGCGTCTTGCGGTCGGGCTTGGCATGCGACTGGGTTCCAAACAGCGAGAAACCGAGCGTGTTGCACCACATGTCGATACCGCCGAGTGCTACGCCGACGATGGTGCCGAACTTCGACCACAGCGGTTTGACGTTGCGGATCCGGTACAGATCCTTGCCGACCGGCGAAGCGCGCCAGGCATTCTCATATTCAACCGGTTCATCGTTGGCACGGCCCGCGACAAGCGCGGCGTTGAGGTGTTCGGCAGCCAGCATGCCGCTGCCGACAGCGTTATGAACGCCCTTGAGGCGCGGCACATTGACAAAGCCCGCCGCACAGCCGATCAGCGCGCCACCCTTGAAGCTCAGACGCGGCACCGACTGATAACCGCCCTCGGTGATGGCGCGCGCGCCGTAGGCGAGCCGCTTGCCGCCTTCGAACAGGGTGCGGATCGAAGCATGGGTCTTGAAGCGCTGGAATTCATCGAATGGCGACAGATACGGATCGTCGTAATTGAGATGCACGACGAAACCGACCGCCACCAGATTATCGTCGTAATGATAGAGGAACGAGCCGCCGCCGGTTGAATTGTTCAACGGCCAGCCCAGCGAATGCTCGATCAGACCCCTTTGATGCTTGGCGGGGTCGATCTGCCAGACCTCCTTGAGGCCGATGCCGAATTTCGGCGGTTCGCTGTTGGCGTCGAGGGAAAATTTCGCGATCAGCTGTTTGGTCAGGCTGCCGCGCGCGCCTTCGGCGAACAGTGTGTACTTGCCGAGCAACTCCATGCCGCGCGTATATGACGACTTGTGCGAGCCATCCTTGGCGACGCCCATGTCGCCGGTGGCGATGCCGCGCACCGCGCCATTTTCATCGTACAGCACTTCGGTGGCAGCAAAGCCCGGATAAATCTCGACGCCGAGCGCCTCGGCCTTGCGCGCAAGCCAGCGGCACACATTGCCGAGCGAGCCGATATAGCAATGATGATTGTTCATCAGCGGCGGCATCGCGATGGCTGGCAGCGGAATGGCGGTGCCGGCGGTCATCCAGTAGAACTTGTCGACCTTGACCTGCGTCTTCAGCGGACAGTCGGCATCGGTGCGCCAGTCCGGAAGCAACTTGTCGAGCGACACCGGATCGATCACCGCGCCCGACAAGATGTGGGCGCCGACTTCCGACCCCTTCTCCACCACGACGACCGTCAGATCGGCATTGAGCTGCTTCAGCCGGATCGCGGCGGCGAGGCCGGACGGCCCGGCCATCGATTCGCGCGGCGGCAATTCTTCGGTGCTCATGATCTGATCTCAGCCGGGGTTGAGAAAGGACGTTTGTTTCCGATTTTTGCATGAAGAACAACCATTGAAATGCGCCGCCGGGCGTTTCGTTGCAGCGCGATACGCTCTAGAATGACCGGATGCCCAAGACATCGCGCCATGACGCCTGATCCCGCCCCCAGCGTCCATCAATTGCTCGCCTTTTATCTGGAGGCCGGGGTCGACTGTGCGCTGACCGACGAGCCGGTCAACCGGTTGTCCGATCCTGACATTATCCCCATCTCCGGGTCCCGCGAAACAGCACCGCCCAAACCGGTGAGGCCGATCCCTGCCACGATCCCGGTCGCGCGCGGCGAGACAACGCCTGCGCCGGAAGCGGCGATCGTTTCGGCACGGGAAGCGGCGCGAACCGCGCCTTCGCTTGAGGTGCTGCGCGCCCTGCTGGAGAATTTCGATGGCTGCGCGCTGAAATCCACCGCCACACGGCTGGTATTCGCCGACGGCAACCCGCAGGCGCGCATCATGTTCGTCGGCGAGGCGCCCGGACGCGAGGAAGACATCGAGGGGCTGCCGTTCGTCGGCCGTTCCGGCAAGTTGCTGGACCGGATGATATCAGCGATCGGGCTCGACCGCTCCAGCGCCTACATCGCCAATGTCATTCCATGGCGGCCGCCGGGCAACCGCACGCCGACGCCGCTGGAGACGCAAATCTGCCTGCCGTTCATCCAGCGGCAGATCGAACTGGTGAACCCGGACGTGCTGGTCACGCTCGGCAATCCCTCGACCCAGACCCTGCTGTCGACACGCGAGGGCATCATGAAAACCCGCGGGCGTTGGGTCGACTATGACACCGGCACGCGGATGATCCGCGCGCTTGCCACGTTCCATCCGGCCTATTTGCTGCGCTCGCCGTCCTACAAACGCATGGCGTGGCAGGATTTGCGCGCGATCGCCAAGGCGTTGGAGCAGGGAAAGGCTTCCTCGTCCTGAGGAGCGGCGTCTTCGCCGCGTCTCGAAGGATGAGACACCATGGGCCTCATGGTTCGAGACGCGCCAACGGGTCCGCGCGAAGCGCGGCCCGATGATAAACTCCGACGCGCTCCTCACCATGAGGAGTAACGTCGCTTACGGCGTCTTCGGTCGCACGATGGCCCAGCCGATCCGCAGCAGCGGCTGCCGCCCGGTCACCGGCCACTCGAACGCCCGCGGCACTTCCGGCACCAGGCCGGGAAATCGTTGGGCGATGTCGGCCGGCGGCGTGCCGACCGTATCGGATGCGCGCCAGACCACGACGCCGCCGGTTTCAGTGAATTTCGCCAATGTCAGCCAGGGCGTTCGTTCCGGTGCCGCGTCGAGCAGCAGATGCGGACGGCCGGCATCCAGCGAGATCAGGGTCGCAAGCTGCGCGTCGCCTGTCACCGCGCGCAGCGGGTGATTGGTCCGCCGCTCGAAGCTGTCGCCAAAAAAATGCGCGATCGCGGTTGCGGGCAGCGACGTCGCTACCTCGCCACCGGTCCAGGGCAGCAATAGCGTCGTCAAGGTCACCGCGAGCGCCGGGGCGATGACGGCAGCCGCCCAGACCAGACGCAGCACTTGCTGACGCCGCAGATGAACGAGGTCGCCGGTCGCCACGATCGCCGCCAGTCCCGACATCAACAACACGATGCCGCCGCCCGCGACACGATCGAGACCAAACAGGCCGGAGATCAGACTTCCCGCGAGCGCGGGGGCAATGGCGAAGAAATAAACGAAATCCCGCGCCAGCGGATCGACCGGCGGCCGAAAGATGATCGGCGCGTCTTCCGGGTTGCGTCCGAACCAGCCCGAGTTAATCACCACCAGCAGCACGATGCCTGAAATCGCCAGCAGCAAGCCACCGAGCAGTCCGGCCCAGTGCAGCGCCCTGTCGCCCAAATCCGCGATCGCCGGCCATGGCAGCAGCGCCAGGGTGTCGGCGCGCATCATCCAAATCAGATACGGCAGCGCCAGCACGACGATCACCAGCAGCGCGAACAACGGATCGAACGACATCAGCGTGCGCCGTCCGCGCTCGGTCGCCAACGCAAATCCGGTGACCAGCATCAGCAGGCCGATCGCGGCAGGGGTTGTCAGCAGCAGGAGTCCGGCTTCGATCGACCATGCGAACCACGCGTTGCGACGGCCCTGCCCCATGAGTTGCCAGGAATGCAACAGCAGCAGCGCCCAGAGCGGCCGGGCAAGCACCAGGGGCCCGAACTCGGCACCGGGCGAGCTGAATGCTGTGACCGTCATCGTCAGCAGGACCGCGAGCACCGCCTGTTGTCCGCCGACAATGGCGCGCGCCAACAGATAGAGCGTCCAGAACGTCGCGATCGCGCAAAGCTGCGCCAGCAGATAGACGCCGAACATATGATTGCCCGCGGCGCGAAACGCGATATCGCCGAGCCAGAACGCCAGCGGCGGGCCGAGAACGGTTCCCACCTGGTATTCCCGGCCATACGCGAGAACGGTCGCAAGGTCGCCGGGAGGGCTTCGATACAGCAGCACCGGCAGGATCAGCCACAACGCCGCCTGAAACAGCACCACAATCCAGACCACCAGCCGCGGCCGGGCGCGGATCAGTTCGATGACCAGGGAGGTAAAGCGCATGAAACGTCCGAAATGCCCAAGTCGGCGTGTTCGATCTCGAACACGGTGATAAAGCGCGTGAGCCGCCGAGGCAACAGATTGATCCCGCGTCAACGCGCAAGGCGCCTCCGCTCGGCATCATGCATCGTTTTGCTCCGATCCAGCAGGCACGACGTGAGCTGCAATCGGAGCACGATCGTGATTGCCGCAAGTCGGCTTTCTCTCTGAGAGCCAAACACCTTAGCCATGACACTTGGCGAGACACTTTAGCTATGACATTTGGCGAGACAGCTTCGTTCAGCGGCGACCGCGCGGCATCCGGGCGCCGACTTCGCCACACCGCGCTTCACTTCCGCTCTGCCGAATTTTTCACGATGCTTTCCGATCCGGCAAAGAGCCATTGTCCATACGCGTGACATGTCCGATCGCGTTCGCGCACGACGTCTTTCTGCTCGCCGGCGTAAACGATCGTCGTGTGCCAGTTGTGCAACTGCGGGAACATGCGCGCGGACGGTCGATGATTCATTCGAGCAATTGACATTGCGTTTGCCGCGTCTCACAGTTCGCATGAGCCGATCGATTTGCGGAAGATGCGTCGAGGGCTTGCGATGCGGCTGAGCCAGCCCGTCGACGGCCCTGTAACGGCCAGTGATTTTCACAGTAAGCGTCGGATAGTGCGTTGCGCGACCTCGGCCGATCATCGCCGCGAGGTGGGATGACTCCGCCGTAGTCCCGGTTCATCTGCGTTGACGGTCTTGCCGTGCGTTATCTCTCATAGCGGGCCCGTGATTAAGGCCGCACAAGGAATGTCACTTGCATCAGAGAACCATTCGCTTTTGGCTCACATGTCTGGTCATCGGCTGCGTTCTGCCGGCGGCGCTGGGATCTGTGTTCCTGTTCACCATTTCTTATCAACAGCAGCGGACGATCCTCGAACGCAACACGACCGCGACAGCGCGCGCGCTGATGCAGGCGATCGATGCCGAGTTGTTCGGGCTCCAGTCGGCGTTGCAGGTGCTCGCGTCGTCGCAGCGTCTGGCTTCCGGCGATCTCTTCGGTTTCTACCGGAAGGCGAGCGAGGCATTGCCGAACATGGGCGGCAACTACATCGTGGTCACCGACCCCACCGGTCAGCAGCGGCTCAATACGCTCAAGCCATTTGGAGATCCGCTGCCTCAGTTGCCGCTCTCCGCCAAACTGCAGCGGATGTTCGACACCGGTGAACCTGTCATTTCCGATTTTTTCGCTGCTCCCGATATCGGGCAATCCGCGATCACCCTGGAAGTGCCGGTATTCGCGAACGGGAAAGTCATCTACTCGCTGGCAATGGGCATCTTTGCCGATCGTCTTGGCGATATTCTGCGCCGGCAAAATCTTCCGCCGGACTGGATCGCGGCGATTTACGATAGCAACGGCACGATCGCGGCACGCACGCACAAGCCGGAACAATACGTCGGCGGAAAAGGGTCCGCCAGCTTGCTGCGAACGTCAGCCGAGGTCAGCGAGGGCGTCACCGAGGTCAACTCGCTTGAGGGCGTTCCCATATTGAGCGCCTTCAATCGGTCGCTGCGGTCGGGCTGGGCTATCGGCATCGGCATCCCGAAGACCGCTTTGACGGAAAATCTGTGGCGATCCATGGGCTTCAACGCCGCCGTAACCCTCGCGCTGCTCGCATTGAGCATCGGGATGGCGAGAATCATCAGCGTCCGGATCAATCGCTCGGTCCGATCCCTTCGCATCCCGGCCCTTGCGCTCGGAACGCCGGAATTAGTGTCAATTCCGGATAACGAAATCGTCGAAGTGAACGACATTGGTCAGGCGCTGATGAAGGCCTCCCAAATAATCAGGGAGAGCGTGGCGGAACGCGAGCAAGGCGAATTGGCGACGCAAGAAATGGTTCTGGCCAAGCAAATCGCCGACAGAACCAGCCTCGCCAAGTCAGAGTTCCTTGCAGCGATGAGCCACGAGTTGCGGACCCCGCTGCATGCCATCTCGGGCTTTGCCCAACTGCTAGGTCGGTCCGGAGATACGCTCGCCCCCGAAAAGCGGATTCGTTATACGGAAAACATCATGGAAGCGAGCACCCAATTGGGAAAAATCATCGACGACGTCCTCGACATGGCGAGTTTCGAATCCGGCCACGTCAACGTGAACTGCGAAGTTCTGGATTGTCTGGAAGTCATGGCTGAAGTGAGCCGCACGCTGGAGGTCTCGGCCAGGAAAAGAGGCATACTCTTTACGGTGGACACCTCTGCCAATCTGCCCTCCATCGTCGCCGACCGCGGGCGCCTGATTCAGGTTCTGTTGAACCTTGGCAGCAATGCGATCAAATACAATGTCGAGGGCGGATCGGTGTTGCTGACCGCGCTTCCCTATGACGACGTCGTGCGCTTCATCGTCCGGGATACCGGAAAGGGAATTCCTGCCGAGCGCCAGCGTGAAATTTTCGAGCCTTTCAATCGTCTTGGCGTCGAACTCACCCAGGAAGAAGGCAGCGGCATCGGGCTGACGATCAGTCGCCGGCTGGTGCAGGCGATGGACGGCAAGATCGGCTTCGAAAGCTTTGTCGGCCAAGGCAGCAAGTTCTGGGTCGAGCTGCCGATGGCCAACGAGACCGCGGCGAAGATGGCTCGTCCACCGTCGCTGTTCGCGACGGCAGCGGACACTCGATGCAAGATTCTCTACATTGAAGACAAGATTCCGAACGTGGAGCTGATGCGCGCCATCATCGAAGATTTGAGCCATACGCGCTTCATCGATGCGCAAACGGTAGAGGAAGGGCTCAAGATAGCGCGCTCGCTGCGGCCCGACCTTGTCATTACCGATATTCACCTGCCGGACGGCAAGGGTTTCGACGTTTTGAGGGGTCTGCGCAATAACGATCGAACCTCGCACATTCCCGTTGTCGCGCTGACGGCCGATGCCATGCCTTCCAACATGCACAACATGGAGCTGGCCGGCTTCCACCATGTCTTGACCAAACCGCTCAAAATACCGGACCTGATGGAAATTCTGCGTGCAACACTCAAGGCGGCCTGAGGCCAACAGATCGCTCGGCTGACGCGCGCAACATCGTCCGCTGTCAGGCCTCGGCCGAGACCTCGACGCTGGTCTGGATCTGGATCTGCGTCCGCACCAGGCGGCCCTCGACCGCGATGGCCTCGTGCTTCTCACGTGCCGCCGCGACCGGCGCGAACAAGCGGCGATGATGCACCGTGGGTCCGAGCCGGTTCAGCGCCGCAAGATGCTCCGGCACAGCATAGCCCTTGTGCGACTCGAAGCCATAACCTGGGCAATCCTCGGAAAGCTTGCACATCAACCGGTCGCGCGCGACTTTGGCGACGATCGAGGCCGCCGCGATCGAGAGAACCAAACCGTCGCCGCCGATCACCGCTTCGCAATCGCAGGACGTGTCGAGCCGGTCGCGGCCATCGACGAACACATGTTTCGGCAGGTCCGGCAGCGCATGCACCGCGCGCGCCAGCGCCCAAAGTGACGCCCGCAGGATATTGTCGCGATCGATCCGCGCCGGCGACGCGAAGGCCACCGCGAACGACGCGGTGGCGCAAATTTCCTCGAACAACTCCTCGCGGCGCTCCGGCGTCAGCCGCTTGGAATCGTCGATGCCTTTGGGGATCCGCTTGGGATCGAGCACCACCGCCGCGGCCACCACCGGACCGGCCAGCGGACCGCGCCCGGCCTCGTCGCAACCGGCCACCGGCCAGACGCCACGCTTGATCAGCACGCGCTCGCGGCGAAAACTCGGCGGCGCGACCGCAATCACGCCTTTCGGCAGCCTGGCGGGATCTTTCCCGAATTTATCGCGAATCATGTGGGGATGGTGCGCAAGCGAACCCGGCGGCGCAACCGGGAACTCTCGCCGGCCCCGGAATTTCACCGCTCTCAACAGGCAGGCGGCTGCGAGCTCCCGCGTTTCATGATAGGTTTGACGGCATCAGGAGGCTCGGATGAGCGATCTCGAACAACTGCCCATCCTCATCAAGCTGTA
>WNFD01009005.1_pt1 | contig 19502 bp, 14 predicted proteins | sample 5400491 | NCBI WGS metagenome assembly WNFD01 (sample SAMN13153343, study PRJNA577476) | soil metagenome | isolation source: 120 cm saprolite under Douglas fir tree site 2 hole 2 replicate 2 | place: USA:California | collected 2015-04-18
CGGTGCTCGCCACTCACGCCGGTATCCCGTTCCTGCCTGGTGGCTTTGTCGGCGTCGATGTCTTCTTCGTCCTCAGCGGCTTCCTGATCACGTCCCTGCTCTACGACGAGCTGGTAGTCACGGGACGGATCGACCTCGGCGGGTTCTGGACACGCCGTGCCCGGCGGCTGCTGCCCGCGGCGCTAGTCATGATCGTCGCGGTGGTCGCGGCGCGCCCGTTGTTCGTTCCGGATTCGGTCGCTGCGTTGCGCGGGGACGCGATCGCGACGGCGCTGTGGTCTGGCAACTGGCGCTGGGCGCTGCAGGGCACGGACTACTTCGCGCAGGGCGGGACGCCGTCGCCGCTGCAGCACACCTGGTCGCTCGCGGTGGAGGAGCAGTTTTACCTCGTCTGGCCGCTTCTGCTTCTCGCGTGCCGCGCGGTCAAACGGCGGTGCCTGCTGGCGCTTTCTCTGGCGGGAGTAGCGGTGTCCGCGCTGGCCACGTATGTCCTGGCCGGCGCGGCCAGCCCGGGACGGGTCTACTTCGGCACCGATACGCGCGCCCAGGAACTGCTCGTCGGTGCGGCTCTGGCCGCGCTGCTGGCACCAACCTGGCGATGGCGGGCCGCCACCCCGCTCGGCATGCGGTCGCCGCAGCCCGCTGCACGCCGGCCGCTGCCATTGCTGCTGTCGGTCTGCGGGCTCGCGGCGCTGACCGGTGTCGCGACGGCCGCCGATGGCGCCCCCAGCGAGTTCCGGCACGGCCTGCTGCTGCTCACGGCCCTAGCCGGCGCGGCGCTGGTGGCCGGCGTCGTCCTCGATTCCGGGCACCCGGTGGCGCGGCTGCTGTCGACCCGCCTCCTGGTCGGCATCGGCCGCATCTCCTATGGCCTGTATCTCTGGCATTGGCCGGTTTACCTCGCCCTCGACGGCGAACGCAGCGGCCTGCACGGCTACGTGCTCGCCGCGTTGCGCGTCGCGGTCACCGGCGTGCTCGCCGGCGCCTCGTTCGTGCTGATCGAACGTCCCGCTCAGCGCCTCCGGGTGCGTCCGCGGCGGGTGCTCCCGGCCGCCGCCGCGGGCGTCGCCGCCGTAGTCGTCATCGCGGCCTGCACAGCGCCCGCCCGGGTGCCGCAGGTCGCGGTGGCACCGCCGCCCGCGAGCGGGCTCAGTATTCCTCCCCTTTCGGTGCGGGCCAAGCTGGCACCACGGTTGCCCGCAGCCGCGCCGCGGACAATCAGCCGGCATGGCCCGCTCAGCGTCGCCGTGTTCGGCGACTCCGTTTCGTTGACCTTGATGCTCTACATGCCGCCGCAACCGGGCATCCGGTTCACCGACTACTCCGTGCTGGGCTGCGGCATCGCGACCGGCGGCCCCTATCGCGTCGTCGGACAGCAGTGGCCGGACAACCCCATCTGCGACGCGTGGCCGCGGCGCTGGCTGCGACAGCTGCGGGCCGGCCGCCCCGATGAGGTGCTGCTCATGGTCGGCCGCTGGGAGACGATGGACCACTACTACCAGGGCCGGTGGCAGCATCTCGGCGACCCTGCCTACGACCTTCACCTGGCCGCTCTGCTCGGTAAAGCGATTACCGTGCTGGGTTCGACCGGCGCGCGTGTCGTGGTGGCCACCGAGCCGTACAACCGAAGCGGTGAGCAGCCGGACGGCAGCCTCTATCCGGAGGACAATCCAATCCGGGTGGCCGTGTGGAATCGGCTGCTGCGCGCGGCCGTCGCCGCGCATCCCGGCACCCAAGTGCTGGACCTCAACCGCAAGCTCTGCCCCAACGGCACCTTCACCTGGACCGTGGATGGCGTGCAGGTGCGCAGCGACGGCGTCCACCTGACTCCGCAAGGAGTGCGGTGGCTGGCGCCCTGGCTGGTGCGCGAGCTTGACCAAGCCGCCCGTGGATGAGGCTATTCGGCCTGGATCCAGCTGAGCAGGTCGCCCCCGCCTGGTGCTGTCAGTGGATACCAGGCGCGTCCTGCTCCCCCGGGGCGGACGCGGGCGCAGGCAGGCCAGACCGGCGTGCCGCGCTGCCGGGCCACTCGCCAAACTGTCGGCGCGGCACCTTACGCAGCTTGCTCTGCCGTCGACGTTGCCCGATGGCGTCGTGCCCAGCGGCCAGCAGGGCGGCGCTGACGCGCACGACGTGTCTTCCGGGCGGGGGGCGCCCGCCGCCCGGAAGACACGAGGTGGTCTGGCCGCTACGTGCCGGGGATCTTGACGACTTGCATCTGAGCGGTCGCTCCCGCGCCAACCGGGCTTCCTGGAGTAGGAAGGTAACGACGGCTGGTCCTATGCCTGGACGGCCCAGCCTTTTGCCTTTTCCTGATTTCCTGCGTCCGGGTCGCCTCTCAGGAGCTGAAGTTCGCGATCGCCGGGGCACAGCCGACGCCCTGTATCCAGACGTGCTGGATCCCGGCGATGTCGGGCGCAAGGTCGTCGGCGGAGACAATCATCTGCGCGGTGAAGGACTCATCGTTCCCGTCACCGGCCCGGTAAAAGTCTGCCAGGAGCACGACTGTGTCCTTATCGGTGACCGCCGTCTTCAGGGCCTCAGCCGCTGCCCCGGTGCATTTGAAGGTCGTGCTCGCGAGGAGTTGGGCCGTGTCCCAGCGAACGCCTTGGCCGCTCAGGCACCCGGTCAGCGGGCCCTGCCGGACGTCGCTGGTGCACCGGAAACCGCCGGCGGACTTGGCGAAGCCAGTCGCGGGATCGTACGAGCCGCCGCCCGTGAGCGTGGCGGCGCCGGTCGGGAATCCGCTGATGCCCCTCGCGTTGAAGCCGAATCCTGTGTGGCCGCCCGCCGCCCACGCGGGCGGCCCAATCACGACAACGGCCGCTGCCAGCACAGCCGGCACCAGCGCGATGGACTTCATCTTCGTTTTCCAGATCTTCATTTCCAGGCCCCCTTGACTGTCCGGTCACCGGAGGAACCGGTGGCCCATGCAGAGGAAGACGCTGCGCCCGGTGCGCTGCGCGAAGTCAGCTTGCGAACATCCGCCCCCGGTCGCACCCCGTCCCCCCGGGCCCGCCGGCGTGCGAAGCCACCCCCTGAACACCCGCGCCAGTGCGGCTACTCCGGGGACCCGACCTAGCCAACACTAACGCCTGCCCGGGCACCCACGGGTTACCGATTGGTGAATGGCGCACAGCATTCGAGGCGAGATTCGCTATCGCATGATGAAACCGAGGCTGCCTGCGGTAAATAAGATCTCCGGCGCGCCCTACTCAAAACGGTTTACCCCGTTATGCGATCGGGTCATCAAATCCTGACCGGCGGAGTCATGTCAGCCAGCCTCCAGAATGTCGCGTCGCATGGCTCCTGGCGCCGCGCCCGGTTCAACGAACCATTCTCGCCCGAAGCAGAGCCCGAACACCGGGACTGGCAGCGCCAGCATGACCAGGGTGCGTCGACATCGATGTGAGGTCGTCGAGGACGTCCCCTACGAGCTGACGCAGCTTCACCTGGTCCATAGTGGTTTGTCTGACCTCGTTGCCAGCTGACCGCGGCGATCACACCGCTGCCCACGGCGAACGCCAAAGTCGGGATAGTCGTTGTTCGCGGCTACGCGCACGGCCGACGTAGATGGACTGTGCCACCTGCAGGCAACCGGTTCACCACGCCAACCACGCGGCGTAACCACCTGCCGAGTCACGCCATACTAGATCGCCGACTATGAATGCCTAGCGGTCAGATAGACATTCTCAGTGACGACCGCTCAGAACGGCCCGTTCTGATGACGTGCCGTCATTCGCCTCGGCAAACGGGCGGGTCGTGGTGGCGTCACACCTGGATCGCCGGTACTAGGTTGGGCCGGGCGCCGAGCACCGCCCTGTGTGATTGCCCCGCTGCGGGCGAAACGCTGCTAGAGCGGGGAGGTTTCGGCGCGGTCCAGGAGCGCGACGAGCGCTTCGGCCGCAGCCCGGGCCCGTGCCGGGTGCGGTCCGGCCGCTATGAGGGTCAGCCGTTTGGCGTTGACCGCGAGGCGGCTGCTGCCGCGGCGGCGGGCCATGTCGGCGAAGGCGGCTGGCACGGCGGGCACGCCGACTTCGGCGCCCAGGCTTGCTGCCAGTTCGACGAGCTGGTGTGCTCCGGTCGGTGCGGGGGCCGAGGGGGCGCCGGAGAGCGCTTCGGCGGCGCCGCATACGGTCTGCACGATCCGCCAGGCCGGGAGGGCTGCGTGCGCGGCGTGCCGGAGCGCGTCTGCTATCCGGTTCAGCTTGACGGCCTCGGATCTGGCGACGGCGCTGAGTGCCGCCGCGGCCAGGTCCGGGTCGAGCCTGCCGTCAGCGCAGGCTTGTGACCACAGCGAGGCGGCCGCGACCCGGGTGTCGGCCTCGCCGGAGGCGAGGCCGACAACCAGCGCCAGGTGCCCGACCGGTCCGAGCGGGTGACCGGGATGCGCCAGGCAGGCGATCGCGGTGCTGGCGGGCGACGGGCGGGGCCGCAGCCCGTCGGAGATGGCGCGGAGCAGGTGCGCGGCGGCCAGGTCCGGCTGCCACGGGCAGATCAGCGGCCAGGCGGCGACGGACGCGTCGTAGTGCCGGTAGTCCCAGCGCGGCCCGTACAGCCTGGCGTGGTCGCGCAGCGGGTCGGCCAGCGCGGTCAGCAGCTGCCAGCTCGCGCAGCGCGTGGCCACGGGCACCGGGCCCGAGATCCGCGCGAGCAGCTGGTCCTCCCAGTCCCCGTACCCGCGCAGCGGCCGCCCGCGCGGCCGCCCGAGGACCGGTTGAAAGCTGAGCGCGGAGTTGACCAGCCGGTGGCTGGCGCGCGCGGACAAAGCGGCGAGCCGGTCCAGGCCGGCCCAGCCGGACCAGAGCCCCGCGTCCGCTTGGGGCGCCAGCCGGAGCACCGCTGCCTGCAGGTCATAACGACCCGGCGGTGGCCTGCCGTCTTTGCGCTGGCCCGCGTGCCACGCGACCCGCTCGAGCAGCCGGTCCTGGCTGATCGCGCCGCGGCCGAATTCGGGCTCGGCTAGCAGCAGCCCGCCTTGCCCGGCCGCGATGACCTTGGTGGCTTCCCAGGCCCGCGCCGAGAAGATCCCCGCCATGGTCACCGGACTGCCTGAGGCGTCGACGGCGAACAGGTGCCGTGACGACGACCAGTCGTACTCGCGGTGATCCTCGCCGTAGATCCGGCCGGTCCCCCACGCGTGCGCGATCCTGGCCACGTCGGCGGTGATCCGGCCGCCGCCGAACGGGCCGTAGTAGTCGGCGTCGATCAGCGCCTCTGCCCGCTTCAGCAACGGCGCCGCGATGTGGCGACGCTGGCCGGGCGGCAGCCCGCTCAGCCGGACCGCGCCGGCCATCGCGCGCTCGACGCTGACCGCGTCCCGCGCATCCTCCATCAGGACGACCAGAAGATGAACCAGCTCATCTGGGTCGGTCACAGGATCGGCAAGCCGGTCCCCCGCGGACGGCCCGGCGGCCGCAGGTCCCGCGATATCGCCGCGCCTTGCCGCGTCGAGCGCGGGGCGCAGCCTGCCAGCGGCGCCGGCTGGCAGGGCAGCGATCCGCGTCTCGGCACCGGCGAGATCATCCCCCGGCGCCGCGCTGTCATCGGAGCCTAGGCCGAGCGCAGCAGCCTCGGCTGCCAGGCTCGGCGCCAGCGCCGCTGCGAGCAGCCTCATCTCGGCCAGCGGCGCGCCCGCCGGCACGCCGTGCCTGCGCAAGAGGGTGAGCGCCGCCTCCTGCACGTCCTGCCGCTCGTGACCGAACGCCACCGCCGCGACGGCCGCCGCCTGCGGGCCCGCCGCGGCGTCTCGTTTCATGATCGTGCCGACCAGCTTCAGTTGCGCGGTCACCACGCTCTTCTGCGGGAACAGCAGCGCGGGGCGCGATGCCTCCAGCAGCCGGCCGGCGTCCAGCAGGCCCGCGTCGTAGAGCCGCGCGGTGACCTGCTGGCCGAGCGTGACGCCGGGCTTAGCCGTCACGCCGAGCAGGGTGAGGTACTTCCCTGCCCTGGCCGCCATCTCGTCAGGCGACGGATCGAGCCGCCGGTGCATGAGCGCGTACCAGGCGACCCGGTTCGGCGCGAAGTCCATGGTGAACGCGTCGAGGCAGGCGTCGATCAGCCGGTCCCTGTCCAGGTAGCCTTGCTCGCTGAGCTGCACGAGGGCTTGTGACCACGTTTGCACCGGCCCTTCGATCCATTCACCGGACTCGGCTTCGAACTCTGCGAGCGCCTTCGCCGCGTCCGGCACCGTGAACAGCCGCCAGATCTCCTCGTCCAGCAGGCCCGGATCGTCGAGCAGCGCCTGCGCGGGCGTCGTCACCTGCCGCCAGCGATACTCGGGCCCGGGAAGCGGCTCGGTCCGCCACATCGCCCGCGGCATCAGCGTGGTGTACTGCGCGACGTCCGGCCGCTGGATCGCTCCGAGCCTGACCAGCTTGCGTGCCAGCGGCCAGGGGTCAACGCCGGTGTAGTACTCCGCCGTGAGATCGCCGTTCACGAAGTCGGCCAGCCAGCCGGGGCGCCGGTCGTTCAGGACGCCGGCCACGGCCTCCAGCTCCGCCTGGGCCTCGGTCTCGGCCCACGACCCGAACGAGAAGTCGCCCATCCGGGACACGGCCTTCGCGCTGCCTGCCAGGCCGAGAACTGCCAGGCTGAAGGCCAGGCCCCGGCAGACCTCGAGCCACGCCTCGTACTCGCGCTCGATCCGCGTGTGCTCCGCCCGCGCGGCCTGCCACCTCGCCACGACATCGGGCGGGACTTCGCCGGTCCGCCCGGCCCTGGCCAGCCGGATCCACCCGATCTCCTGCGGCGGCAGCTCGACGGCGACCAGGTTGTCATACGGCGGTCGCGGTCCGTCGAACAAGGGCTTCAGCGCCTTGGCGCAGGCCTTCCGCTCCGCCTCGGTCGCGCCCCGCAGCAGCCCGGCCACCCCGGCAGCGTCGTTACGCCTGACCGCCGCCTCGACCTCCCGCGGATACAGGCTCACGGCGCGGCCGCCCGGCCAGCAACGCTGGCGTCCCGTGCCGCATCGGTTGCCGCCATCCGGGCTGCCAGCACGTGCTTGCACGGCCCGCGGGTGCCGCGGTGCTTGCCCCACCAGGTGCAGGTGCACCGGTCGGCGGTGCCGCCGCCGAAGGTGACCCGATGTTCGGTACCGCCGCTGCGCACCGTGGCGCCGGCGCCGGTCAGGGTCACCGCGCCGGCCGCGATCAACTCCCTGGCGCTGGCCAGCCGCGGATGCATCGCCTCAAGAGCCTGCCCGAACGGCAGCGCACGCTGGAAGAACGACTCGTCGGCGAGGTCGTAGCCGACCCGGCCCGCGGCCGCCAGGTAGCCGAGCGCGTCCCGCACCCGGTCCGCGGACAGCCCGGCCGCCGAGCCAATCCGCTCCTCGTCGATCCGCCCATCCCAGGTCAGCCGCGACCCGACTAGGTCGGCGTCCGCGGCGACGTCGGGATCGGCGAGCAGCCCGAGCAGGGCGCCCTCGCCGGAGAAACCGCGCCACTTCTCCGGGCTCAGCGTCAGCACGAAGCGGGCCATGCCGAGGTCGAGCTCCCACCCGCTCGGCGCCTCCTGCACGCCGGATGCGATATCGGGACCGTATACGCGCAGCCGGCGCGCGAACCGCAGCAGTGGCCCTAGCTCGGCCAGCCGGTGCGGACCCGCGATGCACACCGCGCCGGGCGAGGCCGCCGGGAGGAGCGAAAACGTGCGCCCCGCCGGGCGGGCCCACACCGGCCGCCGCGCCGACCGCGGCAGCGACCGAACGAACCTGTGCGCCTCGACGCCGGTCAGCTCCCCGGCCAGCCGCATACCACGCGCTAGTGCCTGCACCTCGCCGAAACCCTTCAGCCAGCGGTCGGGCAGCGGCACCTTCCGCTCGGTCACCGACTCGTTTGCCGTGTCCACCGTCACCTCACCGCTGCCGATGCTGAGCAGCAGCGGCCCGCCGCCCGCCACCCCGCCGAGCGCCGCCCGCATCGCGGGGTTGAAATCCACGTTGGTCGTGCCCGAGGCCAGCGGTGCGCCGTCCAGCGCATCGGGGAGCAGGTCGAGCCTGGCGTGCACACCGCAGCAGCTGGAGAACGACTCGAACCGCAGCCGATCAACGTTGCTGGTCACCACCGGATCATTAATGATCGGCGCGAGCACGCTGCCCGGGACGAAGTACCGTGCCCTGGCAACCGCAGCGCAAGCCAGCATCCCCGCGGCGGCGACCGCCGGCTCGGTCAGCAGCCCGCTGAAGAAATACGGGTGGACGGCCGGCCCAGCGTCGGTGACGCCGCCGCTAGTAGACAACACCACGTCGCTGCGATCCCGGCCCGGCCGCACCGCCGAGGGAGCCAGATACCGGTATGCGAGTTCCGCCCCGCTCATGCGCCTACCCTACGGTCAGGACAGTCGGGCGGAAACCGGTCCGCGCACCGCCCGGCCACATCACCGCGTTAGCGGCTGACCGCCAATGACGCCCCGCCAGGCGTCGGTCCAGGCGGGGCCGCAGCGGCGACGTGTAACCCACATCGACAAGCGACCACGCCGCATGAAACGCCGGCTGAATAACGCTCCGAGCCGAGCGCCGAGTCTGACGCAAGTTGCAATCCGTTATTCATATGGGCGAGAGTCTGCCGAATATCCATTAGGTATCGGCCAGAGAGCTTCGCCAAGAACCCGATGACCGCGCCAGAACGAGCCATCCGGAGCGCAGCAGAGCGTCGAATACTTTCACGGAACGTGACTACGCCCTTCGCAGCTCCTGGGGTGCTCAGAGAGCGCCGTCCGCGCGACGGCGGCGAAGGGGCGGTTCCCCTGTCCGGGCCTGTAGGCATTCGCGTCGGTAGTTGTGGCGCGCCCGCCACGGGTCCGGCGCCCGCACCATGACCGGCCCGGCGCGGTGCCGCCAGGCAGCCTGCTGGCCGTTCTGCGCCCATCAGGGATGGGGAAGGAGCGGGCTACGAAGCCTGGTAAAGGCCGCTGTCAGGTCGTAACTCTGGGCAATGAGTGCGCGGTTCTTCGGCTACTCGCGCCTCGCGACTCGATAGCCCGCCTCGGAAAGGGCAGCACAGATCGTCTCAAGGTGCCCACGTCGTGACCCGTAGTCATAGAGCTGCAGCGGCGTGGAGCTGCGCACGTCCAGGACGGACCGGTTTGGGTCGATCGGCTCCACGCGGAGTTCAATCGTCTCGACCCATGCCTTCCATGTCGGCCCGAAGGTGATCACCAAGGGTGCCCCTTCTTGCCTGCGCACGCGCGCCCTCCGAAAGGACGCTGACGCAATCGCTTCGAGTGTGCGCATTACGCTGGCCGAGTCTCCGAACAGCTCAGACCGCTCATGACGAGCCACGTTGCCATGAGGCCAACAACGGGGGAGAGCAGCAACCTGGCAGGAGCCAACACCCCGGGCGCGCGAGGATTGGCTATGCCGCTGGTGAGGTGGTAGCCGCGTAGCGACAGAGGTGCGAGCTGACACTCGCGAACCTCGGCTTCTTCTCTCGGCATACTGTGCGGCCAGCATTCCATAGGGCAAGGTCCAAGATGCCGGGGAACTCTGGAGGAGCCTCTCGGGCCTAGCGCCAGCGGTCGCCGTGGCGCATGCCGGTCATCGCGAGCAAGTGCCAGGCCAGGAACAGCTGGCTGTTCTCGCCTGCGGAGCCTTGGAACGCCCGCGGCTGCGTCGCCGTCCGCGTGTGCGTCTCCGGCAGCCGGGTCTCCTGCGCCGCAGGCCTCAGTTAGCCTGTCGATTAAGTCAGGCATCGGCGGGTAGCTGGCCGTCGTGGCTAGAACCAGGACCATAAGAGGGTACGCCATCCCCGGGATCGCGTTGTTCTTTGCATGGCTTGTTCTGATTTCATCCTGGACGTCGGCTTTACCTGATTGGCAGCCGCGGCCATGAACCCGGTTCCGGGCTCGCAGTTGTCGCCCGGGTCGTTAGTCATCCTCATGCCGCCACGCCACGTGCTGCGGAACCAAGCAGCTACACCTGTAACTACGCCCCCGAGGCGCGGCCGCCTCGCCTTAATCGTCGCTCCAGCGAGGCAACGCTTGTCCTGCTGACCAACTCCGAGGCCGCCGAGTACCGCCCGGCCTGGGTCAGGGGTCAATGCCGTCAGCCCGGCCGCACCCCTGCGGAATGCAGCGCTGCCATGGGCGAAGCGCTCGACCAACTGCCTCCGGCCCTGGGCGGCCGGCCTGGACTACCGGAAGAGATCGCCGCCGCGATCACCTACCTCGTCAGCAACGCCGCGGAGTTTCGCGCACGGCCCTGCGGCCCCCGGTAATGATCTCCGCGGCGGGCGGGGTCAGCGCTCCATATCGTCCTGTTCGGTGCGGCACGGACGGCAATGCCGACCGGCCGGGGCAGGCGCGCATATCGAGCCGTCTGCGTGCGCTACGAGCTGGCATTCGATAACTACTCGTGACGGCGTTCGCCGCGGCGGCGGCACTTGCACTCGTCGTGATCATCCGGAAGTGGCCGCGAGCCTGATCGGCGATCCGCTCCCGCCGAGCGTGCCCGGCCGGGGCCTGAGGACACTGCCATGAGCTGATGCCGGCGGCCTGCACCGGCCTGCACCGGCCCAGGCGGCCCGGGTCGGCGCCGGCTTCAGCGACTGGCTGAGCGGAGGTCCGGCGGGTGGCCCGGCTCGGTGATCAGGTCAGGGCCCGGGGGTGGCTGCCGCAAGATCCGGTCGCGCGGCTGCGGGTAGCCGGCGGCGCCGGGCGCGGGTGATCGTCGGCGTGGGTCGCTGGCCGGCGGGGGATGAGCGCGGACACGCTGCGCAAGTGGATCCGCCGGGCCGAGGTGGATGAGGGCAACGCGGCCTGGGTCACCAGCAGCGAGTCGGCGGAGATCCGCGAGCTCAGGAGAAAGAACCGCGAGCTGGAGCAGACCAGGTGAGATCCTGCGCGCCGCGTCGGCTTTCTTCGCGCGGGAGCACCACCCGCTGTACCGGTGATCTGCCAGTTCATCGACGCCCAAAACCCTTTCGGCTACCGGGTACAGCCTTACCCTGATGGGAAGTATGCCGCAGCTTTTGAAGGTGCAATCCCGCGCCACGGGCCCCGGCGTCATCGGCGATCTTGCGGAAGATCACTTGGAAGCCATATCCCGGGATGGGCCAGTTTAAGGAGCAGCGAGTACGCGAGGAAAGTGCCGTCCGCGCTGGCGCACTGCATCCTCCCGGCAGGGCTGGCCCGGCCTGGAACCGCCGTCGTCGCCACCGCTGGCAGCGACCAGCGCCGGGCATCGCGCATCCGACTTAAGTTCTAAAGCGGTTAAAGGATCCTAATCGGCCTAGGTATTGATTCGGCGGACTTGCCCGTCTAGGCTGCCGGTGCTCGGCGACGTGCCGGCAAACGCCAGAATGGTGGCCTGCCATGACAAGAAAGCGCTCGTCCATCCTCATAGCGCCGGCGTTGGCCGGCGTCGCGCTGCTGGCTATGGCGGCGGCGGCGCCCGCCGCGGGCGCCGCGGGCGGGCGGCTGGCGGCCAGGACCGGGTACGCTACGGCGCGCCTCGCGCGGCCGGCCGGTCCGGCCGTGGCAGCGCAGACCCGCCTGGCCGGACTCGTGCCCGGAATCGCCGGGTCCGGGACGATGGCACCGGCCATCACCGGCGACGATGCCACCCTCATCGGCGACTCGTGCACGAGCCTGACGTTCTGCAAGGCAGTGGGCTTCTTCTTCTCCGGCAGCATCTGGCCCGGTCTGTCGGAGAGCTGGGACGGGCAGCATTGGGGGACGCAGACCGTCCCTGGCCTGCCTACCAGGGGCTTCGTGGTCAATCCGTTCGAGGTGTCTTGCAGCGCGGACGGCACCTGCATGCTGGTTGGGGATCATGCTTCGAGGACGGGGTTGTCCGCGATGCTGGCTGAGTCGCTGAACAACGGCACGTGGAGCATCACCCAGTGGAGCGATCCGATCGGGACGCGGTTGGGCTGGCTCGGCGACGTCTCCTGCTTGGGCCCGACCTTCTGTATGGCGGTGGGCGCCTATTCGAAGACCACGTTTGCCCACGAGCACATGTTCTCCGAGCGGTGGACCGGCACGAGCTGGACCCGGCTCAACACGCCGGCGCCCGCGAAGTCGCTATGGAGCGAACTCGCCGGGTTGTCCTGCTTTTCTGAGACGAAGTGCGTCGCGGTGGGCAACTTCGAGAACGCCGCCAAGCATGTCCTGAGCTTCGCCGATGTCTGGAACGGCCAGCGGTGGTCGCTGACCAGGACGCCGAACGTAACGGGCAAGAAGCGGAGCATTTTCCAGGGCGCCTCGTGCCCGAGCGCGACGAATTGCATGGCCGTGGGCGTTGCTTCGGGCCCGGGTCAGCGCCAGTTCGCTGAGAAGTGGTCCGGCGGGCGCTGGCGGCTCACTGCGCTGCCGCGCCGGACGAACTCCGGCCTCATCGGCGTCTCATGCCCGACGGTCTCGATGTGCATGGCGTCCGGGTTCAGCGGCCGCGCGGCGCTAATGGAGTTGCGGACCGGCGGAAGCTGGCGGGCGCTCGCCACCGCGAGCCTTTCGGGCACCCGCCGGGCAGCGGCTTTGGAGCATGTGTCGTGTATCAGCGTGACGCATTGCGTGGCGGTCGGCATCCGCTACAACCCGATGGTCCGGTTCAGCAACCGGACGCTCGCCGAAGTCTGGGTCGGCCACGGCTGGACGGTCCAGACAACCGTCAACCCGTGATCGGCCAGGGGCCGCGATCACCGGCCCGCGACCGCATCGGACCGACGAGGGATGCAGGCCGAGGGCCTGCTGTACGTCCCTGATGAGGGCGGGCAATTCTGCCTTATCGTCAATCGGCAGGCCGCGCTCCTTCAGGACGACCTTGGAGGTGCTCTAGTCGTCCCGAGCGCGGCAGGATCAGCGCCGATGTCATGCGGCAGTACGAGGCGGCTCACTGGCAGGTGAGGCCGGCAGCGGAGATTAGCCCGTCAGAACCTGATTCCGATCACGGAACATGCCAACCCATGCCGCTCTTGTTACGCCCTACCGCCAGGAAGCCCAAGGGGATGAGCCGCAACCGGTCATAGCGGCCTTCGGCGCCGGGGCGGAAGGTGGTGACACCGGTGGTGATCCCTCCGGGGTTGGCCGTGGAGAACGCCAGGAACAGGTCCCCGGAGAAGTGCGGCAGAGCGGCGGCTCGCGCGCGGTCTGCCACCGGCGGCCTGGTGGCTTTCTGCGATCAGCGCGGCGGGTCGGGTATTCGCCCGTCCGCATCGCCGACGCCCGGGACGCCATGCCCGATGGCGAGACAGGCTGGATCCGCGGGTCATCCAGGCAGGGGCGTGGTGACAGCCGCTGCGCGGCGGATGCTTTCCGTAGCGCCGCGTCCTGCAGCATGGCGGTCTAGTATCGATGGCATCGATGGGCGTGAGGGCAAGAGGTATGACCTGATGAAGGCTGTCGTCCAGGACAGGTTCGGCCCGCCGGACGTGCTGCAGCTGGCGGATACCGACATGCCGGAGGTCGGGGCCAGCGACGTGCTGGTCCGGGTGCACGCTGCTGCGCTCAACCCGGCCGACTGGCACATCCTGCGAGGGGACCCGCTGGTCGCGCGGCTGATGGGCGTGGGGCTGACCAGGCCGAAGGCCCGGGTGGCCGGGATCGACGCGGCCGGGGTGGTGGCGGCGGTCGGCGCGAACGTGCGCGGGCTGCGGGCCGGCGACGCGGTGCTCGGCTTCTGCCGGGGCGCGTTCGCGGAGTACGCGTGCGCCGCCGCGGACGCGGTGGTGGCCAAGCCCGCGGGCCTGACCTTCGACCAGGCGGCTGCGGTCCCGGTAGCGGCGACGACGGCGCTGCGCGGGATCCGCGACGTGGGCGAGGTGCAGGCCGGCGAGCGGGTGCTCGTCAACGGCGCAGGCGGCGGGGTGGGCACCTTCGCCGTCCAGATCGCGGCGGCGCTAGGCGCCGAGATCACCGGGGTATGCAGTACGCGTAACGTCGAACTGGTGCGCTCGATCGGCGCCGCCCACGTCATCGACTACACCACCGAGGACTTCGCCGACGGGCGGACGCGCTACGACGTAATTCTCGACAACGTGAGCAGCCTGCCGCTGACCCGGCTGCGCGGGGCGCTCACCCCGAAAGGGACCCTCGTGCTCAACGGCGGCGGTTCGCCCGGCCATGTGTTCGGGCCCGTCGCCGGCATGCTGCGGGCGATGGCGGCCAACGCGTTCGTCTCGCAGCGGCTGCGCCCGCTCCCATCCCGCCAAGACCGGGATGAGTTGCTCGCCGTGACCGGGCTGATCGAGGACGGCAAGCTCATGCCGGTCGTCGACCGGACCTACCCCCTGGCCGATACGGTCGAGGGTCTGCGCTACCTGGAGCAGGGGCACGCGCGCGGCAAGGTCGTCGTCACCGTGGCGTGAGACCAGCAGCTTCCGTGAGCTGCATCAGTGCAAACCCGACCCTGTCGGCCAGCGATGTCGGGCGGCCGTTGCTTTAGCCGCAGCCATCCGCCCGCTGGCGGGTGCGGGCAGGCTACCTGCGATCCGCCGTGGTGATCGCCTGGGTGAGGTAACTGAGGATGCGGGCGGCGCCGCTGTGGTCCGGGTCCAGGTCCGGGTTATAGATGCACACCGACCAGCCCGCGCAGCCGCTGACCGCGAGCGCGGCGGCGGTGATCTGGCTGAGCTGCTCCCAGGTCAGCCCGCCGGGTTGCGGATAGTCCACGGCAGCGAGTTCGGTGGTGGCGAGCACGTCGAGGTCGGTGTGCAGCCACCATGGCGCGGGCAAGGAGGCTGCGGCGGCCGAGTATTCCGCGGTGACCGGCCCGTCCGGGCGGACCAGTGCTCGTACCGTCCCGGCCAGCGTCGCGATACCTGCGGCGGCGAGTTCGTTCTGATCTCGTGGGCCGATCGCGACGACATCCTCGGTGCGGATCCGCGGCAGGACGCCGCGCAGCCGGGGATCAAGATCGGCATCGAACAGCCCAAGCGCCAGCCCCAGCTCGCAGTCGGCGGCCTCGCCCGTCGGCGAGGCGCCCGGCGGCCACGCATCCTCATGCCCGTCCACAAACAGCAATCCAGCCCGGCCCGCTTCAGCCTGCAGCGCCGCAAGCGCCCCGAGCAGAACCGGGCAGTCACCGCCAACGAGCAGCGGGAACCGGCCGCCGCGGCGCGCCGCCCGGACCGCCCCGCAGACCCGGCCGATCATGGCCACCAGCGCATCCTCAGCCAGCAGCCCGGACGGGCCACGCCATGGCTGAGGAGACGGGAGCCTGACGTCACCGGCGTCAGCCAACCCGGCCCCGCCCGCCAGGGCCGCTACCAGCCCGCGCCGCAACACGGCCGGAGCCCGGGCCACCCCGTCAACCGTGCCACTGGAATTCGTCGGCACACCGATCAGCTCGACATCGCGCAACGTCATCCCGCTCAAGATAGAGCCTCCGCCGGCAGCGCCGCCCAGGACCGAGCGTCGACCCAGCCGCGCCAGATGCGCGCAGATCAGCCACCATGGGGGGACCGTCTGTTAAGAGAGCAGGGTGAGTTGTCGCGGTGACCTGCTCTGGGCCGCCAGCCCGTTCTCGGCGGTCTCACCAACGAATATGAGCGAGCCGCATAGATCCATAGTCAAGACCGGTAGCCGAGTTCTGGAACCCCATAGGGCTTCTGCTCAGGCGAAGGCGCCGTGCACGACCTTCCCTTTGACGAGAACGACAGCTGGCCGCAGGGCTGCCAGTTTCAATGGGTCATCGCGGACGAACGGATCCTGGGGAAGGACAATCAGGTCCGCGTCCTTCCCCCTGGCAATTGTCCCGGCACTGTTCCCTAGTCCGAGCGCATGTGCGCCATTTGCTGTGTAGCAGAGCATCGCCTCTTCGGCCGAAACCGCCTCCGTGGTCCCGAGCACTGACCCGGCCCACGTCCGACGAGCAATGGCGGCCGCGATCCCAAGCCATGGATTGATGGGATCGTCCCAGGTGGTGGCCGGGGCATCCGAACTTAGCGCGGGGCGCAGCCGATGCTCGATCATCGTCCGGAGGGGGTAGGCTCGCTGGCATCGCTGGGGGCCTAGCTGTGAAAGGTAAGCCTCGCCTTCGGCGAACAGGAACACAGGCTGGAGTACCGGGATAACCCCGAGCTTCCGCATCCTGCTCAGCGATTCCAGGCTCGGAAGAGCGCAGTGCTCAATCCTGTGATGCCGTACCTGCCGTTCGGGCGCTCGCTCAGGCCGCACAGGCTGTCCCCCCTGCTGAATCGCGTCCAGGGCGGTGGCTATGCCGCGGTCACCCATCGCATGAATACCCACTGTGAGTCCTCGAGCAGAGGAGTGGCGCACCATGTCGGTTAGCTCATCGGGCTCGTGGATCAACATGCCCAGGTCCGCGGTGTCTTCAAATGCCTGCGAGAGAGCCGCAGTTCCGCCGGTAATCACGCCGTCTGCGAACAGCTTGGTGCCCACGACGGGAAGCCCTGCGGTAAGGGCGGGCTCGACTATCTCCGGATGCGCAAGAAACCGTACACGTGGTCCTTCCCATTGCCCTGAGAGCACCTCCGACCAGATGCTGAGCTCGAGGGGGTGAGATGTTCCTAGCAGAGCCTCGCAAATCGTGGTGATTCCGTAGCTGAGGATCTGGCTGCCGACCTGGGTGAGAACGCTCTTGATATCGGGGACGCTGAGCGGTGGTATCGCTCGCCAAACCAGGTCCTGGGCCGTTTCCAAAAGGAGCCCAGTGGGGGCGCCGGTCGCATCGCGGACAATTGTCCCTCCCGGCGGATCGGGGGTTGCCCTGTCGATGCCAGCGGATGTAAGGGCGAGCGTGTTCGCCACGCTGATATGGCCGCAGGCACGGCCGACGACGGCTGGGTGATGGGGAACCGCCGAGTCGAGATCCAGGCACGAGGGGTGGCGATGCTCGCGAAGCCGCGTGTCGTCGTATCCGGTTCCCCCACCCATGCTCCCCGGGGACGGGGACGGGAGGCAGCGCGGTCCGTGAGGCGCCGCTTGAGGGCCGCGAGACTGTCCACCTCCGGAGGAAGACATGAGACATGCAGCGAAGCGACGCCGCAATCGAACGCGTGGATGTGGGCATCGACAAAGCCAGGGGCAATGACCGCACCATGCACATCAATAGCCTGGCCCCGGTGTAGGAGATCCCGGACGGTGTCGTCATCGCCGACATGGGCGATCCGGCCATCTTCGATGAGGATCGCAGTCGGCCGACCGGCGCCCAGGTTTGGCGCTCTGCTTTCGTTCAAAGCCACTCGTGCGTTAACGAGCGCAAAGGCCTTGAGGTCCCCAGTTGATTCCGGTTGCATGAGCCTCCCTCCGCTGTCATTTGACGAGGTTTGTCAGATGAGGAGGCAAGCGGCCTGGTGCAAGTCGGTCCGGGCTCTGGTCGCCGGTGGAGCGGCGGGTCCTCCCGTCTACAGCGCTCCTCGGCGATCGGGCAGCGTGGGTGGAACCGGCATCCGGACGGGATTTCGATCGGGTTCGGGGCCTCGCCGGTCAGGATTTGCGGCGTGGAGCGGTTGCGCGGGTCCCGTACATGACCGCGATCCGGTCGGCGAAGTGCGATGCAGTGGAGAGGTCGTGGGTGATCATGAGGACCCCCATGTCGCTGTCCTGACGCAGATTGTCGAGCAGCGACAGCAGGCCGGCGCGCACGGACACGTCGAGCATTGACACGGGCTCGTCGGCGAGCAGCAGGTCCGGGTTGAGCGTGAGGGCCGCGGCGATCGCCACCCGCTGGCGCTGCCCGCCTGACAGTTCGTGCGGGTAGCGGTCGACGTACAGGTCTGGCGGGGAGAGTTCGGCCCGTTCCAGGGCCTGAAGGACCCGCTCGGAGCGCTCCTTTCTGGATCCGCCGATGCGGTGGACCAGCATCGGCTCCTCGACTGTTGTACGGACCCGGAACCGGGAGCTCGACGTGTACGGCGAGATCGTCCACGCGATGACGAAGGCCGGCGCCGAGAACCCCCCGCTGACAGTGGCCGCGGGTGAGGCTAACGCCTGCGCGCACGCGCTTCCCTCGCGCAGAACGATCCGGGCCGGAGACATCGTCAACATCGATATCTGCGGCGTCTACAACCGTTATCACGCCACCACGGCGCGGAGTTTCTCGGTAGGGGAGCCCGCCAAAGCCGTGGCCGGGTACATGCGCAGGGTCGTCGGCGTCGTCGATCTCGCCGCGGAAACCATCAAGCCGGATCTGCCCATCGCCGGACTCCTATCTGGCCTGCGGGCCTACTGCCACGAGGCCGGGATCTGGGACGACCGGTGGTGGATCGGCGGATACGAGCTCGGCATCGCATTTCCTCCGGACACGGTCGGCGAGTTCTACTTCGACATCGACACTGATCCTGAAGGCGAGGTCTTTCCACCTGGCCTGGTGAGCACCTTCGAATCCAACTTCCATCTGCCGGAGCGCGCGGGCCTGGCCATGCAGATCAGCACGATGATATTCACCGACGATTCAGCGACATTCCTTCACCAGACGCCGGCTGACCTCATCGTTGTAGGATGAGAACGAAGCGGCCTGAGAAGCTGACCGGCGTAGCGCCGGGACGGAAGCCGCCTGCACTCGAGGCGCTGGGCGGTCCGGGCGATCAGGAAACTCCCCGAGGGGCCACTTCCGGTGGAACACCAGCCCAGCCGGCGAAACTGATCACCTTCTCGATGCTGCGCCGGGCGAGCCGGTGCCGCTGCTGAAATGCGCAAGCTCCACGAGCATCTGCAGGTAGTGCATCAGCGGGTGTTCCCCGCCTTCGCTGCCACCGGCGGGCCAGCCGTTGACTGGAGCCATGCGTCACCGCCATTCATCGGCATTTCACTAGCACGCGCGTATCTGGGTGGTTTCTGATTCCGGAGTCCGAGGCTGCATTCACTCCAGTCACAAGAAGAACGTAGTTAGCTGCGGAGCCGGGACGTCAGGATGACCCACTTAAGGAGCCTTGGATCCGTATCCATTTACCTCTTCCGGCCCACGCTCAATTGAGGTAACGTATTGACTCACGCCCGATCACGGTATGATTATAATATCTATTTCATGCTTGATCGGACATTTGTCATCCCAGGGGGGCTTGATGTGTTTGCGCCGTGATGGCCCGCGGATGCACGGCAGTTCGCGGAAAGGCGCGGGGCGGGATCTTCAGCCCAGTGGCGTCCCGGGCCAACCGCTGGGTGGCGTCAGGAGCTACATCGCTCCCCTCGTGACGCCATTGCTCGGGGTCGCCAGCGCTGCACGTGACCCGCCATCTTGCTGAAGCCAGTCGCTTACGTCCAGAGCCGGCCGGCCAGGTCAGCCGGCCAGGGGTGACGGCACCGACTGTCAGCTTTGAGCAATGGCCGCCGCCTGGCGGTGTCACGTGAGACGGGCGACCGCTACCCGGGAGAGCATTTCGCCGGGTACCGGCGGCACAAATGGCAACCCGTCGCTAAGCGAAACGATTCTCAGGGAGGGACCATGAACGTACCGAGTACCCACGGCGACGGCTCAGCGCCGGCCGGCCGTGGCCGACTTCGAATTCTCCTGGCCAGGCGGAAGTGGCGGGTGCTTGTCGCCGCGACCGCCGTAGCTATAGGCCTGTCAATTCCGGCGATAGCCTTGGCGGATAACCCGA
>WNFD01005130.1_pt1 | contig 19501 bp, 18 predicted proteins | sample 5400491 | NCBI WGS metagenome assembly WNFD01 (sample SAMN13153343, study PRJNA577476) | soil metagenome | isolation source: 120 cm saprolite under Douglas fir tree site 2 hole 2 replicate 2 | place: USA:California | collected 2015-04-18
ACGCGCACGGTGGTCGGCGAGATGGCGAGGTCGGGCATTTCGAGGACCTTCCGCGCCTCGTTGACGAGCTTCATCTCCTCGCCCGTGTAGCCACCGTCGAGGAACTTGTCGATGTGGGGGATGACGTTGAAGGCTATCTGCTGCGGGAAATACTTCGTCGTCATCGTCTCGCCGCGGGCCCACTGGAGCGTCTGGCGCCTGAGCTCCTCGACGCCGTTGACGCCCGCGCCCGACACGGCCTGGTAGCTCGTGGCGATGACGCGGCGGAGGCGGCCCGCGTCGTGGAGGGGCTTGAGCGGCATCACCGTCACGATGGTCGTGCAGTTGGGGCACGCGACGATACCCTGGTGCCCGCGAAGCGCATGGGCGTTGATCTCGGGCACGATGAGCGGCACCGCCGGATCCATGCGATACGCGCTCGACTTGTCCACGACGACCGCGCCGGCCCTGACGGCCTGCGGGGCGTACTCCCTCGACTGGGCGGATCCGGCGGAGAAGAGCGCGACGTCGACTCCCTTGAAGGCTTCCGGCCCCAGCTTCTCGACGCGGACGGTCTCGCCCTTGAACGTGATGGCCTTGCCCACCGAGCGCTCGGAGGCGAAAACGCGGAGCGCCTTCACCGGGAACTTGCGCTCCTCGAGGATCTTGAGCGTGGTCTGCCCGACCGCCCCCGTCACGCCGACTATCGCGACCGTCACGCCTGATGCCATGTCTCTACCTTCTCCCGGGTGTCAAGAGTAGGACTTCTCGACTTCGGTGGATATCAGATCGCCCATCTCCCGCGTGCCGCAAATCTTCACACCCGCCTCGCCGATGTCGCGCGTCCGGTGACCGTCCTCGAGCACGCGCAGCACGGCCGCATCGATCCGGTCGGCGTCGGCCCCCTTGTTGAGCGAGTAGCGCAGTAGCATGGCCGCCGAGAGGATGGCGGCGATGGGGTTGGCCAACCCCTGACCCGCGATGTCCGGGGCCGTCCCGTGGACCGGCTCGTAGAGACCCCCGCTGCCGCCGAGGCTCGCCGACGGCAGCATGCCCATGGAGCCGGCCAGGATGGCCGCCTCGTCCGACAGGATGTCGCCGAAGGTGTTCTCGGTCACGATGGTATCGAAGTGAGTCGGCTTATGGACGAGCGCCATGGCGCAGTTGTCCACGAGCACGTGCTCGAGCTGCACCTGGGGATAGTCCTTCGCCACTCGCGTGACCACCTCGCGCCACAGCTGCGACACCACCAGCACGTTGGCCTTGTCCACCGAGGCCAGCCGCTTCTTGCGCTTCATGGCGACGTCGAAAGCGGCGCGGGCGACCCGCTCGATCTCCCGGGAGGTATAGGCCATGGTGTTCACTGCCCGGGCGCCGCCGTCGGCGAATTCCTCCCGCCCCCGGGGCTCTCCGAAATAGAGGCCGCCCGTGAGCTCACGGATGACCATGATGTCCGTGCCTTCGACCACTTCGCGCTTGAGCGGCGAGGCGTCCACCAGCATGGGGAAGCACCTGGCGGGTCTCAGGTTGGCGAAGAGGTCGAGCTCTTTGCGAAGACCCAGCAGCCCACGCTCGGGCTTCTGCTCCTGAGGCAGGTGGTCCCACTTGGGCCCGCCCACCGCGCCGAAGAGGATGGCATCGCTCTCCTCGCAGAGCTTGAGCGTCGACGGGGGCAGCGGCTCACCGGCGGCGTCGATGGCCGCGCCGCCGATGAGGGCCGGCTCGAACTCGAACGAGACGCCGGTGGCTTTGCCCACGACCTCGAGGACGCGGCGGGCCTCGGGCGTCACTTCCTGCCCGATGCCGTCGCCGCCCAGGAGCGCGATCTTGTGCGTCGCCACTATGCAGTCACCACTTAAGGGCCGATCTCTTTCTCTTTGGCCTTGTGCCCGGCCGCCGGCTGGACCAGCCGGTTGAGCGCGTTCACGTAGGCGCGTGCGCTCGCCTCGATCACGTCCGTCGAGCTGCCCTTGCCCGGCACCACGGTGCCGTCGAAATCCACCCTGACCGAGACCTCGCCAAGGGCGTCCTTGCCCGAGGTGACGGATCGGAGCTGGTAGTCCTGGAGCCGCCCCTTGAGCCCGGTGATGGCGTCGATGGCGTTGAGCACGGCGTCCACCGGTCCGTCGCCGACCCCCGAGTCCTGGAACACCTCCGTATCCTTCTTGAGCCGCACGGTTGCCGACGGGATGATGCCGGTCCCGCTGATCGTGTGCAGGTAGTCGAGCGCGTACGTCTCCGGCACCTGGGCGATCTCGTCCTTCACGATGGAGATCAGGTCCTCGTCGAAGATCTCCTTCTTCTTGTCGGCGAGGTCCTTGAACCGCTTGAAGGCCTTGCCGAGCTCCGCCTCCTCGAGTACGAACCCGAGCTCCTTCAATCGCGCCGCCAGCGCGGCCCGGCCCGAGTGCTTGCCCATGACGAGCTTGTTGGCGGCCCGGCCGATATCCTCCGGCCGCATGATCTCGTACGTGAGCTTCTCCTTGAGCACCCCGTCCTGATGGATGCCCGCCTCGTGCGCGAAGGCGTTCTCGCCGACCACCGCCTTGTTCGGCTGGACGTGCACGCCGGTGATGGACGAGAGCAGGCGCGACGACTTGAAGATCTCCTCCGTTCGCACCTGGGTGTCGGTCTCGAAGAAGTCCCTCCGCGTCTTGAGAGCCATCACGATCTCTTCGAGGGAGGCGTTGCCGGCCCGTTCCCCGATGCCGTTGATGGTGCACTCGATCTGCCGCGCTCCCGCCCGAATGGCCGCCAGCGAGTTGGCCACCGCCTGGCCGAGATCGTTGTGGCAGTGCACGGACAGAACGGCCTTGGCGCTGTTCTTCACCTTCTCCCGGATCTTCATGATCCGGAGGAACCACTCCTCGGGGATGGCGTAGCCGACGGTATCGGGGATGTTGATGGTGCCCGCGCCCGCGTCGATGACCGCCTCCAGCACCTCGCACATGTAGTCGAAGTCCGTCCGCGAGGCATCCTCGGGCGAGAACTCGACGTCCTCGCAGTATCCGCGCGCGTGTTTGACGGCCTCCACTGCCGCCTTCAGCACCTCGGCGCGGCTCTTCCTGAGCTTGTACTTCAAATGGATGTCCGACGTCGCCACGAAGGTGTGGATGCGCGAGCGGCGCGCGTACTTGACCGCCTCCCACGCCCGGTCGATGTCGCCCAGGCCCACGCGGCTGAGACCGCAGATGATGGGCGAGCCCTCGAGCGAGCCCACCTGCTTGGCCACCTCGCGCACCGCCTCGAAGTCCTCGTCCGAGGAGATGGGGAAGCCGGCCTCGATGACGTCCACGTTCAGGCGGGCGAGCTGCCGCGCCATCTCGAGCTTCTCCTGCGTGTTCATCGAAAAGCCCGGCGCCTGCTCGCCATCCCTGAGCGTCGTGTCGAAGATGATTATCCGGTCCATTGCGTATCCTCCACCGCGCTAGTGCGCGTCCCTGGTTACCTTCTCGTTAACCTGCGGTTGATCCAAGAGGCGGCGCGCCCACACGGGGCGCGTAGGACCGCTCAGCAGGTACAGCGAGAAGAGAATGAACAGGAACCACTGCGGGTGCGTCGCGACGATGAGCACGCCCATGACCACGAGCACGAGCACCTGGGCGGGCCGGCGGCGCGCGAAGTCCACTTCCTTGAAGCTGTAGTAGCGGAACGTCGAAACCATGAGAAGCGCCACCACGACCGTTCCCACGCTGATGAGGGCCGCCTGCCAGCGCGAGATGTCGACCCCCTCGAGCAGGAGCGCGGTCGAGGCGACGATGCCGGCCGCGGCGGGCGTGGGCAGCCCCACGAAATAGCGCCGGTCCGTGACGCCCTGGTGCACGTTGAAGCGCGCGAGGCGCAGCGCGCCGCAGATCACGAAGAGAAAAGCGCCGAGCCAGGCGATGCGGCCCGCCTGCGAGAGCACCAGCGAGTAGAGCATGAAGGCGGGGGCGACGCAGAACGACACCACGTCGGCCAGCGAGTCAAACTCCACGCCGAACTGGGTGGTGGTCCGGGTCAGCCGCGCCACCTTGCCGTCGAGAATGTCCAGCACCATGCCGACGAAGACGGCCACCGCCGCCTCGACGAAGCGCGACTGGGCCGAGAGCACGATGGCGAGAAAGCCGCAGAAGAGATTGGCCGTCGTGAGCAGGCTCGGGAGCAGAAAGATGCCGCGGCGCGGATGCTCGCGCAGCTCCTGCCAGCGCCGGCGGCGCGGATGCCGCGCCCCCTCCCCGCTCTGATGTCGCCGTCTCACCTCAGCACTCCCATCACCGTTTCGCCGCCCCTGACTCTGTCACCCACGCGGACCCGGATCTCGGTCTCGCGCGGGACCACGAGGTCCGTGCGCGAGCCGAACCGGATCAGCCCATACCGCTCGCCCGCCTGGAGCTTGTCACCCTGCCTCGCCCGGCACACGATGCGCCGCGCGACCACTCCCGCGATCTGTTTCACGCCGACCCGAGCGTTCTCGCCCTGGAGGGCCACGGTGCAGCGCTCGTTCAGCTCCGAGGCCTCGTCACGGTACGCGGCCAGGAATCGCCCGGCCACGTACTCGACACCCTCGACCAGGCCCGCCACGGGCGAGCGGTTGACGTGCACGTCGAGCGGCGACAGAAAGATCGACACCCGCACCGCACGTCCCACCCACCGGTCGTCGATCTCCGTCACTTGCATCACTCGGCCGTCCGCCGGGGCAAGCACGGCGCCCGGAACGGCCGGCGCGGTCCGATCGGGATCGCGAAAAAAAGCCAGGCAGCACAGCGCCACGGCGCCCAGCACGGTCGCCGCCGGCCACCAGCCCACCCAGCCCAGAATACACGCCGCCGCCGCGGGTGGGAAGACAAAGGGCCACCCCTCGGCGGCGACGGGAATGCGCACGCGCTCTCCGGCCGCCGCTACGCCCTCGGCGGCTTGATCCAGGACATCATCTTGCGCAGCCGCGCCCCGACCTCCTCGATCGGGTGCTCTGCCTCGCGCTTCCGCATAGCGAGGAAGCCGGCGCGGTGAGCCTGGTTCTCCAGGATCCACTCGCGGGCGAACTGGCCGGACTGGATCTCGCCGAGGATGCGCTTCATCTCGGCCTTCGTCTCGGAACTGACGACGCGCGGGCCACGCGTGTAGTCGCCGTACTCGGCCGTGTCGGAGACGGAATATCGCATGTAGGCGAGGCCGCCCTGGTAGAAGAGATCGACGATCAGCTTCATCTCGTGCATGCACTCGAAATACGCGACCTCCGGCTGGTAGCCCGCCTCGATCAAGGTCTCGAATGCGCTCTTGATGAGGTGCGAGACACCGCCGCACAGTGTCGTCTGCTCGCCGAAGAGGTCGGTCTCCGTCTCCTCCTTGAACGTGGTCTCGATGACGCCCGCGCGCGTGCAGCCGACGCCCTTGCCGTACGCCAGCGCCATGTCCCGCGCCTTGCCCGACACGTCCTGGTACACGGCGACAAGGGCGGGCACTCCCGGGCCTTGCGTGAACAGGTCTCGCATCACGTGCCCCGGGGCCTTCGGCGCGATCATCGACACGTCCACGTCGGGCGACGGCACCACCTGGTTGAAGTGGATGTTGAAGCCGTGGGCGAACATGAGCGTCTTGTTCTTGCCGAGCACGCCCTTGATCGATTCCTCGTAGACCTGCCGCTGGGTCTGGTCGGGGAGCAGGATCATGATGATGTCCGACGCCGCCGCGGCGTCGTTGACGGTCATCACCTTGTGGCCTTCCTTTTCGGCCCGGGCCCAAGTCTTCGAGCCCTTGTAGAGACCGACGACGACATCCTGCCCCGAGTCCTTCAGGTTCAGCGCGTGCGCGTGCCCCTGGCTGCCGTACCCGATGATGGCGATCTTCTTGCCCTTGATCAGTCCGAGGTCAGCGTCCTGGTCGTAGAAAATCTTCGCCGGCATGTGGTGTGCTCTCCTGTGAGTTGTTAGTCCGCGAACCCGACCACGCGCGGATCCTGGGTGGCCGGGCGCGCGGGGGCGGCCTTGCCGAGTTTTTCCTCCACGCGCCGCAGCCGCATCTTCGGGCTCCGGGCGATGGCGACCTTGCCCGTGCGCACGACTTCCTGGACACCGAAGGGCCGGAGCAGCTCGAGGATGGCCTCGATCTTCGACTCTTCACCCGTGACCTCGAGGGTGTAGCTCGCGGCGGTGACGTCGACGACCTTCGCGCGGAAGATGTCCGCGACCCTGAGGATCTCGGCGCGGGCGGCGGGCTCCGCGTTCACGCGGACCAGCAGCATCTCGCGCTCCACGTGGGTCTCTTCGCTCAGGTTGATGACCTTGATGACGTCGATGAGCTTGTGCAGCTGCTTCATGACCTGCTCGATGACGAAGGCGTCCCCGGCGACGACGAGCGTCATCCGCGAAACGGACGGGTCGAGCGTCTCTCCCACCGAGAGGCTCTCGATGTTGTAGCCCCGCGCCGAGAAGAGGCCGGCCACTCGCGAGAGCACGCCGAACTTGTTCTCGACCAGAACCGCGATCGTGTGCTTCGTATGCTCGGAGGCGTCGGCCACGGCTAGAATCCCGTCTGCGACTTGGCGGCGCGTTCGCGAGTTTCGGTGCTCGGCGGCGCCAGGATCATGTCGATGTTGGCGCCGCCCGCGGGCACCATCGGGAAGACGCACTCGTCCTTGTTCACCCGGACGTCCAGCACCACGGGCCCGGGCGTCGCGATCATCTTCTCGAGCGCGGGAACTACCTCGGAGGGCTTGGTGGCGCGGATGCCCGTGCAGCCGTAGGCCTCGGCGAGCTTGACGAAGTCGGGGCTCGACCCGAGGTCGATGGCGCAGAAGCGCTCCTTGTAGATGATGCGCTGCCACTGGCGCACCATCCCGTGGCCGCCGTTGTTGATGATGACGATCTTCACGGGCAGGCCCTCTTCGAAGCAGGTCGCCAGCTCCTGGCTGTTCATCGCAAAGGAGCCGTCGCCGTCGACGTTGATCACGAGCTTGCCCGGGTTGCCAGCCTGGACGCCCATGGCCGTGGGCAGGCCATAGCCCATGGTGCCCAGCCCTCCCGACGTGCACCACATGCGCGGGTGCTTGAACCGGTAGTACTGCGCCGCCCACATCTGGTGCTGGCCCACGCCGGTGACCATCAAGGCCTCGCCGTTGGTCAGGTTGGAGATCTCCTCAATCACGTACTGCGGCTTGATGACGTCGTCGCTCCACTCGTAGCGGAGCGGCTGGTCGCGCTTCCACTCCGCGATCTGGTCCGCCCACTGGCGCCGCGCTTCCTTGACGGCACCCGCCGGGTAGGTCTTCATCTCCTCGCGGACCGCCCCCACGAGCTTGGCCAGCACGCGCTTGCAGTCGCCCACGATCGGGATGCCGACCTGGATGTTCTTCGAGATGGACGACGGGTCGATGTCGATGTGGATGATCTCGGCGTTGGGCGCGAAGGCGTCCACGCGCCCGGTGACGCGGTCGTCGAAGCGCGCGCCGATGGCCACGAGGCAGTCCGAGTCGTGGACGGCCATGTTGGCGTAGTACGTCCCGTGCATGCCCAGCATGTCGAGCGAGAGCGGGTGGGCCATCGGGAAGGCGCCCAGGCCCATGAGGGTCTGGGTCACCGGCACCTGCGTCAGCTCGGCCAGTTCGTAGAGTTCCGGCGAGGCGTTCGACGAGATGACGCCGCCCCCCACGTAGAGCACGGGGCGTTTGGCCCGCACGAGCGAGCGCGCGGCCTTCTTGATCTGCCCGGGGTGCCCGTCATAGGTCGGGTTGTAGGAGCGCAGGTGGACGCTCTCCGGGTACTCGAAGGTCCACTCCTTGACCAGGATGTCCTTGGGCAAATCGACGTGCACCGGGCCCGGGCGGCCGGTGGACGCGATGTGGAACGCCTCCTTGATGATCACGGCGAGATCCTTGCCGTCCTTGACGAGGAAGTTGTGCTTGGTCGCGGAGCGCGTGATGCCGACGTTGTCGGCCTCCTGGAAGGCGTCGTTGCCGATCAGGTGGGTCGGCACCTGCCCGGTGAAGGCGACGAGAGGGATCGAGTCCATGAGGGCGTCCTGCAGCGCCGTGACCAGGTTGGTCGCCGCCGGCCCCGACGTGACCAGGCAGACGCCCGTCCGGCCCGTCGTGCGGGAGTAGCCCTCGGCCGCGTGCCCGGCGGCCGCTTCCTGGCGGACCAGGATGTGGCGGATGCCTTCGAAGTCGTACAGCACGTCGTAGATCGGCAGCACGGCGCCGCCGGGAAGGCCGAAGATGGTGTCCACGCCCTCACGCTTCAAGCACTCGAGCAGAATCCGCGCCCCTGAAAGCTTCACAGCCCGTCCCTCCATCGGTGCATGTGGTTAGAGGAGCCCCGCGGACACGAGGCTCTCCTTGATCTCTTCGATGCCGTCGCCGTCCGGCGTGCCGAGTGGCGCCCGGCACGGGCCGCCGTAGAAGCCCTGCAGGTCCAGGGCCGCCTTGAGCCCGCCTATGCCGTAGCGGCCGGGCACGCCCCGGTCCGCCAGCACCATCCGGGCCGCGAGCGCCTTCGCTTCCTCCCACCGTCCCTGCTTCGCGAGCGAATACACCTCGCAGAACTCCCGCGCCGCGATGACCGCCAGCGCGAGGATGCCGCCCGACGCGCCGATGGGCAGCGCGGGCAGGAGCGCGGACGCCGAGCCCACCATCACGTGGAAAGTCTTGGGCGTCAGGTGGATGGTGTGCGCCGCCTGCGGAATATTGCCCGAGGAATCCTTGATGCCGCACACGTTCGGGTGCTCGGCGATCCGGGCGACCGTGTCGGGCTCGAGATTGATCCCCGTGTTGACGGGAAAGTTGTAGAGGATGATCGGGATCGGCGACGCCTCGGCGACGGCCAGATAGTGCCGCACCTGCGCCCCGGCCTGCGCGAATCCTTTCGTGAAGTAATGCGGCGTAATCACGATGGCCGCGTCCGCTCCGATCTCGGCCGCCCGCCTGGTCTGGCGGATCGTGTGCAGCGTGGAGTTCGTCCCCGTGCCCGCGATGAAGGCTTGGTTGCGGGGGATCGCCTCCCGCGCGGCGACCAGGACGGCGTCCCGCTCGCTCTCGGACAGCATCGGGAACTCGCCCGTCGAGCCGAGGACGACGTAGCCGCTCAGCGGGGTCTCGCTCCACTTGCGAAGGTTCGCTTTCAGCCGGTCCGTCGCGACCTCGTCGCCGCGGAACGGCGTGGGCACCGGTAGGTAGACGCCGTGGAGGTCCCTCATCTCGCCGCCCTCCGGAGCTTCGAGGCCCGCTCCTTGATCCGCGCCTGGGCGGACGCGAGCCACGCAATCGGCACCATGTACGGAGAGCACGACACGTAGTCCATGCCCACGCGGTGGCAGAACTCGACCGAGGAGGGCTCGCCGCCGTGCTCGCCGCAGATGCCCACCTTGAGGTCCTTCTTCTTCCTGCGGCCGCGCTCGATGCCGATCTCGACCATCTCCCCGACGCCTTCCTGGTCGAGCACCGCAAAGGGGTCGTTCGGGAGCAGCTTCTTTTCGAGGTAGAACGGCAGGAACTTGCCGATGTCATCCCGGCTGTAGCCGAAGGTCATCTGCGTCAGGTCGTTGGTCCCGAACGAGAAGAAGTCGGCGTGCTCGGCGAGCTTGTCGGCGATCAGGGCCGCGCGCGGCACTTCGATCATCGTGCCGACCGTGTACCCGACCTTCACGCCCATCTCGGCCACCGTCTTATCCGCGATCCGCGCCGTCATGTCGCGCGTGAGCTTCATCTCCGGAACGGTACCGGTCAGGGGGATCATGATCTCGGGCTCTACGTGCACGCCCCGCCCGGCGACCTGGCACGCTGCCTCCATGATGGCCCGCACCTGCATCTCGTAGATCTCCGGGAACGTGATGCCGAGCCGGCAGCCCCGATGGCCCAGCATCGGGTTGGCTTCCTGGAGCGCCTCGATCCGCGCCTTGACCGCGCCCAGCTCCTGGTGCCGCGCCGGGTTGATGCCGAGCGCGTCGAGCCTCGTGTACTCCTCGAGGACCTCCTTGTAGTTCGGCAGGAACTCGTGGAGCGGCGGGTCCAGCAGCCGGATGGTCACCGGATAGCCGTTCATGGCGGTGAAGATCCGGATGAAGTCCTCCCGCTGAAACGGCAGGAGTCTATCCACGGCTTTGCGCCGGCCCTGCTCGTCGCGGGCCATGATCATCTCGCGGACGATCGGGATCCGGTCGTCCTTGAAGAACATGTGCTCGGTCCTGACGAGACCGATGCCTTCGGCCTTGAACACCCGGGCCTTGGCGGCATCTTCCGGCGTGTCGGCGTTGGCGCGTACCCTGGTCGTGCTGACCTTTCGTGCCCAGTCCAGCAGCTCGTTGAACTCGTCAGACAGCTCCGGGTCCACGAGCGGGAGGGCCCCCATGACCACTTCACCCGTCGCGCCGTTCAACGTGACGACCTGCCCCTCGCGCACTACCCACCGGCCCGCGCGGAAGAGACGGTTCTCCTCGTCCACGACCACGTCGCCGGCGCCCACCACGCAGCTCTTGCCCCAGCCACGCGCGACGACGGCTGCGTGGGAGGTCAGGCCGCCCCGTGAGGTCAGCACCCCCTGGGCCGCGTGCATCCCCGCCACGTCCTCGGGCGAGGTCTCCTGGCGAACGAGGATGACGTGCCCCTCGCGCAGCGCCATCTCGACGGCCTTCTCGGGATCGAACACGACCTTGCCCACCGCCGCCGCGGGCGTGGCGGCGAGCCCCTGCGCGATGGCGGTGTACGTGGCCTTTGGGTCGACCGTCTTCACCAGGAGCTGGTTGAGAGAGGCGGGCTCGACGCGCAGCAAGGCCGTGTCGCGGTCGATCAGCCGTTCGCGCACCATCTCGACAGCGATGCGCACAGCCGCGGCCCCGGTGCGCTTGCCCGAGCGCGTCTGGAGGATGAAGAGCCGCCCTTCCTGGACGGTGAATTCGATGTCCTGCATGTCCCGGTAGTGGCGCTCGAGTCGGTCCTTGATGGCCACGAGCTCGTCGTAGACCTCCGGCATGGTGTCCTTGAGCGTGGCAATCGCCTGCGGGGTGCGGATGCCCGCCACGACGTCCTCGCCCTGCGCGTTGATGAGGAACTCGCCGAAGAAGCGGCGCTCGCCGCTCGAGGGATCACGGGTGAAACAGACGCCCGTCCCGGAGCTCTCCCCGAGGTTGCCGAACACCATCGCCATGACGGTGACGGCGGTGCCCCAGTCGTCGGGCAACCGGTTGATGCGCCGGTAGTCCACGGCCTTCTTGGCGAACCACGAGTCGAAGACGGCGCTGATCGCGAGCTTGAGCTGCTCGGGCGGATCCTGAGGGAACGGCTTGCCCGTGCGCGTCTGGACGAGCTGCTTGAACTCGGCCACGAGGGCTTTGAGGGGCTCGGGCTGGAGGTCGGCATCGGTCTTCGCGCCAGCGGAGGCCTTGGCGCGATCGAGCAGCTCGTCGAAGGCGCGGCGCTCGATGCCGAGCACGACGTCGCCGAAGATGGTGATGAATCGCCGGTAGCAGTCCCACGCAAACCGCTCGTTCTTGGTCCACCGCGCGAGGCCGATCACCGTCCGGTCGTTGAGCCCGAGATTGAGCACGGTATCCATCATGCCGGGCATGGACGCGCGGGCTCCGGAGCGGACCGACACGAGGAGCGGCTTGGCCGCGTCCCCGAGCTTCAGGCCGACGGCGGCCTCGAGGCGGGCCATCCCGGCCAGCACCTGTTCCCAGAGCCCCGCCGGATACTTGCGGCCTCCGGAGCTGTAGGCGGCCCAGGCTTCGGTCGTGATCGTGAATCCGGGCGGCACGGGCACGCCCAGGTTGGTCATCTCCGCGAGCTCGCATCCCTTGCCACCCAGAAGGTGGCGAAGCGCGCTGGAGCCGTCCGCCTTGCCGTTGGCGAAGAAGTACACGTACTTGGTCTGGCGGGCGGAGGGCTTCCGGGGCTTGGTCCGTGCTCTCCTGTGTGGCGTGGCGCGTGGCATTCAGCGACCCTCTCGGCTGCGACCGCCTCGGTCGGGCCGGACGACGTGCAGAGAAACAAAGGCAGGCCCCGAGAAGGCCTGCGCTATCCAAGAATGCTACTCCGAGGGACGCGGTTGTGTCAATGAATATTGTTGCGCAACGGGCACTTACGCGTCTTCAGCGAGGACTCTTTCTTCGGGGCGCGGGCTTGCGCGCTCGACGGGAGGCCGGACGCCTGCGCAGACCACCGGTGACGAGTCCCTCGACTGCCGTCAGATGATCGAGCATGGCCCGGCGGGCTCCGGCCTCGTCGCGCCGGCGGATGGCTTTGAGGATCCGCCGGTGGTCCTGATGGGAGCGGGTCGGCCTGCCGGGAGTGTGCAGGCTCTCTTCCCGGCTCTGGGCCAGCAGGTCCACGAGCGCGCTGACGATGCGCACGATGGCGCGGTTGTGGGCGCTCTGCGCGATGGCCGCATGGAGCGCCGAGTCCTGAGCCATGCCCGTCCGCCCGCGCGCGACCTCTCGCGCCTGCTCGGCGAGGATGCGCTCCATCTCAGCGAGCTCCTCGCGGGTGGCGCGTCGCGCCGCCAGGGCCGCGATCGCGGGCTCGAGGAGGTGGCGCGCCTCGAAGAGCTCTCCCACCGCCTCGCGGTACGGCAGGATGACGAGGGCCAGCGGTTCGACGAGGGCCTCGACCGAGACGTCGCGAACAAAGGCTCCCTCCCCCGCCCGGATCTCGATGAGCCCGCGGGTCTGCAGAGATCGCAGCGCCTCACGCACGGAAGTTCTGCTGACACGGAAGCTGTCGGCCAGGTCCCGCTCGGGCGGCAGCCTGTCGCCGGACTTGAGGTGGCCGTCGGCGATCAAGGCCCTGACCTGGCGGACGATGTCCTCGTAGATCCGGACGGACTTGACGGGCTCGAGATCCATTGCGCTTATGCCCGCCCGCGCTGGCGGTTGTCGCGAGCGGCCGCCCGGGCGAGCCACCAGCCGAGGCCGAGCACGAACACGCCGAGCACGATCGACAGCCACTGGTCGGCTGCGTCGGCCGCGCGGCCGAGCCAGCGTTCCACGATGGGATCATTGGCCATCATCTCTCCGGCAACATATCCCAGCACGGCGCCTCCCACCCAGACGATCCACTCGTGTCGGGCCATGAGCCTGGCCAGGAGCCCGCTGCCCCAGACGACGAGCGGCAGCGAGAGCGCGACCCCGAAAACCACGAGGAGCACGTTGCCCTTGGCGGCGGCGGCGTCGCCTCCCCGAGCGACGTGCCCTGCCGTGCGCTCCCATGCTCGCCCTGGCCGGGACGCACGAGCCTGACGGCGATCCAGATGAGGGCGAGGCCTCCGGCAAGCTGGAGCAGCGGGATGCTCAGGAGCAGGCTCACGGCCACGATGAAGGCGACGCGGAGGCCTACCGCCCCCACCGTGCCCCAGATCCGACCGAGGAGCTGCTGGTGAGGCGACAGCTCCCGCACGGCCAGCGCGATCACGAGGGCGTTGTCGCCGGCAAGGGAGATGTCGATCAGGACGATGCCGAGGAGGCGTGCCCAAAACTCCGGGTCCACGAGGGCCGTCACGTCGCGCGCCTCGAGGGCTGACGACGGGCGAGCCACCAGCCCACTCCCGTGAGGATGGCGGCCACGGCCAGCGGGAACGGATAGGCGAGCGCGTGCACCACCGCTCCCAGACGCCGCTCGACCACCGGGTCCTCGAGAATCATGTCGCCCGCCACGTAGCCGAGAACGCCGCCGCCGATCCAGATGATGGCCGGATAGCGGCTCATGAGGGTCGCGAGGACGCCGCTGCCGACGATGACGATCGGTACGGACATGGCGATGCCGATCGCGACCAGCACCATGTCGCCGTGGGCGGCGGCGGCGATCGCGAGCACGTTGTCGAGGCTCATCGTCACGTCCGCCACGAGGATGAGCCACACCGCGTGCCACAGCGACCGGCCGTGGCGGCCCGCTTCCGCCTCGCCCCCTTCGGGCTGGACGAGCTTGTAGGCAATCCACAGGAGCACGGCGCCCCCCGCGATCCGGAGAAAGGGAATGGCGAGGAGCGCGCTGATAGCGCCCACGAAGACCAGCCGGAGCACCACCGCACCCGCGGCGCCCCAGACCAGGCCGAGAATCCGCTGGTGCCGCGGCAGAGAGCGCACCGCGAGCGCGATGAGGATCGCGTTGTCGCCGGAGAGGAGGAGGTTGAGGAACCCGATCTCGAGGAGACGGATCCAGAACTGCGGACCGAGGTCGAGAGAAATCACGCCGGAAGAGCCGCTCTCAGGTCTCCCGGGGAGAGACGGCTGGCGCCGGAAGACCCCGGAGGCGGCGCCACCAGGGCGTGATCGCGGGCAGCGCGAAAAAGAAGAGCGCCACGATCGTGATGGCCCCGGAGATGGGTCGCTCGAGGAGGATCAAGAGCGAACCCTGCGACATGATGAGGCTCTGGCGCAAGGCGTTCTCCGCCAGGTCGCCGAGGACGAGGGCGAGCACGAGCGGAGCCAGTGGATAGTCGAGCTTCTTGAAGACATAGCCGATCACGCCGAAGATGAGCATGTACCAGATGTCGATCATGCGGCCGTTGACCGAGTAGGCCCCGACGGCGCACACGGAGACGATGAGCGGCGTGAGGATCGCGAAGGGCACGCGCAGGATGGCGGCGAAGAGCGGGACGAAGGCCAGCACCATGATGACGCCGATGACGTTGCCTGTGTACATGCTGGCAATGAGCCCCCAGACGAACTCGGGCTTCTCCTTGAAGAGCATCGGCCCCGGCTGGAGCCCCCAAATGATGAGCCCGCCGAGCATGACGGCCGCGGTCGGCGAGCCCGGGATGCCGAGCGTGATCATGGGCAGAAGCGAGGCGCCGCCCGCCGCGTGCGCGGCGGTCTCGGGCGCCACGACCCCTTCGATATCACCCTGGCCGAAGCTCTCCGGGTGCTTCGAGAAGCGCTTGGCGAAGGAGTAGCTCATGAACGAGGCGGGCGTCGCCCCGCCGGGCTTGAAGCCCATCCAGAATCCGATGAAGCAGCTGCGCAGGAAGGTCCGCCAGTACCGTGGCAGGGTGCGCCACGTCTCCCAGACCACGCGAGGCTTGATCTTCGCCGAGGCACCCCTGAAGGACAGGCCCTCTTCCATGGTCAGCAGGATCTCTCCGATGCCGAAGAGGCCGATCACGGCCACGATGAAGTCGAATCCCTTCATGAGGTCCGTGAAGCCGAAGGTCATCCGCAGCGTGCCGGTCACGATGTCGAGCCCGACCGCGGCCAGGATGAAGCCGATCAGGATCGACACGAGCGATTTGAGCGCGCTGCCGCCGCCGAGCCCCACGAAGGACGAGAAGGTCAGGAGCTGGATGGCGAAGAACTCGGGCGGGCCGAACTTGAGCGCCACCTCCGCCAGGAGGGGCGCGAAGAGCGTGATCAGGACCACGGCGAACAGCGCCCCCACGAAAGACGACGTGAAGGCCGCCGTCAGCGCCTGCCCGCCTTGTCCGTTGCGGGCCATGGGAAAGCCGTCGAACGTGGTGGCCACCGACCAGGGCTCGCCCGGGATGTTGAACAGGATGGACGTGATGGCGCCCCCGAAGAGCGCGCCCCAGTAGAGGCTCGTGAGCAGGATGATGGCCGACGTCGGCGGCATGGAGAAGGTCAGCGGCAGCAGGATGGCGACCCCGTTGGCGCCGCCGAGGCCCGGCAGCACGCCGATGATGGTGCCGAGCGCGATGCCGATGACGGCGAGAAGGAGGTTGTGCGGCTGAAGCGCGATCTGGAAGCCGAGGAGGAGGTTCTCGAGACCCATGGGTCAGTAGCCGAGGTAAGTTTCCAGCGGGCCCTTCGGCATGGGCACGAGGAACCAGATCTCGAAGACGTAGAAGGTCACCGCCGATACCGTCACGCTCACCACGATCACGGACAGCCAAGAGTGCCGCCCGATCCAGCGCATGTAGGCGGCCGTGTACAGCGTTGTGGCGACGTAGAGGCCGAGCCAGGGCGTGGCGAGGACGAAGGCCGTGGCCGGCAGCAGCACCTTGAGAACGGGCTCAATGGCCCCAGGCCGGATGAAGGGCGTGCGGTCGGCGCTGCGGAAGGCCTTCGCCGCGATCACCAGGCAGGCCCCGACCATGATGACGCCGAGCCAGAACGGAAAAAAGCCGCTCTTGGGACCGTCGGTACCCCAGCCGATACCGATGCGGAGCGAATCCCAGATCACGAGCACGCCGCCCGCGATCAGCACGAATGCCGTCGTAAGATCCGCCGCGCGCATGCTGGGTCTACTTCTTCAGGAGGCCGCCCTTGTCCATGAGCTCCTTGTGAACCTTGTCCTCTTTCTCCATCCACGCGGAGAGCTCGGGGTCGGTCAGCCAGGCGGGCTTGAGCGCCCCTTCGGTCATGTACGCCTTGAACTCGGGAGTGTCCATGACCTTCCTCAACATGCCCTGGTACCAGGCGACGGCCTCTTTCGGCATGTCCGGCGGGCCGAAGATCCCGCGCAGCATGAGGTACGTGATGTCGGCGCCGAGGGCCTCCTTGACGGTGGGGATGTCCTTCCATTCCGCCACCGGGATGCGGGCCGAGTCGAAGACCGCCAACGGCCGGACGCGGCCGGCCTTCCAGTGGCTGACGCACTCGATCGGGTTATTGACCGTGGAGTCCACGTGCTTGCCGACGAGGTTGACGCAAACCTCTCCGCCGCCCTTGAACGGCACGTAGATGAACTTCACGTGGAGCGCCTGCTCGATCTGGATCGTGATGATCTGGTCTTCCTGGGCTGAGCCGGTGCCGCCCATCTTCATCGTGCCGCCCTTCTCCTTGACGGCGGCCAGGTACTCGCGGGCCGTCTTGTACGGCGTCTCTGCGTTGACCCAGAGGATGAACTCGTCGAGCGCCATGCGGGCGACGGGCGTCAATTCCTTCCAGGAGAAGGGGATGCCCGTGTGGAGCGGCGTCGTGAAGATGTTCGACAGGGTGATCACGAGGGTGTGGGCGTCGCCCTTCTTCCCTTTGACGTGGAGAAAACCTTCGGCCCCCGCCCCACCCGACTTGTTGACGACGATGAGCGGCTTGGGCGAGAGCTTGTGCTTTTCCGCCAGTCCCGAGATCAACCGCGCCATCTGGTCCGCGCCGCCGCCGGTGCCTGCCGGGACGACGAACTCGATGGGCTTGGTGGGCTCCCAGGCCGCCTGTGCGGCGTCGGGCGCGCCGGCGATGAGGACAGCAGCGAGTAGAAGACCCACAGTCCGTCGCCGTTGACGTGTCATGTCCTACCCTCCTTGCGGAGCGGGCAGTCTCGAGGCCGAACGAGCCACCTGACCTGGGCACAAACGTGTGTCAACACGGTAACGACGGAGCTTCACTTCCCGCTGTGATGCGTGCGGGGCCGGGCGGCCCGCGGACGCCGCCCGACCCCGTCCGAGACCTCCTACCGCGGGCGGCCTTCCTTCCAGAACGGAATAACGCCCGGGATTTCCCACTTGTTCCACATCTCGTCCACCTTGGCCTGGAAGTACTCGATGTCCTCCTCGAGGAAATGGGCGAAGCGGCCCTGCTTGAGGAGGTACTCGCGCACCGGCTTCCGCGGGCGCCCTTCCACGATGGCCTTGGTCTTGCCGTAGTGGCGCACCACGCCGTCCTCGACTTCGTAGAGCGGGAAGATGCCGGTTTCGACGGCCAGCTCGCCCAGCTCGTGGCTGAGCATGGGGTCGTAGTCCCAGCCCTTCGGGCACGGGTCGAGGGAGTGGATGAAGGTCGGGCCGCCGATCGACAGCGCCTTCCTGACCTTGTTCATCATCTCGACGGCGTAGGAGGCGTCCACCGTCGCGACGTACCGGCACTCGGGATGGCCGGCCGCCAGCATGCCTGCCATGTTCTTCTTCCAGCGGGTGTGGATCAGGCGCTTGACCGAGCCCGGAGGGCTGAACGTGGTGTTGGCGCCGTACGGCGTCGAGCCCGAGAGCTGGATGTCGGTGTTGGCGTACGACTCGTTGTCGTACATCAGGATGAGCGAGTTGTACTCCCGGTGGGTCAGGGTCGCCGAGATCGCGCCCAGGCCCATGTCCGCCCCGCCGCCGTCGCCGCAGAACGCGATGACGTTGATGGGCTCGGACTTCATCTTGCCCTTCTTCATGAGCGCCTTGAGTCCCGCGGCCGTGCCGAGCGCCGCCGAGCCTGAGGAGCCGAGCTGCGTATGCATCCACGGCACCACCCAGGGCGTCGTGTAGTACGTCGTGTTGGCGACGTACATGCAGCCGGTCGCTCCCAGGACTATGGTCCGCGGCCCGGCGGCCTTGACCATGAGCTTCATCACCAGAGCCGACTCGCACCCCTGACAGGTGCGGTGCCCGGAGGTGAAGTACTCCTCGAGCGTTACCTTCTTAACCCCACGGAAAGGCTCGAGGATCTGCGTCGCGTTCGTGAACGCTTCAGCCATGTGATTTCTCCCTATTCCCTTACGCCCAACCACTGCGTGCTAAGGGGAGACTTGCCGGACTTCGCCGCCTCGAAGCAGAGATCAGTGACCTTGTAGACGTCCTCCAGCGTGACCTCGCGACCGCCGAGGCCGCAGATGAAGGACAGGAGCGGCGGCCGCTTCTCGGCGTTGTACATGGCCGCCCGGATCTCGTTGGCGACCACGCCCGAGCCGAAGGGCGAGCCTCATGCCCTTGGCGCGCATGTTGCGAATGCCGACCTTGAACGGCAGCGATATCGTGCCCATGCCCATCAGGATCACATCCGCGTCCTCGGTCATGTACTCCTCGAACCAGGGGTTCTCGGGACCGCGGCCGAAGACGCGCCGGAAGTCGGCGTAGGCCTCCTCGATGACCGTGTAGGCGCGATTCATCGCCTCGTTGTTCTGGCGCCGGATCTCGATGACCCAGTCTTCGTTGGCCTGGGGCGCCACCGTGATGGGGTTGTCCGGGTGCAGCAGGAGATCGCCGCGGTCGTAGCGCGGGAGGAACTTGTCCACCTTGGCCTTGGTCGGCACCTGCACGATCGCCTGGGAGTGCGTGAGGAAGGCGCCGTCGGCGGAGATCGCGATGGGCAGGAAGACCCGCCGGTCCTCGGCGATTCGGTAGGCCAGGAGCGTCGTGTCGAGCATCTCCTGCGCCGTGTCCACCCAGATCAGCATCCAGCCCAGGTCGCGCACCGACAGCGCGTCGTTGTGCTCGACGCCGAAAGCGCCCGGGTCGTCGAGCGCCCGGTTGCCGACCATGGCGACCATCGGGACGCGGAGCGGCGGCGTCACCGTCAGGCACTCCATGGCGTACATCCAGCCGACCCCCGAGGAGCCGCAGAACACGCGCGCGCCCACGGTCGAGGCGTGCTTGACGATTTCGAACTGGCTGTGCTCGCCCTCGGCCACAATGTACTCGGCCTCCAGCTTGCCGTTGGCGATTTTCTTGGCGATCGCCTGCATGACGGTGTCGTAGGGGCGAATCGGGTACGCCGTCACCACGTCGATGTCCGCGAGGGTCAGGGCCTCGGCGCAGGCTTCGCTGCCCGAGATGAGCATCTCCTGGTCGTCGGATGTCGCCGTGGTTGCCGCTGGTTTCTTGGTCTCCACTGCCATTGGGATCTCCTCCTGCCCTAGCGCTGCTTGCCCGCGGCGTTCTCGCCCGGGATGCCCGTTGTG
>WNFD01002236.1_pt1 | contig 19496 bp, 27 predicted proteins | sample 5400491 | NCBI WGS metagenome assembly WNFD01 (sample SAMN13153343, study PRJNA577476) | soil metagenome | isolation source: 120 cm saprolite under Douglas fir tree site 2 hole 2 replicate 2 | place: USA:California | collected 2015-04-18
TGGGCCATGATGTCGCGGCCGGGGATCGGGATCAACGTGCCGTTGTGGGCCACGCAGTTCTCGAACGCGGTCTGCGGCGCCGGCAGCTTGTAGTAGCTCTTGAACGTCATCGTGCTGCCCGACCGCGTGAAGATCGCGTTCGCTCCCCACTCGGGCTTGTCCGTCACGCGGCAGCGCGGCTGCAGACCGCCGCCCCATTCATCGGTGAACAGGATCTTGGTCCCGTCATTATTGAACGTGGCCGAGTGCCAGAACGAGAAGTTCGAGTCGGCGACCGCGCCGATGCGCCTCGGATTGGCCACGTCGTGGATGTCGAGCAGGAGCCCGTAACCGCCGCAGGCCCCACCCGCGAGGCCAATCGCCGGATACACGGTGATATCGTGGCATTGCGTGGGCCCCGGAGGCGGTCCACTCCCGCGCGTGGGCGGGTTGACGATGCGATCGACGATCGTTTGCGCGGACGCTCGGAGGGTGGCGCTGTCCGCCCCCGTCGGCGCCCCGCTTCCGCCGCGGGCCTTGACGATGCTGTCGAGCTGCCCGCGTACGAACACCGGCCCCAGGACGATTTCCACGCCGTGCAGCTTGGCCGTGAACCCACCCTTGGCGCGCGCCTCCGCGGCGGCCTTTGCCGCGGCGGCGATGTCTTCCGGTGCTTCCGCGTGTTGGGGCGGCGCGACCAGGTCCTGGAAGATGCGGGGCGAGCTGACGATGTGCGCCTGCTCCGGATGGGCAAGCGGCACCTGGATCACCTCGATCCGGAACAGGGTGGAGTTCGGATTCGAGTCGAGGGGTGCGCTGGAGCAGCCTGCGAGCTCGTTGGGGGACCGCACCGGCGCCGACCCGGAGACGTAGATGTAGACGTTCGCCGTGTCGGTCGGAGACGTCACCACCGTGTGCGTGTGCGAGCCGCGGCAGGTCTGCACGTCGGTGATGTGACGCGGATTCGCGATGTCGGTGACGTCGAAGATCCGGATCCCGCGTAACCGCTCATGACTCACCGTGTCGCCCACGCCCTGCGTGCCGCAGTCGGTGCGTCCGTTCAATGCCTCACCGGATACGAACAGCAGCTTGCGGTACACCGAGACGTCGCTCTGCGACCCGGGGCACACGAAAGCCCTGTGCAACCGGGGGCTCTTAGGGTCGGTGATGTCCCACACCTGCACGCCGGAAAAGTTGCCCTGAATGACGTAGGGTCCGGTGAACGACAGGTCGGAGTTGATGTAATTGAAATCGCCCGGGGTGCTGCGATTGATGAAGCTGGGCGAGGGTTGCGTGGTCGAGACCAGCTGCATGTTCCAGGCGGCCTGGCCGGCATCCATCCACCCGGCGCGGAGCCCCACCCGCGGGTCGGGGCTGGGCGCCGCCGTGGAGAAGTGGCGCTGGGACGAGCTACACGCGGCGACGGACAGGAGGACGATTGTGTACAACGAATGTGCTTTCACTGAGGGCTCCCTGTGAGGGCATCGAGCATGCGGCTCATACGGTCGATCTCGGTGGTCTGGTCGGCGTTCACGTCGGCGGCGAACCGGAAGATCGGGCCGTCTTCCGCGGCGCCGGGGGTGGCGAGCAGCTGGCCGACCATCGTGAGCGCGCCGCGGTGGTGCTGAATCATGAACGTGAGAAAGAGGCGGTCGAACTGTGACCCGCGCGCCGCGTCCAGCTGGGCCATCTGATCGGGGGTCAGCATGCCGGGCATGAGCATCGGGTGATCCATGCCGGGCATCACGTGGCCGCGTGGGTCGGCGGGCGGCACGACCTCGTTACGCTCGCGTAGCCAGCGCTGCGCGAACGCGATTTCGTCGTTTTGAGCGACCACGATGCGCTCGCACAGGACCCGCACCGCCGGACTGGCGCCATGCGAGGGCGCCCACCCGGCCATCTGGATGGCCTGGGCGTGGTGGCCGATCATCCCGGACACGAAGTGGACGTCCGCCGCCGTGTAGGACGACCGCCCACTGTCGGCCCGAGCCGGGGCGGGGGCCGGGGCCTTGGGTGACACGGCGGCCTGGTGGGTCGAGGCGCCGGCGCATGCCGCCGTGGCGATGAACACCAAGCATGGGGTTTTCATGCGGGCTTAAGCTGCGGCGGCCATGGCCGCGCGCGCAAGGCGCATGATGCGCAATGAATCACGGTCGGGGCGTGCGGCTCTCGCCACGCCTGACAATTCCCAGACATTTGTTATCGGAAGATGAGATGCGCCACAGCGGATTCGAGGTTCCAGTAGATGAAGGCGAGCGCGGTCAGGTCGAACGCGGCATGCGCGAACATCGGGATCCAGATCCGTCCCGTGACCGCGAAGATGGTTCCGAACGCGAGCCCGGTGATCGCGGCCTGCTCGACGCCGGGGAGCCCCTGGTCAGGATAGTGGGCCAGCGCAAACAACCCGGCGGTGAGTAGCACGATCCCCGCCATGGCGCCTACGCTGGATCCGAACAGCTTGCCGAATCGCTCGAACAGAAACCCCCGGAACACGACCTCTTCTCCGAAGCCGCCGCCGGCGATCAGGAGATACACGGCTCCGGGAAGCGCGGCCGGGTTGCCGGTCAGGTAGTGGTACGCCGGGTTGATCGGAGGGGTACCGAACAGCGGCATCACGACCGCTTTCATCAGGAGCTTGAAGGCCATGCCGAATGCGATGCCGACCGCCAAGTCGCGGGTCCAACTCCGGGGCCGGACGAAGCCGATCTCGCGCCACGGCGTGCGCGACCACCGGACCCAGAGGAGCGCCAGAATGCCCCCGAGCGGCGCGACTGGATAGTTGCCGACGAGTGTGACGACGAGCAGCGCGAGGATTCCGAGCGGTCCGAATCCGCGCAGTTGCGCCGCAACCCTGCTCTCCGCCAAGCGTTCTATTGTTGTTCCCGCATCGGCGTGCCCGGCCAGGTGCTCGCCACCATGCGCGCGGTGGCGATCCCATTCCGCGCCTCGGTCGGGTCCATCCGCTCCAAGCCGGAGTGCGCGCTGAAGAATCCCATCTTGGGCCACAGTTTCACGAAGTAGTTGCTGTCCGCCAGGGCAACCAGCGATACCGAGCTTTCGTTCTCACCCGTGGGGGAGCTCACGCGATGCGGGCCGGCCGCGAGCTCGACCATGAGGTAGGTGCCCGCGGCGGTGCGGCCCACGATCTGGCTGTCGATGGCGACGCTGAGCTTAGAGGCTCCCCCAAAGGCACTCCCGGCTCGGTACACATAGATCCGCGACATGCCGGGTGCGGGCTTGAAGGTAAGGGCGACCGCCCGCAATTCCGGCGGTGCAGTAGGCACCGATACGCAACCCGCGGCGACCAAGATCGTCGCCACGAGGACGGCACGACGAATCAGGCTAGCCTCCTTCCCTACTGTGGAGCCGGCCGCACCGCGGTTGGATCAATGACGACCGGAGTGCGATCCGGTCCGAGGGCCCATTCCGCCAGGGTCCCGGTCACGACCACCCGGCGGCCCGAAAGGCGGCGGACCTCACGCCAGGTGGGTTCCGCGCGGCGCACCTGGACGGTGTCCTGGCCCTGAAACGCGTCGGTATTGGGACTGTCCTTGTAGTCGGGAATTGTGCAAATCGGGGCCTCGAGGATCAGCAGGTCCACGACCTGGGGACGATCGCCGCGTTTGATACTCTGGTAGTTGGGTGGGCCCGGGAGCGTGCGCTGAATCAACCGTCCGGTGAGCGAGACCGGAGCGGGTCGATAGTGATAACAGGAATCAGCGACACCCGGCCGGGCGAAGGGCTGCCCGGTGGCAGCGATGAGAATCACGAACGACGGAAACAGGAGCATGGTCCGAAAAGTCCTCTCTCAATCGAGCAGCCGTGCAGCGACCCGGTGGCCGGCGTACATGCCGACACCTGTCCCGACCATACTGACCACGAACGCCGTCATCATGCCGACGGGGGCTCCGAGCCACCAGCCGATGGCGCCACCTACGCTGCCTCCAAGCAGTGTGAGTAGCTTGGACATCCCCCCCTACTTCCCGGCCACCGCAGCGGCCGTCATCCGACAATAAACCCGCGTCTCCCCTTCGACGAATTTGGGGTGCGTCACGCCGCCTCCACGCCGGTCAACGATCTCCTCACTGTGAACGCTGAATCACGACCGCGGTTCCGTAGCAGAGAACTTCAGTGGCTGAACCGTCTCGGCCGACTTCCGAGCTCTCGTATCGGACGCCTACAATCGCATTCGCTCGGAGTTCACGAGCATGCTGTAGGAGCAGCTCGTACGCCTGCTCTCGGGCCTGCTCACACATCTCGGCATATGCTCCAATCTGGCCACCGATGAGCTGCTTGAGACCACCCAACAACCCCTGGCCGATGGTTGGAGATCGCACGACGATTCCACGAACGAGACCCTTGTATTCCGTGATGCGATATCCCTCGATCGAGAAAGTGGTCGTGGTCTGAAGAGTCTCTTGCATCCGTGCTCCTTGACGGCGTCTGTTCCGTTATCGCTTAGCCGATCGCGCTTAACCTGCCGGCCACTCGCTCGCCGGCGCAAGAGTGGTGGACGCAGGCCCGCCAGGGCCCCGCTCTCCGTTTCGATTAGAACGATGGGGGCCCGCTAGCTTCAACCGCTTGTCAGGCGGCCGGCGTAACGTCCGCCGAGACGAGGCGGCGCTCGACGTGTTCCAGCAGGCCCCGAAGGGGACTTAGCGGAAGGAGCCGTGTCCCGTGTGGCCCCGCAATCGCCCGTCTGACGATCGCCCGATGCACGAATGGTAGGCGCCGAAGCGCCCAAGCCGCCGCCTTGTGCTTTGGGACCACCCGCCCATTCTCCAGGGTGTAGAGAATTCGGCACGCCGTGAGTGCAGCATAGCGGCGGTACACCGTCCTTCCGCGCCATACGCTCGTCCGCTTCGTGACCAGTTCAATGCGAAGGTAGCCGATCTCGCGCTCCAGGGCCGCGCGCATCAACCCCGGTGTAATCGGTGGCACGAAGGTGTGCGGGCTCGCGCCGAAAACCACTTGCCCGCTCTCAAGGATGTTCGCCCAAATGATGGGATTGCCGTCTGAACCGGTGCGTGAGAGGCGTCCAAACTGATAGAGCCAGCCATCGCCATTGAATTGCAGAAGTTCGCGTTGGATAAGAATCGTCAATTGAAGGCGCCGCATCCAGGAGTGGCGGGCGCTCAAGCGCCGCAAGCTGGTGCGAAGACGCGAGGCGACAACACGACTCAATCGTCGCCGAACGACAGCGACGCAGTCCACGTCGCTGCGTCTGGCATCGAACGCGTTCTGCGTAAGCGATCCATAGACATAGAGGCCTAGGACGTTCCGCCCCAGCTCAGCTTGTAGCTGGCTCCCGAGATGGTCGAGGAGCGTTGCGATGTGCCGGAACGGGTTACGGCGCATCTGATGTGAACAGGTCGTACCGTACACTCTCTGCAATTACCGACTTCACGAAGTCCAAGGTGCTCGAGAAGGCCGCAGGGTCCGCTGGCTCCCGGACCGCGGCAGCCGGGTTCGGACGTCCATCCCATGCGCGGTCAATGAGGGCCGACCAACCTGGATCAAAGGTCGCCTTTGCCCACACGGCTCCCGCGCGCTTCGAGCCGGGATACCCCTCGACGAGGTCATGCAGCATACGGCAGTAGTTCAAGACGATGAACCCCTGATAGAACCGATTCGCGTACCGGTGTGGATCGTCGAGGATTTGTTGACCCCAGGTGCAGATCGTCTTCCGGATTTCCTGACGTAGCGCGTCAACAGGTATCTGATTGAGCAGTGTTGCCGGATTCGGCCCAGCAAGGATGACTCCATGCTCGCGGACGACCGACCGCACCACGAGCGTATTGCAGTGATCGGATCTGATCAGGGACTGACTTCCGTGGTCGAGATACCAGAGTGGCTCTCCGCATGGGCGGGAGTTCCGCAGAATCGCCAGCGGGAAATAGGATCCCTCCAAGTGCTGCGCCCATTCGGAAGGAAGGTCATAGATCGTTCGGTGGACTGCCTGCAGCGCGTCCACTTGACCATCGCTTAGCTCATCCGCGACGACGATGACGAAGTCGACGTCACTATGACGATCAAAGTCGCCCACCGCGAATGAGCCCTGTAGGTACGCACCGACGAACGCGTGGCCCAACGCGACCTTCGCGCCGGCGACCAGTTCTTCAAGGACCTTGTTGAGGTCCGGGTAGGGAGTTGGATCGACCATTGAGCGCGCCAGCTTCCGGGCGTTTGTTAGGCAGGGCGTCGAGCGGCCAGGCCGGGCAGCTTTAAACACCTGTTCGGCAGCCCTCCTCCTGCACTGGGTCGCGCTCATGAGCCCAAAACGGCCCGTAACCGTGACAAGAACCCATCGGGATCCGCGGGACTCAGCAGCAGACTGTACCCCGCCGTCGTGGGAATGTAGACCGCCCGCGTGCGGTCGGTGAGGTATATCAAGGCCTTCTCCCCGTTTCGCAAACGGAACCACCCCGCCTGGTAGCAGGGGAGCCCAGTTCCCATGCGGCGCCACTTCGGCCGCAGTCCTTCCTCGCGATCGAGGTCGACTCGGCGAGCGCCGTCGACCCGGAGCTGCACCTTGGGAACGAGACGGCCGTACAGGTCACCCTCGAGCCGGAGGCCGTCGTCTCGGATTGCGAAACGCGACGCGTGCGCACCTCGCACGGAGGTCGCGAGGAGTACGACACCTCCCAGGAGGAGCACGGTTACCGGAATGAGAAACCACAGGTAGCGGCTCTCGGCAGGGGCAATCGGGAATACGCTCACACAGACCTCCGCATGTTAGGCAACGCTCAGCGGGATCGCACGGCAATCGCGATGGCACCGATCGCCATCACAACCGCCGCGGTCAGGGCCAACAAGACCCAGAACATTCCGATCCGGCCGATGAAAACCACCAAAGCCGTGAAGAGAAAAAGGCCAGCGCCATAGACAAGAGGATGCCGCGGTCTGACGGGCGTTGGCTTGAGCTCGGGTAGGCGTTGCATTCGTTAGTCAGGTTCCGCCTATGCGCTGTTGGCGGCGTCCGCTCGCACGTACAGATCAGCCGACCATTTCAGCGTTTCATGACGCCGCAGCCGCACGAAGTCATGAGGAGGGGCGGTGCTGCGTACCGGGATGCGCCAAGCTGCGGCGCCAAGCTCGATTTTGCAACCCGCGGTCACTACCGGGAGACAGCCGATGCCTGCATGTTCAGCAGACCTTCCTTGGCGCGGACAGACATGATCCGGAATGCTGCCATCGCGCTCTTCGCCGTTCTGAACGCGGGTCTGCCTGACGCCGCATCGGGCCAAGCGAGACGCTACGCGCTGTCGGCGACCGATGGGCTGCGACTCCACAACGCCACCGCCGAGGCCGTGACCTTCAAGGGCAAGCGCGGCGTGCGCGTGGCCGTGGCCCCCGAGATCACACGCCGGCCGGAATACATCGCCGGGCAAAGCGAACCTGAGGCGTTCGCGTGGATCGAGGGCCTCGAGTTCTCGAACGGTCTCATCGAGGTTGAGATCGCGGGCTCGCCGGCGGAGGGAGCGTCCCCTGGCGCGCGGGGTTTTGTCGGCATCGCGTTCCGGTTGCAGACCGACCGCGACCCGAACGGACCGCAGACCTACGACGCCTTCTACCTCAGGCCGACGAACGGGCGCGCCGAGGACCAAGAACGCCGGAACCACTCGGTGCAATACATCTCGCATCCCGACTGGACCTGGTCCCGCCTGCGGCGCGAGACCCCGTCGCGATACGAGGCGTACGTCGATCTCCTGCCGGACACGTGGACCAAGATCAGGATCGAGGTGCGCGGCGCGCAGGCACGGCTCTACGTCAGCGATCAGCCACAACCGGTGCTGATCGTGAACGACGTCAAGTCGGGTCGGTCAGGAAAGGGAGGCGTGGCGTTGTGGATCGGGCCGGGCACGGTGGCGCACTTTCGGAATCTCGTGGTCACGCCGTAGCTCGGCGCGACCACAGTCCGATTCCTTCAAACGCGATAGGTCGCCGGTTTCAAGCGCATGCTAGGCGGCCCAGTCGGTAGGTCGCGTCGGTAGCCAGCGGTGCACGGAGCGGCAATACCGCTCGTACGAGCTACCAAACCGCCGCCGCAACGACGGTTCCTCGTACAGAACGACGAAGAGATGCACCACGATGAGCCAGAGGGCAGTGTATCGAAGGAGTGCGACGGATCGGAAGAACGCCGTCTGGCCGAGCAGTATGACGAAGACCCCTACGTACATGGGGTTCCGGACGTAGCGATACAGGCCTTGGACGACAAGCTCCTTTGGGGGGTCGATGGGCGCCAGCGTGCCTCGGCCCTTCGCCGCGAAATCCCAAATGCACCGAACCAGGATTGCAGCGCCCACGAGAATGGGCACGAGGCTCAGGAACTGGAGAGGGTTCCAGGGCCCGCTGATCCTGGCGCCCTGACCAGACACGATGAGGTAGGGGATGACCACCGCAACCGTGCCCGGAACCACAATCGTGAAGAAGAGGCTTCTAAGGGCGAGCGTGGAGTTCTCTAGCTGCCAATTCACCGTTCTTCGCGTGCCTTGCTGAGGAAACGCTCCGTGAAATCGAGACGCTCCTGCGTCTCTCCTAGTTCGTGTTGAAGGTCTTGGACACTCCGTTCAAGTGCCTCTAGTCGGGCAGTGACGTCGGGCGACGGTGACGTTGTACGAGCGGCACGTATACGAGCGACCTTGATGACGGCAAAAGCGGGGATCCCCACGAATATCAAGAGTGCAGCCAGAAACACGGCAGGTTCCATGTACCGTCCTGGTCTAAGCCTGATACTCGCCTGCGCTGCTTGACGGATCGTGCTTAAGGTGCGGGCGACTCGCCCGGCGGCGCAAGGTACCGGCACGTTGGGTTCTCGACGGCTGCGAAGCCTCGTACTCCTTGAAAGGGTTCTTGGACTACCGGGGCTGGCCCCGTTGCAGGCTCCACAGTCCGCGCACCGAGAGGATGACGGAGAAGGTCGCGGTCACGCCGAGTGCGAGGAGTGTCCAGACGAAGAAGTAGGCTCCGCTGGACTTGGCGATCTCGCCGCCGACTCCCGCCCCCATCATGTGGATGACGGGGACGGCCGACCCAAGGAGCGACCCGAGAAGGATGATGACGTACCCCGATCGCCGTTCGGCGAGCACCAGCGTTCCGTACAGCCAGACGACCAGGATGAGCACCCCAGTGAGGTTTGAGACCCCTCCCGAAGCCATCCCGCGGAGGATGTCGTCGGTCAGATGAAACGTCATGAAGAGGATCGAGAGCAGAGACGTGATGGTTAACATGGCGCTCTGCTTCATTTCAGCGATTCCCGTAGTCCGTGAAGACGTAGTCTCTCGTCTTCACGATCGTGTGGCACGCGAATCCACACTTGGCGTCGTTCCCCTGCGGTGGCGCGTCGGCCGTGGTTCCGGGCGTGAACCTCCCGGACGCGGCCTCATACTTGAAGACGGCCCACCCCCACCCGCCCGAGTCCGCGAACCGCTTGCTGTCCTTCACCATAAAGTCGACGTCATGCAGCGTTCCCGGCACCGTCGCTGCGGGGAACGTCGCCGACGTTTTCGGGCTCCAGTGGATCTTCGCCATTCTGGAGCCGTCGGGGAACGGCTTGCCGTTGCCAGGAACGCCGGCCCGGTAGGCGTCGATCATCACGGGATTGGCGAGGATCGCAGCAAACAGGTCTCCGTCCTGACTAACGGAGACAACCTGCCAGCTTTCGTATCCCCTGAACTCGGAGAACGCGAGCCCACCCGGCACCTTCAGGGTGTACTTGTCTTGGGCGGACATGGCGCTGCCGTCCAACGCACTGACGAGTGCCGTCACGATAGCAATCGTCCCCATGCCTTTGCTCTTCATAACGAGTTCCTCCTTTGTGAAGGGGCGGCTTTGACTCCTTTCCCGATGGAGCATGGTAGGTCTAGTTGAATCGGACGTGAGAGGCAGTATCGGAACGTTCACGCTGACAAGCCGCCTACCGGACCGCGCTTAAGCTGCGGGCGCACCGCGCGCGGGCGCAAGGTGGTCGAGCCCGAGCCAAGGCATAGCGCGGTAGGAATCCGCAACCATCCAGGCGCCGGCCGTCAACGCCCATGAGCTGACAAACTCGGTCCAATCGTCGGCGGTGGGGCGTGCCAGGACGATGGGTACCCACACCAGCAGCGTGAACAGGCCCAGCTGCAGCGCCGAGAGCGTGGCTGCCAGTCGTGCATACACGCCGATGAGCACCGCCACGCCCGCCGCGATGAAGGCACCGCCGGTGAAGTACGCCCAGGCCACGTGCCATGGCAGCCAGCCAGGCACCAGCGAGGCGGTTCGTTCGAGATAGGTAAAATGCGCTACGCCGAAGGGGATCAACGCCAGGCCGTACAGGAACCTCGCAATGCGCAGACCTTTGTCGCCGGTGGCGAAACCGAGGTGCTGTCGGTCCCGGTCTCCGGCGAACCACACGTACAGGACCCAGGAGGCCGCCGCCATCACCGCGGTGTCACCCAAGGCCCACCAGGCAACCGTGGCAGTAGGAGTACGGAAGATGAGAGACACTCTAAACAGCAGCAGCCAAACCAAGAAACAGCTGAGCAGCAAGCGGGAGGCGACGACGGCTGAGCGCTGCCAGAGTAGGCCGATGCCCGATACCAGGGAGATCAAGGCGCACAGATAGGCCAGTACTTCGCGCGCGGGAACACTCTTGGGCACGCCCGTCCAGGTCGGAGTGAAATCGCCTTGGATCAGGCCCAAGATTCCCAGGGCGACCATGGTCGCAGCAAAGACCGCATGACCCATGCTTGCGATGCCCATCGCCCTCGCTCCGGTGCCATTCCAGCTCATTCCATCCGCGTGCTGCATGCTCACACTCCGGCCTAACGGTTTCCGAGTCTCAGCGGTGGGCCGGCCCCGCCCGCTTCATGCGCTTGTTCGGCAGCGCGGGCGACTCAGCGGCTCTCGACGGCTCTCAGGAAGCGCCTTATCGAGTCCGCGAACGCTTCCGGAGCGTCGATGGTTGTCAGGTGCGCACTGCCGGGAATGAGCGCGAATTGAGCGCCTGGCGTCAGACTCTGGTAATAGGCCACTGTCGACGGCCGAGCTTCGTCAAACTCCCCGGCGGTGTAGAGCACGGGGAGCCGCAATTCGGCGAGCCGCGAGGTGCGATCGTAGGTCCGGAGCGTACCGGTAGCCGTAAACTCGCTCGGTCCCCACATATAGGTGTAGAGACCCGGATTAAAATGGGCGAAGGTGCTGTCAACTTCGGGGCCACCTCGGCGAGTCAGGAACCGGGCATAATAGATCTGTACCGCGGCCTGATAGCCGGGTGCCGAGTACGTTCCGGCCGCCTCGTGAGTCGCGATGGCCCGTTGGACCGAGTCCGGGAGAGTCGCAATCAGCGAGTCGGCGTCTGCCTCCCAGCGGGCGGTGCTGATGAGCGGACTGGCTAGGATGAGACTGCCCACTCCTTTGGGCTTGGCGAGTAGATAATCGGTCGCCAGCATAGCGCCCCAGGAGTGTCCAAGCAGATGGATCCTCTTCAGATCAAGATGGTCGCGGAGCGAATCCAGCTCCACCATGAACCGCGTGACTCGCCATAGCGTCGTGTCTGTGGGCTGGTCCGAGCGTCCAGCTCCGAGTTGGTCATAGAAAATGACCGGGCGGTCCGCGCCAAGGCGTGCCAGAGACGCCATGTAGTAACTCGGAGCGCCCGGTCCGCCGTGCAGGACGACAAGAGGAGTCCCTGGTCCACTGCCTACTACACGGTACCAGATCCTTCCGCCCGGTACCGCGACATATCCCTCCTGCGGCCTTGGTCCCTTGGCCCGACAGCCATCCACGCTGGCGCCCAGGCCAAACAGGGTGAGGAGAAGACGCGAGATGGTCATGCGAGCCGTCACGGGTAAAAGCCAGCGCTGCCTAACGGATCGCGCTTAAGCTGCGGGCACAATGCCCAAGGGCGCAAGGTGACGGAGCGTCAGAGGAGTGCGCCCAGATGAAGGAGCAGAAGCCCGAAGGCAAGCAAGCCCGCTGCGCTTCGTACGGCGTGGAGGCGATTCCATTTGTCGAGCAGTGCAGCAGCCTTCGTGGAACCAACGTCGAGGTCGGCGTCGGACAGTTGCTTGTTTGTGGGGAAGACGACAATGAGTGTGAACGGAACGACGAGGCCGATCAGCACACCAGCAATCAAGACCTGGGTCCCGCGACCTTGAAGCCAGGCGCCGACCCCCGAGAGGAACCCCACGACGGCGAGGCTCGCCTGCATCACCGTACCGCGGCGATAGCTCGGACGCCACTGCTTGACCGCGGCGGCCGTGCCAGGTTCGAGACGAGCAGGATGTTCGACCAGGTTGACGTAGATCGCGGCACCGGTGAAGAGACCGGTGCAGAGAGTGGCGATCAGCTCGAGGAGCATGAGAGTAGTGGAGTACAACGTTGGAATGCGATCGGCGCCGCCTAACGGGGTGCGCCTAAGCTGCGCCGCGGACACCGGGCGCCGTCAGCTTTCAGACGCATGTTAGGCCGCGCTCACAGCCGGACCAGGCGTGATCACCCCGCGAGGCATTGGGTGAATCTCGACTCGGAACCCCGCTCCCCCTCTTATCGTCGGATCATCGCCCGCAAAGGAGCGCACCGCCGCGTCGTCTGCAAACTGGACGATGCCGATCCCGTACGCACCTGCGGGATCCCAGACGGGCCCAAATGCGACCACGTTCCCCTTGCTCATCCAATCTCTCCAGTACGCCGCATGATCCTGCATGAGCTTGGCCTCAGCCTGCGACATATCCTGCGGGAAGGTTGGACGAGGCGGAATGAGCTTGCAGAAGAATGTTTTCATAGATGGGTTGTTGTGTGTTTAAATGAGCTGCCTAACGGATCGCGGCCCGCCAGCTTCAAGCGCTTGTTAGGCGGCACGGCATGGACGATCGCTACGCAGCACCGCCGAATACCAGCACATAGCCATTCAGATCGCGAACTTCGAACTCCCAGTCCCCATACGGCTGGTGCTTAAGAGGCATCTGGACGAATGCCTCGTCACGCACCGTCTCGTAGAGGGCGCGCACTCCGTGCGTGCGCAGGTACGCGTCCCACAGTCCCGCTGGACGCCGGGATGAGAGATCTGGCTTCTCGTATCCCGGCAGCGAAAGCAGCATGATCTCGGCCCCGTCCCGCTGCAAACTCGCGTAGGCGTAGGGTTCCTGCTTCGGAAACGTACCTGCCGTGCGGAACCCGAGATGCTCAGCGTACCAACGTGCGGTGCGAGCGACGTCGGGCACCCAGAACGTGGGGACGGCTGTCTTGATCTGCACCTTCGCTCCAAACGTCGTCGTCGCATCGGTCATTGAGTCATCTCCCAGACGTGCCACCTAACGGCTTGCGCGTAAGCTGCGGCGCCCCGCACCGCGCCGCCGCTTCACGCGCTTGTTAGATGGCGGTCTCAAGGACACCACCAATGTTCCCCCCAGGGGCTGGTTCCGGTGGTCCCGTACCCACCGAGTGGCATGACCCCCCAACCCTCGATGCGGGGAGGGCCAACGCCTTGAAAGCAACCCAGAACTCGCGTAACGGGGAGGGAAACGGCGACGGTCTGGTTGGATCGTGATCGAAGGTAGCTTGCAAGTTCAGAGGAGTACGAGGACAGGTAATCGCCGCCCCTACGTAAAGGCGAACCTCTGGGCGAGTCTGACTGGGAGGTTCCAGAACCTCCCATGTGAGGTCGCGCGTCTCGTCTCGGTTCCGAATCGCCGCAGACGATACCACCGCGTACGCAGCACCGTAGGTCACGATAGCGACGAGCGAAGACCAGACTTGCGAATACCCTGCCCGCTGCGCGCGGGTGAGCACGACCGCCGTCAGCGCCCCGAGTGGCAGCAGGAAGAGAACGAAGTAACCGAGCTTCAGGTAGATGACCGCGAGGAACATCCCAACGGCGACAGCGACCACCCGGATCGCGCCCGAAACAAGTCTCAAGGCCGCCGAGCCCTCCCGTCCTTAATGGGCCAGACCAATTTGTCGCAAAAACTCGTGGTTGTCCCAGAAGAGCCATTCGTGGTCCATGGTGGCACCCTTCCAGTGACCGATCGTAGCCATAGTAAGTCGGAACGACTTGCTCGTCGGGGCGACTGTCTTGCCATCGCCGGTCGGCATTGGACGTGAAAACGTGCCGGTCATGATTCCGGTCACGGCCGTATAGTCACCCGAGCAGATCCGGATGGGATGAACGGCGATGTTGGTATTGGGTGCATAGACGAACATGCCTTGGAGATCTTCGATGTGCCGGGCGATCCCGCTCGTCTCATGACCATCTGGCCAAGTCACGACGATGTCGTTCGCGTGACTCTCTGACAACCGGGGCCATTTCTGGTTACTGAAGACGTCGAAATCGAGTGTATCGAAGGTCGCGAGGCGCGCGGCACACTGGTCAGCGCCGATCTGACTTCCTGCGCGAACAACCGGTGCCGATCCAGTCGTCAAGAGGGCGACGAACGCGACACCTAATACTCTGATCCCGGTGATGCCCAGGACAGATGATTTCATGGGACCTCCTGAATGATTCGCGCCGCCTAACGGATCGCGCTTAAGCTCTTAAGCTAAGGAAGTATCTATCGACGGCTGCGGCTCTCCATGAAGAGCCATTCCGGCAGCTCTGGCTCCGCGAAGGCGTGATTCCAAACATCGTGGCCGACATCTGGGTATTCGGTGTACCGCACTATTCCGCTCGCTTCCCGAAGCGCATTGACCAGTTCTCGAGAGCCGGCGACGGGCACGGCGACGTCTTTGGCACCGTGAAATGCCCACACAGGCACCTTTCGAGCCGCCGCGACCCTGGTGGGAGAGCCGGATCCGCAGAAGGGTACAGCCGCGGCGAAGAGGTGGGGGCGCTTTGTGATGAGATCCCATACGCCCCGGCCGCCAAGGGACTGCCCGACCAGATACAAGCGGCCTGTGTCAATTGCGAACTCCAGCGTAAGCGCGTGGATCAGCTCAACTACCAATCGCGCGTAGGGTGCGAGGGAGTCAGAGTTTGGTGAGCCCCACTGCGCACCCGTGGGCGCTTGGGGCGCAACTACAAAAGCCGGGTGCTCGGCCTGGAGGTCATCACGGAGCCAGAGGTGCGTCCCTTTGAGATTGCCTCCTGCGATCTGTTTTAGGTTGTCCGTCCCTGCACCGCCACCTCCATGTAGATAGACGATCAAAGGGAGCGCCAGGACGCGCGCCCTGGATGCCGGGACGAACAGACGATAGGGCATCCTGACGCCGGTTGATGAGGTAAGAACGCGCGCGACGAAGGATTGAGTGGGCGACTGGGCGGCCGCTGAGCAGACCGTCAAGCAGAGAAGTGACATTCCCGATGCCGTACCGCCCAAAAGCCGTGACCCCATTTCGACCTCAGGAGCCGCGTTTCCACCCTCGGGCGAAGCCAAGACCCGCGAGCACCCCGGCTCCCGCCAGTCCACAAATCAACAACGGGATTATGGGCGCCTGGAGGTTGGCCACGGCGATCGGAGCGGCGACCGCAAAGCCCACGACCCCACCCACAAACCCACCTCGACGGTCGCTCGACAAGATCCAGCTGAGTCGGCTCGCGACGGCGACTGCGACAGCGACACCGATGACGCCGCCGAGCACAGCGCCGAGGAAGAGCCCGCGCTTCCCGGCAGCGTGCCCGAGCACGGAGCCGATTACGGCACCGAAGCCTGCGAGCAGCCAAGCAGTGAGAAAAGCGAGAACAGGCCTCATCGCAACGAGATGTGTCCCCCTAACGGCAGCTGCAAGCGTGGGTTAGGCCGCACGCTCAAGGAATCTTGCCGCACGGTACCCGCTCGGCACGCGCCCTCCACTCCGAGCGGTCAGGGACGAACGCTCCGCTTGAATCACGGTGTCCCACATCATGAATCATGAAGCCACGGCCGACAAGCGAGTCGCCGCGGTCGCCGAGCGTCCAGCTGCCGTTTGGAAAGGATGAGAGTTCTTGAACTTCAAGACTGTCACCGATCCGACGCCACCGTCCCACGATAGACCGGTCTCGCCGCTGCTGAAAGATGAGATAGGCGGTCGCGTAGCTGCGATCCGCGGCGTCCCGGCTGGAGTCGAGTACAAGCCACATCGGCTCATACTGCTTGTTGGCGTCAACGAGAGTATCGGACAAGCCGTAGGAGGCGCTTGCGTAACAGGACAGGACGCCCGCCGGTGCAGCCTTCATTCGTCGACTGATATAGTGACCCAGGTCAGGTCGCTGAGTGCACGCCAATGCGAGTAGAGCTGTTAGCCCGTAACCACGCTTGCACACGGCGTGCCGCCTAACGGATCGCGCTTACGCTGTGGCGGACGTGCTGAACATTAGGCAATATGTCGCTTCCTCTAAAGCAGCGCCGCCAGCTTCAAGCGCATGTTAGGCTGCACGCGTCGCTACCTCTTCCTCGGGTCATCCGCAGGATTGACGTAGGCCACCCCCCAGGGGCCGATGGCCTGCGACTGGACAATCGTCTCGCCCCGAGTCCAATAAAAATGATGAGTTCCTCTCGGGATGACGACGAAGCTTCCGGCCGGCATGGGCTTGGTTGCCTTCACGTCCAGCTTGTCGCCGAAGCCGATGTTGAGCGTGCCGGCGATCACGGTGAGGTGCGCATCGGCTGGGTGGAAGTGTGGTGGAACGTGGTAGCCGTCGGGTAGCTTCAGGCGGTACGTGAACGGCACGTTGGCCACCGTTCGATCGCCCTCGAGGGTGGCGCACTTGGGTCCGCGTGGAATCGCAGCGGAGCAGTCCTCCCACCTCATCTCCTCCGCCCTCACCAAGATGGGCGACTTGGCTACGGCGGCCGCAGGATTCGTCGGCTCTTGTCGAAGCGACCCTGGAAGCGTTAGCAGTAGGGCCCCGGCTGCCACGGCCTCGTAGTGGGCTCTGTTCATGGCGATGGTGCCTCCTCTCGTATTCGGGTGCGGCCTAACGGATCGCGCTTAAGCTGCGGCGCGCTGAAGAAAAAGGTGTCATGCAATATCCTACGCGCGCCGCCAGCTTCAAGCGCTTGTTAGGCCGCCGCTCTACCACCCAGCACGCGCTGCCCCAAGCGGATCCGGTTGGTACTCCGCGTCCCCGAAACCCAGAATCGGATAGAAAAGAAACGGCAAAGGCGCCATGCCAACACCAAATGGGACACCTTTCACTCGTCAGTTGGCTACGGGACAATAACGACTCTGCGGCCAGGTAAGTCTTGCCGTTGCCAAGCCTTTTCTACGTCGGCGAGCGCAACAGGTTCAGTGTCTATGCGCAGGTTGCCACTGGCGGCCAGCGCCCAGAGCTGGGGGAAGGCGTCGAAGATGGCCGTGTGTGGAATGCCGCCACCGCCGCTGCCGTGCAGCTCAAGCCCTGAGCTACGCAATGCAGCAGCGGAGAGTGAGATGGTAGGGCCGGCCATCTCGCCAATCTCGATCAGGCGGATTCTAGAGAACTCGGCCTTCAGGTCATGGCCGGTGAGCGCGTCGAGTAGAACTTCCGTAGGGTGGCCCCACAGATAGTCAAGAATGATGTCGAAACGCTTGTGGCTGGCCTCGCGGACAAAGGCAGCGGTCAGTTCTTGATCTAGTCTGTCCAGCGCGATGGTGGCATCCGCACCCAGGTCAGGCAACGTCTCTAAGATGTGCTCGTTGCGTCCGGCGGCGACGACACGTCCGGCCCCTAAGTGCTTGGCAATCTGGATGGCGAGTTTGCCCGCTACCCCGGTCGCCCCGAGAATCAGGACCGTCGCTCCCGGCTTGAGTTGTGCGCGCCAGACGAGTGGAAGCCAGGACGATAACGCGGGATTCGGCAGGGCAGCCGCTGTAAAATCATCTACCCCATCAGGGATTTGCAAACACCAGGCCCGGGACACGACGGCTTGCTCGGCCATCATCCCGTAGGGCGCACGAGGACCGCCGCAGTACACCCGTGTCCCATCGTCGAGGACGCCGACCCCATCAATACCGCATACGACCGGCAATTCGGAATGGCTGTCGTAGTGCGAGCCGCTCGCCATCGCCTTGTCGATGTTCTTCAATGATGCGGCTTTGACGTGGACCTTCACTTCGTCCGGGCTCGGGTGGGGATCGGGGAAGTCCTCGAAGCGAGGCGGTTTTCCAAGCGTATGTAATACAGCAGCTTTCACTGGCGTGTTCTCCGCCTATGGGCACTACTCGCCATCAAGATTGCATGACGGCGTGATCGCAGCGGCCTAACGGATCGCGCTTAAGCTACGGGCGACGTGCCCGCAGGCGCATCTGCAGTTGAACGATAGTTCGTGCGCGTCAGCGCACAACACTCCGCGTCCCTTAAAACGGGCGCGCCCGCCAGCTTCAAGCGCATGTTAGGCCGCCAGACTTCCATTGAGCCGGCCTAGCTGTCGACGGAGTTCGGCGAGCGCGTCGCGTCAGAGTTGGCTCGCGGCGGCGGGAGGCGGCGCTGAAACTCGCTTTGCCCTGCGGCCAGACGCTCGAGTGCGGCGGCCACGGAATCGAGAGTGCCCTCGAGGCGATCCATGCGGTCGAGAAGTGGCTGCGGATCAAGCTCGCGCTCGGCTTCGAGTTGGTGGATGCGATTGTGGGCACGCCACCAAGCGATGCCGAAGCCCACCGCACCGATCCCGACGGCTTTGGCAGACACGAGCAGCGCGCCGAGAAGAAAGCTAGACGGATCCACAGTGTTTCACCCTGGCTCGATGTCTGGCGGCCTAACGGATGGCGCGTAGGCTGCGGCCCCCAGCTGTAATGGTCACAAATAGAATGCTACCACAGAGACCGGGCGCCGTCAGCTTCACGCGCGTGTTAGGCGGGAACAGCATACTCACTCTGAACAAGGCCGCTGGGAAAATGGCGAGTGGCGACATGTTTGAGGGAGATATCACGCTGTAGCGGGCCAAACAGCGGGATGCCCGTACCGATGAGCACCGGAACACGGGTGATAATGAGCCGGTGTATGAGGCCGGCCTGCAGAAACCGCTGGATCGTGAGCCCGCCATCGACGTAGATATGCTGGATGTCGCGTGCCTCGAGCTGCGACACGATCTCGGCCGGAGCTCCGGACATTTGCTCCACCACTGCCCCAGGCGGAGGCGTAGCAATCGAACGACTGCTGAGCACGAAGACCGGCTTCTTTCCGTAGGCCCACCCGTCAAAGCCGAGGGCCGTCTCGAAGGTCTTTCGCCCGATGACCAGTGCATCCACCGTGGCCATAAATTCCTCGTAGCCATGAGGTTCAACCTCGGCTGGGAGAAAATCGAAGGAGCCGTCGGCTCGAGCGATGAAGCCGTCGAGGCTGGTGCCAACAAAGACGGATGCTTTCATTGCCGAGTCCTCATGTTGCCGCCTAACGGGCAGCCAACGCGCACCCCGAGCGGCCGACTCGGGTAACAAGTCCGATGGCTACCTTCTCGGTTCATACCGCATCGCCACCGCCCCCGAGCCGAACTCCAGCCGGCTCACGAGCTTCAAGTCGACACGCTTCGATAGCCCCGCGAACAACGTCGGCCCATGGCCCGCTAGCCTGGGCTGCACCACGAACTCGTACTCATCGATCAATCCCAGCTCCGCCAACGCCAGCGGGAGCTTCACGCCTCCCA
>WNFD01002237.1_pt1 | contig 19487 bp, 20 predicted proteins | sample 5400491 | NCBI WGS metagenome assembly WNFD01 (sample SAMN13153343, study PRJNA577476) | soil metagenome | isolation source: 120 cm saprolite under Douglas fir tree site 2 hole 2 replicate 2 | place: USA:California | collected 2015-04-18
GGCAGGATCGGGGTGGTCACCCGCCGGGCGAAAAAGCGTAGCCTGACAATTGCGACTTCAATTCACGCGATGGAAGGTATGGCCGGAGATTGAGCCTTCGCGGCATCCGGCGAGGTTGGCGCCAGCATGAGCAGAGCTTTTGTAAAGGAACAGGACGTCGACCCCGTCGAGCACTTGCTTGATCGGCCGATGTCCGAGCATCCAAACATCGTCACGGATCAGGGCATGGCCCAGATCGATACCGCTCTTGCCGAAGCACGCGTGGCATACGCCGCTGCCCAGGTTTCGTCCGATCGGGCATCGATCGGCGCCGCAGCACGCGAGGTCAGATACTGGAGTGCGCGGCGTGCGAGCGCGCAACTCGTTCCTGCTTCGGGCGACACTTCGGAAGTCCGGTTCGGCGCCACGGTCACGATCGTTCGCGACGATGGGCGCGAGCAATCCTTCCGAATTGTCGGGGAGGACGAAGCCGATCCCGCCAAAGGATCGATTTCGCACGTCTCACCTCTTGCAAGGGCGATGCTCGGGAGAGCCGTCGGTGACGTTATCAGGGCAGGAAAAGACGAAGCGGAAATCACGTCCATTGTTTGACTACGGGGTTGCCGCGCATCGGCCCCGGCAAACGCCGGATTGAAATGCGGTTCAACGCGGAGAAGGCCGAAGCCGTTTTCCGGTCAGTGCCCGGAGCCGGCGCCATGTGGTATCGCGCATGGCGGTGATCCACGTCCGCATATTGGCGAACCAGTTCATGGTCATCAGCTTGGACTGACCACCTTGAAGAGACGTTCGACGAACACGAGACTGACCGCGTAAGCGGCAATCATAATTCCGGTCCCGGGTCAGCCAATGGCCGCCGCCCGCCATGCCGCTTGAACACAACAGCACGCTCGGCCGATGGTTCCAACATCGGATGTTCAGCGGCGGCTATATCTGGTTGGGGATATGTTGGTTTTCGAAGCGGGGTCGGATCTGAGCCGGGTCAGCCAGATCGATCTTGTTGCGGATGGGCCGAGGCTTGGCGCGGCGTATCGGTTGGCATCTCCTAACGACGCGGTATAATGGTCGCCGCGCATGATTTGTTCCGCGATCCGAAGCAGGTTGGGAACATGCGGCCGGCCAGCAGGTTGTATCAACACACGCACCCCACGACCCGCGAACTGGACGCACCGGATGAAAGATTTTTCGAATGCCTCGTTCTCTCCCGATCTGATTGCGGCGATGGATGAAGCGCTGGCGGGAGCGGTAGCCACGTTGCCGCATCCGGTGAGTTCGACGCGGGTGCAACACATTGCCGAGAGCATCCTTCGGAGCGCGAAGCAGGGTGAAAATAATCCCAGGACATTGCAGACGATGGCCCTGCTTGAAATGCAGCTTCGATCCGATGAGAAATGATCTGAGCGGAACAGAGCGCGTTAAGAACTGTTTTCCATCCACCACGTGAAGTGGTTCGACTGACCATCCGAGTAAGCAATGATTTCGCTCGCAAGCCTTTGTCGGGGCAAGCCCCCTAATCCGAGTGAGACGCCAGCGCATTGCTGTGCCGGTTTGAGACATTGCTACCCGATCTTGCCAAAGGAGATGGCAAGTTTGTCCGCATGCACGGCCGCCCTGCTGGAAACGGGAAACAGATGCTCCAGAGAGAGCGTAAACTCAAGAGCATCCGCGACCCAGCGTCCAGGGAAGTGCGCTCCGAATTCGATCAGCCGCGCCCCGCCTTACGTTTGTTCAGCAAAGCACAAGCCGGATACGGTGCATTGACCTTGATCAAGGCTCCGGCCGTATCCCCGGCCGTCCCGACGACGAGCGCTGAAGCCGCCAAAAAGACCGATAATTCCAAAGCCGGTCGAGGCAAACACTGACGCCGTTCCGAAAAATGTGATAACGCTCCGTCTAAACCGGAGGATGACGGCATGATTGAACCAAAACTGGAAGTCCCTGCCGAATTGCGCGAGATGGCCGAAAAAACCATCGATCAGGCGGAAAAGGCGTTCGGGATGTTTTTCGATGCTGCAGGCAAGTCGATGGCATCGGTTCCGAGCACCGGAACGGAGATTTCCAGGCAGGCCCTGTCGTTCACCGAACAGAACATGAAGGCAGCGTTCGATCACGCGCGAAAGCTGGTTCACGCCACCGATCTTCAGGAAGCCATGCAAATTCAATCGGAGTTCTTGAAGAGCCAGTTTACCAATGCCGGAGAGCATATGAGACAGATCACCGGCGAGGTCATGTCGGCTGCGAAGGATGCGTCGAAAAGCAAGTTCTAGGGATGATCGGCGTATTCCATCAGTGATCGAACGCATCGACCGGCGTTACCTTAGATGTACGCGAATGAAGGTCCTTGCCTACAAAATAGTCTTGCGTGGATTTACGCTGTAGACTTCAATCCTAGCGCAGGTCCTTGACGGGCCACCGGGTGTTACCACTCGCCGTCTGTCAACTTTTCTGCTGATCCCTGTCGGCCAAAACCGGCGGGGATTTGCATTTGGGCCGCGAACTGATCCGTCCGAGCTGCACGCCGTGCACCAGGAAAGTGGCAGTTCGGTTTTGTTCGGACGGGTTCATCAAGCGCGATCCCCGGGCGCGTCGGCGATTGGTTGGCGGTGCCGGGACGCTCGATAAAGCCGGCTGCCGACGATCTTCATTTCAATTATGGTTGTCATAATCGCCCGCCGCGATACGGAAAGCGGCTTCCGCGGCGATGGAAAATGTTATTCTCAATGGCCTTGCGCCGGCACGGCGACGCGGCCGGCTGAAGGCTGGGGCAGGGCGCAATGATCGCAGGGCCGAGAGCCCGAACGAAATCAGGGGATGGTCATGGGAAACTCCAGTGTTCGGCGGCCCTATAAGGGTGTGTTTCCGGTGGTGCCGACGGTGTTCGACGCCGACGGCCGGCTCGATCTCGAAGGGCAGAAGCGCGCCGTCGACTTCATGATCGACGCCGGTTCGCACGGGCTCTGCATCCTCGCCAACTTCTCCGAGCAGTTCGTGCTGACCGACGCTGAGCGCGACCTGATACTCGACACGGTGTTGAACCATGTCGCGGGCCGCGTACCGGTGATCGTCACCACCACGCATTTCGCTTCCCACATCTGCGCCGAACGCTCGCGGCGAGCGCAGCAGGCCGGCGCCGCCATGGTGATGGTGATGCCGCCCTATCACGGTGCGACTGTCCGAGTCCGGGAATCCGCGATCCAAGAGTTCTACCGCGCCGTTTCGGACGCCATCTCGATACCCATCATGATCCAGGATGCGCCGGTGGCCGGCACGCCGATGTCGGCGGCCTTCCTCGCCGGCATGGCGCGTGAGCTTGTGAACATCAGTTACTTCAAGATCGAGGTGCCCCAGGCCGCCGCCAAGCTACGCGAGTTGATTGCACTTGGCGGGGAGGCGATCGAAGGCCCTTGGGACGGCGAGGAGGCGATTACATTGATGGCCGACCTCGATGCCGGGGCGACGGGGGCGATGACCGGCGGCGGTTATCCCGACGGCATTCGCCAGATCACCGATCCGTATTTCGCCGGCCGCCGCGACGAAGCCGCCACGGCCTATGAGCGGTGGCTGCCGCTGATCAATTACGAGAATCGCCAGTGCGGCCTCATCGCGTGCAAGGCGCTGATGAAGGAAGGAGGAGTCATCAAGCACGAAACCGTCCGGCTTCCCCTTCAGCCGTTGCATCCGGCGGTTCGAGCGGGGTTGATCGAAATCGCCAGCCGTCTCGGTCCGCTGGTATTTCGATGGGGCAAATAGGCCGTTGAAGCAGCCCCGACAGCGCGCCTTTTCAGGCTTGTTCTCGCGCCGAGCGTTCTATTTGCGCAGCGAGCCGATATAGGCGGCGAGATCGGCCGCCTCGCTCCGGCTCAACGGGAAACTCGGCATCTTCGGGTGCGGGTCGAGCAGGAAGAAGGCGATCTTTTCCGGCGTGAAATCCGACTTGCGCGCGACTACGGCAAACGGGGGAGCGTCGGTACTGGCCTGTTTCTGCTCGCTATTGACCACGTGACAGGTGGCGCACCAGCGCTTGGCGAGGTCGGAGCCATGGTTCGCGTCGGCGGCCATCGCGAGCGATCCGCTCAGCCCGGCTGCGGCAACAACCAAAACCCGAATTTGCCTCAAAACCACGTACATTCGATACTCCCTCGGCATCAAATGACGTACGCTATTCATCGGCAGCAACGCAATGGGTTCGGTCACCGGCTACAAGGTTGACCGTCAGGCGAGGGCCACCAAGCGGGCATTCATGGCCGAAATCACTCATTTCGTGGCACTGGCTTTTGATCTCGGCGATGGCGGCCTTGTCGCCGGTGAAGCCGTTGACTGCGCAAGTCCGGCGGTCGCGATACGAACGGCGCAGGGACAGTGGAAAATCCTGGGGCATGCCGGCGCTGTCGCCTTCAGCCGCACCAGCGATTTCGAAAAGGCCAAATTCAACTACAGGCACGTGCTGCGCCGGTTTGGACAGGTGCCGGACGAGTACCGACGCGAAAATGATGACCCATGAATGCCGGATCGCCGCAATGATATTTGCGGTGTCGATATCGGTGGGGTCAGCGCTGGATAGTGCGGCCGGCGAAACGTCGTAGCGGCAATGAGTTGCGAACGTGGATGGCCCAGGAGTCCGAAAGCCAGTCTTCCCGGCGGTCGGGGGCGTCCTCTCGCTTCAAAAACTAATGCCTATCAATCCGGCAGTGATTCTTGTATTTCGCCTACCGATTAGATCGGTTTGCGTCGCTTTGTCGATGTCGTTTCGCTAGAGTACCTGGGCCATTTTCGTTAGTCTCGTTAGTCCCGTCGCGTCGATCCCTTACGTCGATCCCTTTAAAAGCCGAGACAAGCTGCCGTGACTGTTATCCGCGTTGCCATCGTCGGTCTCGGAAAGATTGCCAGAGACCAGCACATTTCCGCCATTGCAGAAACTGCGGGCATCGAGCTCGCCGCCACTGTCAGCCGCAATGCTTCCATCAATGGTATCAGGCATTTCGCGACCCTCGACGAACTGCTTGATCGTGTGCCGGATATCGATGCCGTCGCACTCTGCACGCCGCCGCGAGGACGCCAGACACTGGCAGCGGCGGCGCTGAAGGCCGGCAAGCACGTGCTGCTGGAAAAACCGCCGGGTGCCACGGTCAGCGAACTCACGCCGCTGATCGCCGAGGCGCGGCAGACCGGCCACACGCTGTTCGCCACCTGGCATTCCCGTTTCGCGCCGGCGGTTGAAGCGGCGCGAGCCTTCCTTGCCGGCCGCCAGATCAGATCGGTCGTCGTCGAATGGAAGGAAGATGTAAGAGTCTGGCATCCGGGGCAGGCCTGGATCTGGGAACCGGGCGGCTTCGGGGTCTTCGATCCCGGTATCAATGCGCTTGCCATTCTCACCCGGATTCTGCCGCGGCCCTTTTTTCTCACCGAGGCCGAACTGTCTTACCCCGGCAATCGGGCCACGCCGATCGCGGCCAATCTCGCTTTTTCCGACGGCACCGGTCTGCCTATTTTGGCGGAGTTCGACTGGCGCCAGACCGGCCCGCAAACCTGGGACATCCGCGTTGAAACCGATGCCGGGCGCCTGACGCTGTCCCGTGGCGGCAGCCGTCTCGATCATGATGACCGAACGCTGGTTCACGAGCAGCAGGCCGAGTATCGCGGCATCTACCAGCGGTTCGTCGAACTGATTACCAGCCGGGTATCCGATGTCGATCTGTCGCCGCTGCTCCATGTTGCCGACGCCTTCATGCTCGGCCGGCGCCGCGACGTCGAGCCCTTCATCGAGGATTGAGCATGGCGCGGATGAAGAAATCGCAGACGCCGAAGGTCGTGCGCGAGGATTTCGGACATCTGCCTGATGGCGCTGCCAGCGAAATGGTGAAGTTGCGTGGCGACAACGGCTTCGAGGCGCGGATCATCACGTATGGCGCGGCGCTGCAGGCTATCTTCACACCGGACCGCGCCGGCCATCTTGCCGACGTCGTCCTGGGCCGCGATGATCTTGAAGGTTATGTCGCGGTTCGGCGTTTCCTCGGCGCGACGATCGGTCGATATGCCAACCGTATCGCGAACGGTGCGTTCGAGCTCGATGGCCATCGCTTTCGATTGCCGACCAATGACGGCGCTAACGCGCTTCACGGCGGTCTGGCGGGTTTCGACCGCAAGAACTGGACCATCACGGCCTTGGGGGAGAAGCCCGCGCCATTCGTCACGCTGTCCTACGACAGCCCGGACGGTGAGGAAGGCTATCCCGGCAGGCTGCAGACCAGCGTCACTTACAGCATTTCCGGCGCCATGGAACTTTCTGCGGCGTTCTCGGCCGAGACCGACAAGCCGACCATCGTCAATCTGACCAATCACAGCTTCTTCAATCTTGCGGGCGTCGAAGCTGGCGGCGGCGGAATTCTGGATCATCATCTCGCGATCGCTGCGGATACTTACCTGCCGGTGAGCGCGGCCGGCATTCCATTGGGCGGGCCGAGCCGGGTCGACGGGGCGCCTTTCGATTTCCGCATCCCCCATCGCGTCGGCGTGCGCCTGCACGATGCCTTTGAACAGGTTCAAATCCGCCAGGGCTACGATCACAATTTCTGCCTGCGCGGCGGCGGCACCGGCGATCCCCGTCTCGCTGCCCGCGTGGAAGATCCGAAGTCGGGCCGGATCCTCGAAGTTCTGACAAATCAGCCCGGTGTCCAGTTCTATTCGGGCAATTTCCTCGACGGGACCGTGACCGGAAAATATGGCCGCGTTCACCGCCAGTATGACGCGCTGTGCCTGGAACCGCAGGTCTACCCCAACACGCCGAATCGTCCAGACTATCCGTCGGCGCGGCTCGATCCCGGGCAGACCTATCGTCACACCTCGCGGTATCGATTTTCCGCGAGTTGACAGTGCGGTCGAACCAGGGAGGCCGCATGGAGGAAGTCGCCACCACAATCCTTTCCGGGCACCATTGTCTTTTGGGCGAGGGCTGCACCTATGATCCAGCCACCGACACCGCCTGGTGGTTCGACATTCTCGAGCGCACCTTGTTCGGGGCCGATCTTGCATCCGGCGCGGTCACCTCGCATGCGCTTCCCGTCATGGCCAGCGTGCTTGCCTTCATCGACGACCAACGCCAATTGCTCGCGACCGAAGACGGCCTCTATGTCCGCGACGTCGCGGATGGCCGCCTGACGCTGCACACGCCGCTCGAGGCCGACAACTCGGCGACGCGCTCAAATGATGGACGTGTCCATTGCAGCGGCGCGCTCTGGATCGGGACCATGGGCCGCAAGGCGGAGAAGGGCGCGGGCGCAATCTATCGCTTTCATCGCGGCGAACTGCTTCGGCTCTATGCCGGCATTACCATCCCGAACGCCATCTGCTTTTCGCCGGATGGCGCAACGGCCTATTTCACCGATACCAGCAAGGGCATTCTTCATCGCGTCGCCATCGATCCTGCGAATGCCATGCCGATCGGAGATCCCGCGACACTCTACGACCATCGCGGCGGGGCGGGCGGTCTCGACGGCGCGGTGGTCGATGCGCAGGGGCTGATCTGGAACGCGCGCTGGGGCGGTTCGTGCATCGATGCGTACACGCCGGAAGGCGAGCGCGCTCGCACCATTCGGGTGCCGGCGAGCCAGCCTAGCTGCCCGGTCTTCGTCGGCAGAAATTTCGACCGGTTACTTGTCACCACTGCCAGCGAGGGAATGGCCGCGCGGGCCAAGGCGGCCGATCCGCAGCATGGCATGACATTCATTCTGGATGTCGGTGCTGTCGGCCGTCCCGAACCCCGCGTCAGGCTGACATGATGCCAATCCTGGCCTTCCGTTGCCGTCGTCAATCGCGCATTTCCAAATCGCGCGTCATCAGTTGACTGAACCCGATCTTCGGATATAAATCACGATTTCTGTTGTTCATCCGATCCCCCACGTCTAGCTTGCGCGCATAACGCGCTAAACAAGCGTTTCGCGATCAGGGGAGAAAACGATGAGCCGCATTCGTGCGCTGCTGCTGGCCGTGTCTGTCTTGATGCCGCAGCTGTTGTTGTCGACGAATTCGGGCCAGGCCCAGGGCATCCCGCAAGACATTCCCAGAAAAGAACTGCTGATTCTTGAAAATCCGGAAGGGACCATCAAGAACGCCGGCTGGTTCAATATCTGGGCGATCAATGCCGGCTCGCAATCCAACGGACTGCAGCAGGCTGCGCTCGATACGCTCTGGTACATCGATCCGGAAAGCGGTCTCGATGGCGTGTGGAGTAACTCGCTGGCGGCCGACAAGCCGCAATACAATGCCGACTTCACCGAGATGACCGCGAAGTTGCGCAACGGCATCTTCTGGAGCGACGGCGTCGAGTTCAGCGCTGATGACGTCATATCGACCGTGATGACCCAGATCAAGAACCCTGGGATGCGGTTCAGCGCCGTTCTCACCAGCAATGTCGCATCGGTCGATGCACCCGATCCCTACACGGTGGTGTTCAAGCTCAAGAAGCCCAACTCGCGCTTCCACACCAACTTCACGGTGCGATGGAACGCGATCTGGATCATGCCAAAGCATGTGTTCGAGAAGGTGCAGGACCCGGCCAAGTTCGATTTCAACAAGCCGGTTTCGCTTGGCGCCTACGTGCTGAACAGCTATGACCCCGACGGAAAATGGTACATCTGGCAATTGCGTGACGACTGGCAGCGCACCACGATCGCGCGTTACGGCAAGCCCGGTCCCAAATACCTCGCTTATGTCGATCCTGGTCCGCCGGACAAGCGGGTGATCGCGCAACTCAACCATGAGCTTGACGTCATCCACGACATCGCCCCCGAAGGCATGTTCGCGCTTGCCAAGCAGAGCAAGTCGACGCGCGCGTGGTTCAAGGGTTTCCCCTATGGGCATCCGGATCCGACGCTTCCAGCGGTGATCTTCAACACCCAGAACGAGCTGTTCAGGAATCCGGATGTGCGTTGGGCATTGGCGTTGCTGATCGACGTCAAGGCGGTTGCAATGGCGGCCTACCGGGGCGCCGCAACGATATCGGCGATCGGGGTGCCGCCCACCGGAATGCATCCGGCGGCCTATCATCAGCCGATGGAAGAGTGGCTGAAGGGCTTCGAAATCGACACCGGCAAGCGCAAGGTCAAGCCGTACGATCCGACCGTCGGCAAACAGATCGCCGACATGCTGCGTCCCTCGATGGGCGAGCAGATTCCGGCCGATCCGAAGGAAATCGCCCGCGCTTTCGGGATGGGCTGGTGGAAAACCGACCCGCAGGCGGCACAGGAGCTGCTTGAGAAGGCCGGCTTCAGCAAGCGCGGCGCCGCATGGTTCACGCCGGACGGAAAACCATTCACCGTTCGCGTGATGGTCGAGGGCGATTTGCGCCCGGTGATGACGCGCGCCGGCACCATGATCGTGCAGCAATGGAAGCAGGCGGGCATCGACGCCAAGGTCGATGTGGCGCAAGGCACGCTGCCGACACGCAGGGCCGCCGGTGATTTCGACACCTTCATCGGCTGGAGCGTCGAAACCTGGGGAGGCCATCAGGATCTGTCCTACTTCATGGATAGCTGGCATTCGCAGTTCGTCGCCGAGCCCGGCAAATCGCAGCCGCAACGCAATTGGCAGCGCTGGTCCAGCCCGGCGCTGGACAAGATCATCGAGGAAACCCGCACGATCGGGTTCGACGATCCAAAATCGATCGAGCTCGGCAAGGACTACGTCAAGCTCGCGGTGAAGGAAATGCCAACCATTCCGCTGATGGCGTATAACGTTTTCACGGCGATGGACCAGACCTACTGGACAGGCTTTCCGACATCGGAAAATCCGTACACCGATCCGGTTCCGAACTGGGGCAATTCCCGCTCCATGTTCGTCAAGCTGAAATCGGCCAACTAGGACGTGATGCGGAAGAGCGGGCATCGATCTTTCCGGACAGGCGGTTTCGTTTGTCCAGGAATGCAGCCTCGGCATCTCAGAAATTCATGAGCGGATACCTTGCCTACATCGCCAAGCGGCTCGCGCAGTTCGCGCTCGTGGTCTTCATCGGCATCAATCTGGCTTACGTGATCACCCATGCCACACCGATCGACCCGGTCGAGCAATCGATCTCGGCCGTGACGTCGTTTGGCAACACGGCACCCGGAGCGATCGAGCAGATGCGCACCTCCTTGCGCGAGCTCTACGGCCTCGAAGGCTCAACCATCCAGCAATATGTGGTGTTCTGGAAGCGAATCCTGCGCGCCGATTTCGGGCCATCGATGTCGGCGTTTCCAACCCCGGTCTCCACCCTGATCGCTCGCGCGCTGCCCTGGACCACGGGGCTTCTCGTGGTCTCGACGATCGTCACCTGGGTATTGGGAAATTGGCTGGGCGGACTCGCCGGCTACTATCAGAAGAGCCGCGGACTGAAACTGCTGGGCGTGATCGCCATGGGCCTGCATCCGATTCCCTATTACATTCTCGCGCTGCTGCTGCTGATCGTGTTCGGCTTTCTGTGGCCGGTGCTTCCCATCACCGGCGGTTCGGCGATGAACCTGCCGCAGGCATGGAGCTGGGCCTTCGTCACCAGCGTGTTGACGCACTCCATTCTGCCCGCGCTTTCGTTGATCCTGATTGGCGTCGGGAGCTGGTTTCTCGGCATGCGTTCGCTGGTGTCCAACGTCGTGACCGAGGACTATGTAATTTACGCCGAACTTGCCGGAGTCAAAAGCCGCCGCATTCTGTCGTCCTATGTGATGCGCAATGCCCTGGTGCCGCAAGTGACGGGGCTTGCGATATCGCTCGGAGGTATCTTCAACGGGGCGGTGATCACCGAGAAGGTGTTCGGCTATCCTGGCGTCGGCTCGCTGCTGGTCGATGCGGTCTACGCCGGTGACTACGGCCTGGTGCTCGGCGTCACCACGATCTCGATTCTCGGCGTATCGATCGGCGTGCTCGCCATCGACCTTCTCTATCCGCTGCTTGATCCTCGGGTAAAGGTAAGCTGATGCTCGGCATTTTGCGCGATCTGCTGCGCTACAACGCCGAATTCCGGATCGGCATTGTCCTGGTTGGTTTCGTGCTGCTGCTGTCGATGCTCGCGAGTTTCTCGCCTTATCCGCCGCAGGACGTCTATGTGGTGCCGCCGGATGTGCCGCCGTCGCTGGCCTACTGGTTCGGCACCACGTCGCGGGGCCAGGACGTGTTCTGGCAATTGACGTTCGCCATTCGCAACACTCTGCTGTTTGGATGCACGGTGGCGCTGATCAGCCGTGTGCTGGCGCTCGTGATCGGGCTCCTGAGCGGCTACAAGGGTGGCTGGATCGATCGCGTTCTGATGTCGATCAACGACACCTTCATCGTGATTCCGCTGCTCCCGATTTTGGTGCTGTTCTATTTTGTGATGCGCGACAGCATGTCCTGGTTGATGCTGGCGTTGATCATGGCTTGTCTCGGCTGGGCCTATGACGCCCGGCTGATCCGCTCGGTGGCGATGAGCCTGAAAACGCGCGAATTCACGCAAAGCAGCGTGTTTTCAGGCATGAGCACGCGCGAGATCCTGGTGCAGGAGCACTTGCCCTATGTAATGCCGATCGTGTTTTCCACGACGATGAACAACATGATCTGGTCGATCGGGCTGGAGGTGACGCTCGCGGTTCTGGGCTTCACCGACATCAACACGCCAACCATCGGCGGCATGATCTATTGGGCGAACCAGCACACCGCGATGGTCGCAGGCGTCTGGTGGTGGATCGCTTTCCCGACCGTCGTCGTGATCATGACATTCATCGGGCTGTTCCTGCTGGCTGTATCCATGAATGAGTACATCGACCCCCGCAGCCGGTTGAGCCGCATGGGCCGCGTGATATCATGACCGCCGCTCCTGTCAGCTTTGCGGACGCACAACAGCCGAACGACGATCGGCCGATCCTGTCGGTCAGGAATCTGCGGGCGCATTTCCGCACCAGCCATTTCGGCATCAATCGCTACGTCAAAGCGGTCGACGGCATCACCTTCGACGTCAAACGCGGTGAGATCTACGGTTTGGCCGGCGAGTCCAGTTCCGGCAAGACCACGCTGATCAAGACCATCGCTGGCGCCATCAAGCCGCCGCTGGAAGTGGTCGGAGGCACTGTGGAATTCGCGTTCCTGCCTGGCTACCGGGGGCTGCATCGCGCGCCGCCGGCCGAAGTGGCGCGCATTCGCTGGCGGCATCTGTCCTACATCATGCAGGGCTCGATGAATGTGCTGAACCCGGTGCGCCGGTTGCGGCGAAGCTTTACCGATTTCGCGCGGCCCCACATTGCCGGCACTGAAAAGCAATTCGAGAAGGCGGTCGTCGACCATTTGGCGCGGGTCAAACTCGAGGCATCGGTGCTGGCTGCCTACCCACATGAACTGTCCGGCGGCATGCGTCAGCGCGTCACCATCGCGCTCGCCACCATTTGCCGTCCCGATTTCATCATCGCCGACGAGCCCACCACCGCGCTCGACGTCATCGTCCAGAAGGACGTGCTCGGCATGATCCGCGGCATTCAGCGCGAGATCGGCTCTTCCGTGCTGTTCGTGACGCACGATATGGGCGTGCACGCTCATCTGACTGACAGGCTCGGCATCATGTATGCGGGCCGTCTGGTCGAGGAAGCGACGACGGGTGAGGTCTTTAGAACGCCGCTTCATCCCTACACCCGGCATCTCATCTCCAGTCTGCCTCGGATCGGTGACGACGTGCCGCGCAAGGGACTCGAGGGCGCGCCACCCAATCTTGCCGATCCGCCGCCCGGGTGCCGCTTTCATCCGCGTTGCCCGCTGGCGATGGAGGTGTGCAGCCACCGGGTGCCCAGCATGATCGAGACTGCACCCGGGCACCGCGTCGCCTGCTTTGCAGTAAACGGAGACGAGCAGCCATGAGCGCGCTGTTGGACGTCTCGCAGGTTTGCAAGACCTTCACCCGGGGCGGCCTGTTTTCAAGCCGGCGGATTCACGCCGTCAACGATGTCAGCTTTCGGATCGATGCGGCGTCGCCGGAGATTTTCACGATCATCGGTGAATCCGGCAGCGGCAAGACGACGCTGTCGCGGATGATCTTGAACATTGAACAGCCCAGCAGCGGCGCGCTGGTGTTCGACGGCACCAATCTAGCGACAGTGCGGGGCAGTGCCGATCGGATGGCGTTCATGCACAAGGTGCAGCCGATCTTCCAGAATCCATTCGAAGCCTTCAACCCGCTGAAGCAGCTCGATCGCTACCTGTTCATGACAAGGCGCCGGTTTCTCGCGGCAGGCGATCAGACCGACATCGATGTGGCCGTCGATGATGCGCTGCGCAAGGTCGGATTATCGCTGAAGGAAGTACGTCAACGCTATCCCCATGAACTTTCCGGCGGGCAGCTCCAGCGTGTCGCGATTGCCCGCGCGCTGCTCTCCAATCCAAAGCTGATCGTTGCGGATGAGCCGGTATCGATGGTCGATGCGTCACTGCGGATGTCCATCGTGAACCTGTTCAAGGCGTTGCGCGACGATCTCGGCATTTCGATCGTCTATGTCACCCACGATCTGGCGACCGCCTATTATATCAGCGACCGCATCATCATCATGCAGAAAGGCAGCGTCGTCGAACGCGGCGATGCAAGAACGGTGCTGAATGCGCCGCAACACCCTTACTCCCGTCAACTGCGCGCCGCGGTGCTGTTGCCCGAAGTGGCGAACCCGGCGCCCGCGGCCACCATCTCATCCTGATAAACGTCACGAGCCCTCACTGCATCGGAGAGAAAATGCGAAAAGCAAGAGTTCTGATGGATCGCGATTTTGCCATCGGCCATACGGATCCCCGTTTGTTCGGTGCCTTCGTCGAGCATCTCGGGCGATGCGTCTATGGCGGCATCTACGAGCCCGGACATCCGAGCGCCGATGCCGGAGGTTTTCGGAAGGACGTACTCGCACTGGTGAAGGAGCTTGGTCCGACGATCGTGCGTTACCCTGGCGGAAATTTCGTCTCCGGCTATGACTGGGAAGACGGCGTCGGTCCTGTCGACAAGCGGCCGGCCCGTCTTGACCTTGCGTGGTTCAGCACCGAGCCCAACAGTTTCGGCACCAATGAATTCATGGACTGGTGCAAGGCAGCCGGCGTCGAGCCGATGATGGCGGTCAATCTCGGCACCAGGGGCGGCGATGCCGCGCGAAACCTGGTTGAATACTGCAATCATCCAGCGGGGTCCTATTGGTCGGATCTGCGCCGCGCGCACGGCTGGGATAAGCCTCACGACGTCAAGTTCTGGTGTCTGGGAAACGAAATGGATGGCCCCTGGCAGATGGAGTACAAGACCGCGACCGCCTATGGACAGGTGGCGCGGGAAGCCGCCAAGATGATGCGCTGGGTCGATCCAACCATCGAACTTGCGGCGTGCGGATCGTCCGCGCGCAACATGCCATCCTTCGGGCATTGGGAAGACACGGTGATCGATCACACATTCGATCATGCGGAATTCATTTCGCTGCATACCTATCTGAACAATTACAAGGAAGACACCGCGGCGTTCCTTGCGTGCCCTGATCTGATGGACAGCTTCATCGACGAGGTTGTCGCCATTGCGGACGCGGTTGCGGCAAAACGGCGCTCGACCAAGCGCATGATGTTGAGTTTCGACGAATGGAACGTCTGGTATCGCACCCGCCGCAAGCGCGCCGACAGGGTGAGGGAGGGCTGGCCAGTGGCGCCGCCGATCCTTGAAGAGATCTATACCATGGAGGATGCGCTGGCCTTCGGAGGCGCCTGCATCTCGCTTCTCAACCACGCCGATCGGGTGAAGAGCGCATGCCTTGCCCAGCTCGTCAACGTGATTGCGCCGATCATGACCGAGACCGGCGGCCCTGCATGGCGCCAAACGATTTTCTTTCCGTTCGCCCATATCAGCCGCTTCGGCCGCGGCAAGGTGCTGCGCGCGCAGGTCGAATCGGAGACTTACGATTCATCCTATTACGACCCGCGCGGCGCCGAGGAGTTGTCCTTTCCGGTGCCCAAGGTGCCGTATCTCAAGATGTCGGCGGTCGCCGATGAATCCGGCGGGCTCTCCCTGTTCCTGCTCAATCGCGACCTGACGCAGGAGATGGAGGTCAGCCTTGACGCGCGAAGCTTCGGCCGGCTCGCCCTGGGCGAAGCCCTTGAATTGTGCCATGACAATTTAAAGGCGACAAATACCAAGGACGCAGCTGAGCGCGTAAAGCCGGCGCCATTGAAGGGAGTCACCGTGGAGGGCGGCCATATTCGTGCGACGCTGCGGCCGGCGTCATGGAACGTGGTTCACTTGTCCGCGAACTGACAGAGGACGGAGACTATCGGACCGGCCAGATTCGGCCGGCCTGCACAGCAAGGATCACAGGGATGCTCGACAGGAAACCGGAACCGAAGAAGCGGACAAAGTCCGACGGCACATCGGAACGAATGCTGTCCTCATCAAAGGCAAAAAGCATTCGCAGCTTTCTCAACGTCAATCCCGAGCAGCAGTTCGAAGTTGTCCGGGGGCTCGCTTCCCCGGTTCGCGTGCGTATCCTGAAATTGCTGCGCCGCCGCGGGCCACTCAACATCAACCAGATCAGCGAAGCGCTTGGGATGCCGCAATCGACCATCGCGACCAATATCCAGATTCTGGAGGAATCGGATTTGATCGATACAGAGATCGGGCGCGCCCGCAAGGGCCAGCAAAAAATCTGCGCGGCGAGATTCGACGAGATCGTGATCCGGCTCGATGGCGAAGAGACCAGCCGCGATAAGGACATCATCGAAGTCGAAATGCCGCTCGGACTCTATACGAGCTACAACGTGTCGGCACCGTGCGGCCTTTGTTCGACCGAGGGAATCATGGGCGTGCTCGACGTGCCAGATCTGTTTCTCGATCCCTGCCGGGTCCAGGCCGCGCTGATATGGTTCGGCCGCGGCTACGTCGAATACAAGTTCCCCAACAATGCGAAAGTCCTGGGTGTCCCGGTCACGGCGCTTGAATTCGCACTTGAGCTATCCTCCGAAGTTCCGGGCACCAATGCCAACTGGCCCTCCGACATCAGTCTTTGGGTGAACGACGTCAAGGTCGGGACCTGGACGTCGCCGGGCGATTACGGTGACCGTCGCGGCGTTCATACCCCGCGGTGGTGGAAGCTCGAGGGTTCGCAGTACGGCGCTCTCACGCAGTGGCACATCTCGTCGAAGGGCACCTTTATGGGTGCGAAAAAGCTTTCATCGGTGACGCTGGCTCAGCTGCGGTTAGCCGAACATCACTCGATTCGTTTGCGGATCGGTATCGACGACAACGCCGCGCATCCCGGCGGCGTCAATATTTTCGGCCGGGGCTTTGGTAATCATAACCACGATATCCTGATGAGGCTGCACTTGAAATAAGTCGTGGTGCCAGTGAGAAAAAGGAAAACCGGTTGCGCGCGGATCGACCAGATGATCATCCGCAGCATGACCCCGGGAAATGCGAAAGATCTATCTGTGCGATCAGAAATTTCAAAAACCGTCTAGCATGACGCCAGATGTGGCGAACAGCTCCTCGCGATCGCGAAAAGCGCGGCTCAATTCCATTGGCCGCATTTCCAACGATCGTCTCGGGGACGTACGGCACTTTACTTTTCCTTGTCGCCCAACGTTCTGCCGCTGGTCTTGTTGACAAGATGCACCCGGGCGCAGGCTGGGCAGGTTACGACCTCGTAACTATCCGTTTGAACAGTCGGCGCGTCGTCAGGCAGCCAAACCTGAACGTTCAGTCCGGTTCGGGCACACCAAAAATTGAGCTTGGCCATTTTCTCATATTGATACGGCCGTCGCGAAGCGCATTGACCTGCCTCAAGGTTGTCTCATCCTAAAGGGCAATCGGGATCGGGATATCGATCAAGGCTTCAGTTCGGGAGCGCTTGTCGCATCAGGGGTTAGTCACATGCGAAATGGAACGAAGGTCATCGCTTGCGGTTGAATCGGCAGCAGGGAACACCGTCATGCAACGCATCAAACATCCGCCGATCCGCAATAAAATCGACATGGCGGATCCGGCTCAGGTTCGTGCCTGGAACCGGCGGCTGGGAATATCCGCTGACTCGCTGAAGGCTGTCGTCGACAAAGTCGGTAATTCTGTCGCGGCCGTCACCAAGGAAGTTGAACTCCGGCGGGCGGGTCCCCGGACATCGCCGATACCTCCGGTCCAGAGTTCGTCTGCCGAAGGCGAGCCGGCGCCGGCTTGAAAGCTCGCCTAGCGGACCCTGCGCGACACAGCCCGGAGCAGGGCACGCTTGAAGTAGTCCCTCGCGACCGCATCCAGAGCGGCCGAGATCAATTCGTCGGATTCCACCGCGCGCCCCTTTTTCTCGGCCTCGAGCCGCTCGGCTTCCTGAACATAATCGATCGCAAGCTCGCGCAGACGGCGGAATTCAACATCGTCCGGAACTGGGTAGACTGTCGCCAGCAGATCCCTGGCGCGATCGCGAGCGCGTTCGCTTTTGATGCCGGCCATGAGTGCCTCCTGTGCTATCAGTATTCCTTTGAATGAGTGGCGCGCAGCCGGTTTGGCCGAACATGACGCTGGTAGGGCTAAACATTTCAACTATGTCCGGTTCCGGACAAATGACTATATTTCTGGTATTTAATGGGTCTGTTGGGTTGACCCGATTTCGCGGAAGCGCAGGGCCCTATGCAATGGCAGGGAGATGCCCATGAGCAATGTTGCCGAGGGTGGTAAGGGATCCATCCTGCATTGTTCCTTCTGTCGAAAGAGTCAGCATATCGTCCGGAAGCTCGTCGCCGGCCCTCAGGTCTTTATCTGCGATGAGTGCGTGGAACTCTGCATGGTCATCGTCCGGGAGGGCAGCAGTTCATTTTACCTGCGCACTCCGGACGAATATCGCAAACTCGCGACCGATGACGTTCGTGCTGCGGAAGCAGCCGGCATGCCTACCGACAAAGCCCTGCTCGCGGTGGGCCGGACATGGCTTCGCCTTGCAGAAGAGTCCGAGAAGGCAAACCGGCCGGCAGCCGAGGCAGAGCCAAGCAAGCCGTCAACGCAGGCAGGGCAAAGCGAGCCGGCCGCGCCAGCTAAGCAAGACGAACCGGCACCGCCGGCTGAGCAAAGCCAGCCGGCGGCGCAGCCAGCTCGACGCGAGGCGGCGCAAATCCTCATCTCGTTGGGAAACTTGGCGTCTCCTCCGGAAGATAAACCCGATGCGGAAGCTAAACCTGACTAACGAGGCGCCGTGTTCCTGCCGCACGCTGTGGCATGGCCCAACGGCCTAGCGCCTGCGCGCCACCGCTATGCCGAACAGGAATGCGAAAAACAGGCTTGCGAGCGGCGCCTCGCGGGTAATAGCGCTGATGGTGGAGAGTGGCTTTCCCGGCTGGCGTGCGGTTGCGACCGCTTCGCTTAGCCTGTTGACCGCGGCCTGAAGGCCCGCGGAGACTTCCGTGATCGTGCGCGATACATCGGTTGCCGTATCGATGGCGCGTTCCGCCATGCCGGGTTGGAGCGTCGGTTCGGATATTTCGATGTTCACTTGCCGGTACTCTGTTATCGAGCTTGACCTCGGGATAGTGCGCGATGAGGCCGCCATCTTTGGCTATCCGCGACAGGCGCCGTATTGAACGGTGACGGCCTCACTTTGCAAATGCGGGAATGAGAATTTTGTTCCTCGGCTCTCGCTGATATCGCTACGCTTCATCTTTTTCTTTTTCCGGGCTTCGGCGCCATAGATGAAATAATTGATAGGGCCGCTTACGAACGGAGGATGCACGATGACCGAGCCAACCGATGTCGATCATGATGTTGTGGTAGCATCGCGCCGGCGTTTTCTGCGCGAGGGGGGCGCATTGATGGGCGGAGCCGTTCTGGCGGGCGGTCTCGCTGGCAGCGAAGCCTTGGCGGCCGCGGATGCAGCCAGTGCCAGCAACGTCCCTCCGAATGTTCCGGAGTGGATGAAAGCGCCGGGCGATCCCGTGGGAAGCCAGCTCTATGGAACACCGTCACCGTTCGAGAAAGGCGTCGTGCGCAATGTGCCGAGAAACGCGGCGCAATATCTTTCCGCGGCGAGCCGGACCCCGCTGCAGGATCTCGACGGCATCATCACACCGAACGGACTGTTCTACGAACGCCATCATGGCGGCGTTCCGGATATCGATCCGGCGCAGCATCGGCTGATGCTCCATGGCCTCGTCGACAAGCCGCTGATCTTCACGATGGATGACATCAGGCGCTTCCCCACGGAATCCCGTATTCACTTTCTCGAATGCTCCGGCAATCCCGGCTACAAGAAACCCTATGGCAGGACGGCTTCCGATCTTGTCGGCCTCCTGAGTTGCGCGGAATGGACCGGGGTCAGCTTGAAACTCGTTTTGCAGGAAGCGGGGTTGCAGCAAGCGGCGAAATGGGTCGTCGCCGAGGGCGCCGATGCCGCGGCGCTGACCCGCAGCATTCCGATCGAAAAATGCCTCGAAGATGCGATGCTGGTCTACAGCCAGAACGGCGAGCGGCTGCGACCGCAGCAAGGTTATCCGCTGCGGCTGCTGCTGCCGGGCTT
>WNFD01002238.1_pt1 | contig 19479 bp, 18 predicted proteins | sample 5400491 | NCBI WGS metagenome assembly WNFD01 (sample SAMN13153343, study PRJNA577476) | soil metagenome | isolation source: 120 cm saprolite under Douglas fir tree site 2 hole 2 replicate 2 | place: USA:California | collected 2015-04-18
ACGGTGACAACCGCCGTGTATACGGCAGGAAGATTCCTGCGAGGGATATTGTTCTGGCTGGAGCTGTCGCCGCACCTCCAGCAGCCGAGCAACTGATCTCGACCCTGGATGCCAAGACCCCGAAGCACAGGCCATAGGGCGACCTGGTTGAAGACAAGTCCGGCCACGTCTTTCATCGTCGGGTGGTTGACGTGGCCGAGCTATGTCTTTCGGTTGGCCCGTCGCTGTATGAAACTATTTCGATCAGCTCAAAGGAGGAAGAGAAATGTTACAAACCAAGAACACAGGTCCAAGAAGTCAAAAGCTTGCCCTTGCCAGTTTGGTGATTACTGGCCTGCTCATCACAGGAAGCACTTTCGGATTCTGCGCTAACAAGTCCGAAACCATCGATGCTACTGCCATGGGCACAAGCACGCAGATGGGATCTCAATTCAGCATTACGCTAAACATCTATGATTACTCTACCCAGGCAGACAAGCAGATTCTGATCGAGGCGTTCCAGAAGGGCAAGGATCAAGGATTGGTCAACGCGCTCAGCAAGATGAAAGCGGCGGGTCACATCGAGGTCACGGGCACTCTGGGGTATGACTGCAGTTACATCCAAATGATTCCAACCCCGACTGGACGGAAGATTCGCTTTGTCACTAACCGACTCCTCAGATTCGGTGAGGTGTACTGGGACACCCGATCTACCGCTTATAACTTGACGGCCGGCGAATTCGATGTGAACGACACGGACAAGAGCAAGAGTACGGGCGTCTTGTACCCCGCAGCCGAGCTCGTGATCGATAAGCAGGGAGAGTTGCAAATGAATCTCATTGGGAACCCTTGGAACTTGGTTGACGTTCTCGACTGGAAGGGAACGCCCGGCGTTAACTAAATGCGGCGCTTGGGGCATCGCACCGCTGCTTGACCAGTTTTCGGTAGCTGCCAATTTTTCACGGGGCGGTGGAACGCCCCCGTTATCCAGCGAAGCAAAGGTCGCTTGAGTGTAACAGGGCGCTCGAACGCACGTAGCGGGAGACAACTCCGCCGCTGGCGTTTGCTTCCTAAGACAGCGGAATCTGTGTACAGCGGGGTTGGGGTAAGCAGAGGTGTTGCAAAACGGGCTGGAATCTGAGGCACTTTCAGGCTGTGCTGGCGCGGATCGCAGACCATTGGGGCGCTCTGTCAGGGCCGGTGATAAAGGGAGCCATTTTGGCCGGTTCCGGCCGGAGCCAGTGGTCCACCCGAGAGAGCCCCCGGTCGACGGAGACGCAGTAAGAACTCTACAGCAGTTTCTAAATTAGTTTTTCCCCGCAGGCTTGCGTACGACTCGTGGTTTCGCTTCTCCTCAGTGATTCATCCCCATGATCCCTGAGGAGTCGGCTTGAGCCAGCCCCGCCGTTGTCCTTACTGTAATAGTTCGTTTCTACCCTCTGCGTATCGTCCTCAACAAAGCGTGTGCGGTCGGCCGGAGTGCCAACGTCGGCGACGCAGCGATTATCACCGGAAGAAGCTGGCGACAGACCCGGAGTATTTCCAGGTCGTGCGCGACAGCCAGAAGCAGTGGTGGGACGAACATCCCGACTACCAGAAACAGCACCGCCAGCAGAACCCGAAGCTGGTCGAGAGCAACCGTCAGCGCCAAAGACTGCGTGATCAGAAGCGTCGGGTTGAACTTCTTGTCAGGAACAACTTAGCTTTGGACTTAAAGCATTCAGCATCAGAGGTTTGGCTGTTGGGACCCAAGGTACGCGATCTTGACAGGAACAACTTAGCTTCCGCGCAAGTCCTGATTTTGCCGTCACTTGGCCATTCGCCGAAGGACACCGGGCGGTCTTGATAGGAACATCTCTATGGCTTGCGGACGCGGCTGGCTTTATACGGTTGCAGCAGAGTCATGCTGACCGCGGAACAAATCAACACGATTCATCACCTGCACTGGTCCGAACACTGGTCCGTGCGCAAGATCGCCCGTCATCTCCACCTGGGACGTAGAACGATCTCCCACTACCTGATCACACCGGCACGCAGCGCGGCTCGCCGGCAACGCGCCGGCAAACTGGATCCGTTCAAAGCCACCATCGCCGAACTGTTGGAGCAAGATGCGAAGGCGAGTGCCATGGTGATCGCGCAACGACTCCGTCCGCTCGGCTTCACCGGGGGTCTGAGCATCCTGAAAGATTACTTACACGCGGTGCGAGCTCACACCGCGGCCAAGCGTGCCTATGTGCGCATGGAGCCAGGACCTGGAGAGCGATTCGAAATCGACTGGGGTCATTTCGGTGCCCTTCTCTACCAGGGTCACGCGCGCAAGCTCTATGCCTTCTGTCTGGTGGAATGTCACAGCCGCAAACTGTTTGTGGAGTTCACTCACAGCCAGAGTTTTGAGACCTTCGTGCGCTGTCACATCCACGCTTTCCAGTTCCTGGGCGGGATCGCACGGGAACTCTGGTTTGACAATCTGGCGACTGCCGTCGCTGAGCACGACGGCAACTTGGTGCGGTTTCATCCCCGCTTTCTGGGCTTCGCCCGCGAATACAGTTTCCTGCCCCGCGCTTGTCATGTGCGAGCGGCTTGGGAAAAAGGAAAAATAGAAAGAGCGGTGGGATATTTACGACAGAACTTCTGGCCGCTGCGCACTTTTACCGATTTAACCGATGTCAACTTGCAGGCGCGACACTGGCTGGAACAGGTTGCCAATCAACGCCGCCATCGCGAAACCGGAGAGACTCCCGCTGCGCGCTTTCAGTCCGAGACCCTGCGAGCTCTGCCCGTGATCGTGCCCGACTATCGGGATACCGCAGAAGCTCTGGTCCACAAAGATCTCCGGCTGTCGTTCGATGGCAACCGCTACTGCGTGCCGCCGCGTTATGTAGGCCGTCGCCTCACGATCAAAGCCGATGCTTCCGCGGTCACCATCTACGACCAGTATCAGGAGATCGTTTCTTATGCCCGCTGCTGGCAGCGCGGGCAGACTTTGGGTGCGGAGCGTTTTCAAAAGGAACTGTTGGCCCAGTTAACCGCCGCGCAGCGCTCGGCCGAACAACAGCGCTTGGTCAGCTGGCTTGGTCCGGCCTCGGAATCTTACCTGCGTCGCCTGGCCGATACCGACCGCTCGCTGACCCGGCAAGTCCGCGAACTGCTCCTCCTGGTTCGTGAATATGGACCCGATGCTGTGGCGGCCGCGGTAACCCAGGCTCATACCGCCGGCGCGTTCGGCGCCGATTACATCGCCAACCTTCTCCGTCAGCAGCGAATACGGCGCGACGTGCAACCACCCCTTCGTTTCCAGAACCCACAACTCAATGAACTGGCCACCGATCCGCTGTCGTTGGCCGACTACGACTCTTTCATCCTCCGCTCCAAAAAGGACTCCGATGACCGCACTGCAACAGAAACTGAATCAACTGAACTTGGCGACGATGAGCCTCCATCTGGATCAGATGCTGACTGACGCCACCGCCAAAAATCTCAGCCTTGCCCAAGCCCTGGAAACGCTCGTCGATCGCGAAGTCGAAGCCCGTCACCAGCGTTCCATCGAACGCCGCTTCAAGCTCTCCCGCTTGCAGAGCAAACCTTCCATTGACAGCTTCCACTTTAACCACCACAAGTCTCGCTTACAGCTCAAGACTCGCATCCTTCGCCTGCTCGATCTCGACTTCCTGCGCAACGGCACCAGCGTGTGTCTCATCGGTAATCCTGGCGTAGGCAAAACCTATCTGGCCAAGATCGTCGCCTGGCGCGCCTGTCAGGCCAACCAACGGGTGCTGTTCACCACTGCCATGGACATGCTCAACCATCTCTTGGCTTCTCAGGTCGATCATTCCCTGATTCGCAAACTCAAAATCTATACCGAACCTTCTTTGTTAGTCGTCGATGAGCTGGGATATCTTTCGCTCGATCAGCAGACTTCCAACCTCTTCTATCAGGTTATCTCCACCCGCCACAGCCATAAGCGCAGCTCGTTCATTACTACCAATACAGCCTTCTCCGACTGGGGCAACATCCTCTATAACACCACCATCGCCACCGCCATCGCCGATCGCCTGGTGGAAAACTCCGAGATCTTCCTCCTCGGGGGCGAAAGCCTCCGCAAAGGCAATAAGAGCCAGCCTCCGACTGAATAGTCGATGGGACGGTTGGCTCAGATCAGGCGCCGCTCTGTGACGATATCCCGCACGGAGGAGTCCGTCGGGTAACTCCTCAACGGCGCTGTCGGCCGGGGCGGGAGTCATCCACTCCCGCTCTCGGGTCCTTACCTCCTTATTCCTTCATGTTCAACTTCAGCGCCAATCATCTGCTCTTGCTCTCGCGTATGGAATACCGCACCTGTGTCGTGTTTCTCATGCAGGACGACTCTACCCGCCGGGTCTACCGCCTCTACGACTTCACCAAATCCCAAACCATCACGTCAGACCACTACTACTGCGTGTCGGGAAAGGTCAACAGCGCGGACAAACTCTACCTGGTCATCGAGTCGGTCAAGAGGGACACCCAACACAGCCCGGATCCGCAGTTACGCCTGGAGTGGACGGCGCGGGAGAAGCGCCCATGAACTAACCATCGACGCGGGTAGGCAACAAACTCGAAATCGTGACTGCTTATCTCCGACGGCGGCCGGCGCATTCGTGTGCACCGCCATCACCGGCCAGCCTTCCTGGCTCTTTCAAAACCGGCCAGACTGGCTCCCTTTTAAATCGGCGCTAACACGCTTCTCGCTCCCGACTTGGGGACGCCCCGTAACTCGCTGGACGATCTTAAGTGTTCACGCGGCCTTTTCTAAAGCCCGGCGTTCAAATTGAATGTCCTAGGATCATGGTGTTTGGTGGACAACAAGTGTTAGTACCTGACGGGATCATCGTCCCGCGGGTCATGAGAATTCATCAGATCTCTTATAAAAGTAGTAAATGTTCAATATGCTTAGCATGATGACGATAAGGGCGCCGATACCCACCCACTAACTGGGGAGTGAAGCGCGATCTGCCCACTTTCAATTTGGGGAGTCAGACGGAAGCCGATACGCGTGCGAGGCTGATTTCACGTATTTTGGAGAACGTTCTCGACTGGCCGCCGGTGAGGGCAAAATGAGCGATGCGGGTCACCGCCTTCCTTCTACTCAGTGCTGCATGGAGTGCTTCGGATACGGCAGCATGTCCCACGTCCGCCAGAATGCGCGCATTTCCTCCGGACGACCTAAAGAGATACGGATGTATGTGTCCATGGGCAGGAAGCGGCGTCCGATCAAGATGTTGTTCCTGCGGAAATGCTGGATCACATCCTCCGCCGGATGGAAGGTATTCATCATTACAAAATTGGCGTGCGAATCAATCGGTTTAAGCGCACGAGCCATGGCCTGATTGAAAAATTCCTGACGGTCGTCCGTATTACGCTGAATGAAGGCATTGACTGCATCGGTATCGTCCAGCGCGGCCCCGGCGGCTTGGGTTACGATCGCGTTGATGCTGTCTTCGGTGGCGACTTTCCCCATCTGCTGAATTAGCTTTGGCGATGCCACAGCGTAGCCTAGCCGCAAGCCTGCGAGACCATAGACTTTGGAAAACGTGCGGGTGACGATCACCCTCTCGTCATCAAGCGGGCGATCAATAAATGAGACATACATTCCTGACTGGCCTGCGTAGTGATGATAGGCCTCATCGATCAAGACAAACGTGGACGCCGGAAGCTTACTGATGAAGTTCTCTAGGTCTTTGCGCGGAGTCAGGGTCGCAGTGGGATTGTTAGGATTGCAGATGTACACAAGCGTCGTGGAAGCAGTGGCACGCGCCAGCATGCCGTCAAGATCATGGGCAAATCCTGGCGTCAGGCGGACTGATATGATTTCTGAACCGGCAGCACGCGCGTAGTGTTCAATGGCTTCGAATGTGGGGGAAGCTTGGATGAGTTGCCTACCATTGCCGAGAAAGGCGAAAGCAGCCATGCGAAGGATTTCCGTAGATCCGCAGCCGAGGAGCACCTGCTCCGGTTTCACGCGGCTGGCGGTGGCGATTCGCTTTGCCAGCGAGTTATATTCCATACGGGGATAACGGTTCGCGCTCCCGATGGATGAGTTCATGACTTCGACCACTTTCGCCGAGGGACCATAGGCACTTTCATTGCTGTTCAATTGGATGACGCCATCATTCTGCCCAGGTCTGGAGAAGTCGAATCCGGCCGCTCGCGAAGAGCCGGTCAGTGGCCATTGCACGGCTATCCCGGCTACAGTACCGGCGCTAAGCGAGCGAAGAAAGCCCCTGCGCGATGTGATCATGTAATCTCCATTAGAAGAAAACTCCGGTTAGCTTGGGAAAACGTGCGCAAGGATGCAAACGTTTTGTTTGGTGAGTGATTTTATGGAGAGAGACAAGGATTGAGGACAGGTTTCAAGACAGCCATTCGTGTTCCAATCCTTCCCATTTTGCGAGAGTCGAAACCGCCCGCGAACGCCAACCCAAAGGCTAAGAGCTAAAAGCCCATAGCTAAAAGCTGCACGCTTACCGCTTCGCCAGGCTGCCCGCACCGTCATCCGTTTCGCACTTGCCCGTGGCACTGCCATTCAGAATGTAGCTGGCCTTCAGCAGTGTGCCTGTGTTATCAACTGTGCCCCGCACTATCATGCTGTCCCCTTCTTCGTCGCTGCCTGCGAGGACAACGTTCGAGCCCGTGACCGTGACCTCAAGCTGCGCGCCTTTCAGGCACTCCGAGTTGAGGCTGGAACTGCCGATGAGGTGTCCGCGCGAATCCGGACTAATGACCACGGTCATCGTGAAGGGCGCCACATTGGAATGCTTCGAAAAAAATGTGCCTGACCATGTTCCCCTGAAATCGGCCGCAGGCTGCTGCGTCGATCCGGCAGCGGATGCGGAGCGGTCCCCCGGGCTGGCGGCATAAAGAGAGGCTGCTCCCATGAGCACTAACAATGAGAAAAGCAGAACACGGAACAACAAGGTTTTGCTGGTCATCATGATTCTCCGTTGGAACAGAAAGCTTCTAACGTTACTGAATTACAAAATTCACTGTTGTGGAATGTGTCACACCACCACCCGTTGCAGTGATCGTCAGGGGATAAGTACCAGTCGCCGCTTTCGGCCTGCTTGATACGGTTAGCGTTGTATTGCCTGCACCCGCGACGGACGTCGGGCTAAACGATGCACCTGTGCGCGCGGGTAATCCACTTACGCTGAAAGTCACAGTGGCAAAGAATGGTCCCAGAGCCGTCACTGTCACTGCGTACGTCGTCTTTGCATTTCCGCTCACGGTCCGGGTGCTTGGAGACGCTGAAAGGGAGAAATCCGCCACAACCAGTGTCACCTGTGTGGAATGAGTGAGGTTGCCGCCGTTTGTCGCCGTGATCGTAAGCACGTAACTACCTGTCGGCGTCGAACTCGAAGTACTTACCGACAGCGTGGAGGATCCGGAACCCGTAACTGAGCTCGGACTGAAGCTAGCAGTCGCGCCAGAAGGCAATCCGGTTACGCTGAACGCCACGTTTCCAGTAAATCCGTTGGAAGGTGTCACACTTACACTGTACCCGGTACCCGTTCCCGGAGGTACGTTCCGAGAGGCTGGTGTGGCCGCCACCGAGAAGTCCGGCTGGGGAATAACCTGAACGAACGTCGCCACGGAGGGTACGCCTGAATTGTTCAAGATAAACAGCATGTAGTAGCCCGGCGGGGCGATGTTCCCGTTCGGGGGAGCTGTGACGGTCAGTGCTCCACTTCCCGCCGTGAAGGACATCTCCACCTCACGCTGGTCCATACCGAAGGCATGCGTCACCGTTCCGTTACGCACCAGAACTACACGAGAAACATTCGCCGCATCCGGAGTCTGTACCGTGAAGTTATTTCCATAAGAGATGGAACTCGACGCGCTCGTGATTGTAGGTCGTGTAGCCAGCCCCCCAGTTGAGTTGAACAAATATGGCGGTTGATAAATCTCCATCTGCTGCACGTAGCTGCCACGCGAAGGATTGCCGCCGGCGAGCCATACCGTCGCGTCTGGGAGCAACAGCGCGACCGAGTGGTACAAACGCGGATAAGCGTTCGCACCTGCTGACGAAAAAATATACTTGCCAGCGTTCTGAGGGTCAGGGCCAAGCAGGTCCCCGTTCAGGCTGGCGGTGATTGTGTCTTCGTCATTGATCGAACCGCCAACGGCCAAAACTCGGCCATCAGGCAAAATCACCGCATTCATTTCAATGCGGGGCTGGCTCATACTAGGTCCCGGCTGCCATGCTGGTGTGGACGCTCCCATATCGATGATCTCGGTGGTAGCGGTCGCCGGACTATGGCCGCCCATTATTATCACTTGTGGATCGTAGTTGTTGGCTGGCGTCAATGGGAGCAGCACAGATGTCCCGTATGTCCGCGTATTACCGTAAATTGTGGTGGCGACGTTCGTGTTCCAGGTCGTGGTCGATGGATCGAAGAGCTTGGAGGTGGTTTGTGCACCGGAGTAGAACACCTTGCCATTGGGCAGAAGGTGCAAATGCGGATATAGGTCCGGCGTCCAAGGTGCGATGTACTGCGTGCTCCAGCCCGAGCCGACGGTGTAGAACTCGACCGCGGTGTTGGTTCCGCCAGTCTCGTTCAGGCCGGAAAACGTCATCACTCGCCCATCTCCTAGCGTTACTACCGTGGGGTACCAGCGCCCGTGCGCCATATTCTGCACGTTGGTGAAAGTGTTTGTGGCAGGATCGAAAACTGCTACCTGCGGCTGTCCGTAAAAAGGATCGTACTGGATCGTGCCGCCATCGACCAGCACGCGTCCATCCTTCAGAAGGGCCATGGCATTGCAGAACATGTCCCACGATACTGAAAATTGAGTGATAGCTCCGGTCGTCGGATCCCATAGCAATGCCCCGGAGTTATTCGATGGTCCATAGGGCTGGCCCGAGGGACAACCTGATTGCGACGGTGGGCAGTTTCCCGAGCCCGCTACAACCAGCATCTTGCCATTGCCCAAAAGCGCCACATGGATGGGATTGATCGGCATGAGTGTTTGTAGCGTGCTCCAACGCCCCTGCACGTTGACCTGACCCATCATTACAGACGCAAATAAGCTGAACAAGAGCGAGAAAACTAGAGCACGACTTAAACACGAAGAAACGCGGTGGCTGGTCATGGAGACACCTCAGTACGGCGCTCGGATGAACTACTGAGAGACTGGGGGCAGAATTCAAAAACAGCTGGAACAATACGTCTTACAGAACTGAAGCGTCAAGATGAAAAGGATTGCATTGCCTGCAACATCCTGCGAACAAAGTGCGAGCAGTTGCACACGAAACTTTTGGTTGTCAAGATACTTGACTTTACAACTGTCCACGAGACTGCGCTCTGAAAGCCGAGTTGCAAGGTTTTGCATATGCGACGACTCTTAGGTAATTAATCTGGAATTCAGTTCGATTTCAGTTGACATCTAATCGTGACCTCGTCAAACTGGCGCGGCTGTTGGCGTTGACGTGTAGACGCTCCTTTAAGTACTCCCAATTTACGTGAGAATCCTGAGCATAGGGGTAAGTCCAAAAAATCTGGGTTAGGAGGATGAACATGAATCGGATTAAGACATTCCTGCTTTGCCTTGTGCTGTTGGCGTTAGCAGGAATCCTGCACCACCAGTGGTTGCAAATGTCAGGCAGCTCCGCCATTGCCACTCAGGCGGATGCGGCTATATTGAGCAATGGGTCCGGCCAGTCGTGTAGCGGGACGGGCGCCTGGCACTTCGTCAACAACCAGACCGGCGGCGCCTGTACAGGCGCGATCGATACGGTGTTCCTTTGCGACGGGAACTTGGTTTCCGGGACGCTGAAGTCGACTAAATGTTTAAGCAGTGTTGACCAGTTTAACGTAACAACTAGCGGCAGCTGCACGCTTGTGAGCGCATCGACGACCTTGCCAGGGAAGCTCGTGCTGTCGGATTTCGTGTGCACGCCCAGCCCCACCCCGACACCGACGCCTACCCCGACACCGACACCGTAGGACGGGTCAGGCGTGACACAAATGTGGCGGTCTTCGTAGGCGGTAACGGTCGGACTGAATAGCGTCGGAGTTTGGCAGGAGAGGTTCCTTCCTCTCCTGCTTTTCTTTTTTCACGAGCATGGGAAGTTACCTGTGCGGATTGGCGTGAAGACAATCGGAGTCTCTAATGAGAAATCTGCAGAACTGTGAAATTGGGACTGTGATACACGACCGGGAAGTGATTTTCAAAAAATTCCGGATCTTCGTGGAACTCTTTGATCTTGTCTTGTTCAATGAGTACGTAGTCTACGCGGTACTGTCCTAGAAGATCGATAGCCTGCTTTGAACCTCGAAACATCTCAATCACATCGTGCTCGCGAACACGATAATCCAGCCCATGAGTCCAGAGCCAACCTCGGTATCCCATCACGATCCGTCGTCCTGCCAGACACGCAACCGGATTATTGTGCCTGTCCGACGTCAAAAAGATACCGTCGGTGCTGGTGTGATCTTTTACAAACTGCGCCAGCTCGATGTCCTCCGAGGAAAACATTCGCGAGCTCAGGTGTAGCTCTCTCCACACCACCACGCTTCCAGTCGCGATCATGGTCGCGGCCAAGATCAACGACAACAAGAGTCCCGGCAGGCGCGATCTCCGGATAAAGACGTCAAACATAAGGCTGGTCAAAATACAGCTCACCAAAAACCACCAGAACATCAATTTAAGATTATCGTAATCATAGGGCTGAAAGATCACGAGATTCGAGAGCACGAACAGACCAACAAATGCAAGATAGAACGTCCTCACCTTCGGTTTTGCGAACCAGCAAGCCAGCGCGAAAATAAAAATATGGGGACTCATGTTTTTGAGCCAGAACCACCAGAACGAATCGTTCCCATTCATCCACCCAAGCGCAGGACGAAGAAAATGCCCGGGTTGGCCGGGCAAAATCCATAATACTTGAGGCAGAGCAATGACAATCATTGGCAAAGAAAACCAGATCCATGCTCTTGCTGTGCCGCTCCACTCATTACCTTCGACCAACAACTCAATAAAGACTAAAAATCCGGCGACGATTGTCAGGGCCACAAACGTGTGAAAGTGAATCAGTGGCAAGCAGGAGAGAAGAACTCCGGCGTAGAACAGACTTTTTCGATTAGAGCTGGTCCAGTGCAACCACAACAGCACGATTACGACTGTTCCTATGCAGAATCCGAAATCGGCAGGTCTTTGGGGTAAGAGAAGGTCACCTACAAAATTTGAAAAACGCAGGTTGTGCTCAGGAAGGTGGGAATAATCACTATGCAAGACAGTGAACTGCAAAGGCATATTCGATGAGTTTCGGTAATCGCTCCACAGATAAAACATTCCGACGATGCTGCCGTTGAACAGAACTAACAACACTGAGGAAATCGAACCAAGCGCACTCGCCCCAACCCTACGGGCGAGCACATAAAGTGCGGCGATAAATGCCAGAATACTCAGCAGCGAAGGTAGAATCAGGCTCGCCCGAAGACTTAAGCCGCTTCTAACCAAACATGCACTGATCAGATCAGGTACAAAGGGATATGAAAGTTTGGTCCTTGGAAAGATTGGATTTTCCCTGACGGCGGCCGATCCTCGCTGAACGAAGTTGGAAATCATGGAAAGGTGCCATGCGAGGTCGCCCCACGTGCTGCCTCCCGAATACAACCCGTCGGCTTTCTGCGCCAGCATGTGCGTCGAGAGCAGTTGAAAAAAAAGAAACCCGAAGAATACCACCAAGAACAATATGGGAAGGCGGTCCTGGAAAGCCTCGCGTAGGGTGCCACGTTTTAGCAATGAGCCCTCCAGTTCACTTACCAGTTCCATTCGCAGCGTAAAGAACGAGTTGCACTCCGGATCTCATAGGGTACGTGCCGATCAGTCGATAGCGGTCGGCGAGCAAGGGAGCAAGCTCTGGAACCTGGCGAACCGATGCGATCACAATCGAGGCATTCGTCGACATCGGCTTTCCGAAGTAGCCTGTATTTTTGTAATTGCGCAAATACCAGGGTAAGGGCCAATACTCAGGTGCCATTATGGCAACGCTTGTATTGTTTCCGGTCCCACTGAGGTCGGCGACGCGTTCGACCTGTTGCACAAGATCGAGGAATGCTCTATGTGTCTGAACATAAGGATAGACATAATGGTCGTCGTCATAGTGATAAAAGTTTAACTGCACGGACTGATATAACGTAAATAGTAAAGCCCCCGCCATAAGACTGACTGGGACCAACCTTCGCCACCTGTTTCCTGAAACGAGAAACGTCGCATTCCATAGTTGCTCTGCCGCGTATCCAGCAGTCAGAGCCATCGGAAGAAGTGCATTGACCAGAATCCAAGGGATCTTATAGGGCAATACGGAATAGACGAAAAGAAGTGTGAAACCCCATAGCCCGGCAAACAGCGCGAAGCGGCTTCGTCGCTGAAAGAGCGCCAGGAATGTTCCGCACGCCCCGGAAACAAGAATGACCGGTTCTTCTCGAAGCAGCCAATTCAGATAGGTGTACCAAGGTGCCTTATGCTGCGTCATCCCCGTGCGAAACCAGTAGCTATAGGTGGCCACTGCTTCGTGCATGCCTTGCGAGTAATTACCGAAAAACGATGAGAAGAACAGGATGGTGAACACTAGGAAGAGTCCGGCCGAGCAAACCAAAAGAAGAACGAGACGCCGGCTTCCGCCCAGTTTGGATAACGTTAAATTTGCTGGCTGTGGCACCAAGATTTTCGCCAAGCCAGCACTGGCCACGATCGATGCTAACGAGATCACGGCAGTCTCCTTGGTTGCCAACATCAATGCCAGTGCGATTGAAGCGAAAAATAGTTGTTTAGCATCGTGCGTGTCGTAAAAGCGTGCGAGGCAAACGACCAGCCAGAGCGTAAAGAACGCCAGCGGTATTTCATGTATGAAATCGCGGGAAAAATACACCATTCCCGGCGACAACGCGAGTAAGGCGGCTGAAAATAACGCTCCAGCCTCACCGAGACGGTTCCGAAGTCCGGTTGCGAGCCCAATGATCCCAATACCGAACAATACCGGCACGATGCGTATCGCAAGCGTGTTTGTTCCTTCTCCACCGAATAGCAGGTTGTTAACACTGGAGGTGATCAGCGCGAAATAGTACAGCGTTGGACCATGATAGTTCGCAGGGTCATAGCGGTAGACTCCTTCTCGAAAGAGCCTCAAAAGAAAGAGTCCATTAACTCCTTCGTCGTGGTGGAGAGGTTTCAGGGCCAACGCATAGAGTCGCAACCAAGTCGCTGCCACAATCACAGTGACCTCTACTGCAATCTTAAGGCGATTTCGCCCGCAACGCAGGTGACCCGTATGATGATCCATTAATCTTTTATAGATCCGCACGCCATCGATTGGTGTTGACCACGGTCCGTTGAACTTGTGAACAGCAATCCCTCGCCTGGGCAAAGATCGCCCTTCAGTCTACTTCGCGTAGCCACTACCGTGTCATTCTCGGCAAAGGCCCGATCCGGCTGTCCTGGCAATAGCGATCATTTCTGTTACATTTCAGAATTTCGCCCACAGGTGGCCCGACACGGCGCCGCGGCGGCCCTGGCCGTGGCCTCAACCCGGGACTTGCAGATGATGGCGGCTCTAATACTGGCGCAATCTGGTGATGCCGGGCAAGCCCAGAAAATGAGCGACGACTTGGCTCGATGCTACCCGCTCGACACGCTTGTCAACGGTCAGTCATCTCCTGTCACGTCGTGAGCGCTGGGCCACGCATTAAAGGCGTGTAGCAAACACTGCCCTATCTGATGCCGACCATGTCAATCCGATCCGGAAGGCTACGTGGTGATCGTTGCTGCACCGACTGTGAGCTGATATTTAGCTCTTTCGAGGATCAAGGCAAAGAGCGGGTAAAACCAGATAAGGTGGTTGGCGTGCATTTCCTTGAACGTCACTTCGCCGATGATTAATAAGAGTGCAAAGGTCACAAGAACATTTTCATACTCAAGCGGTAGTTCAATATTTCGATAGAGTGAAAACGTTATTGCTGCGAACAACGCAAGCGGCAATACAAGGTGATACGCAGGAGGCAGTTCTGAGTACAAACTCGTGGAATCATAAGGAATCGTAAGCCGAATCCGGAAGACGTTATTGAACAATCCTTTTATATCCCAGATCGCGAATCCAAGGAGTGGAATCAGTCCCAAGGTGAAACCCTTAACGATCGACTTCTTCAGGTCCTTTCGCAACAAAGCAATCAGGAGGAACATCGCAGGTGAGAACTTTGCGGCGAACGACAGCCCCAGGAAGATTCCGGTCAAAAAGTATTTTTCGTCCTTGAGAGCCACGAGAGACGCGAGAAGCAGACTTACGGGGAAGATATCATTCGCGCCTTGGCTAAAGATCTCGTACCAAAATCTTTCAGCCAGGAGAAACAGGCAAAGAACGTATGTGATCCTGGCTAATCGATTCGCGCTGCCCTCCTTGGACTCATGCACCAACAGACTCAGGAGAAGCGCTGACACGAACAGATAGGTGAGGCTCGAGAGCTTATACCCCAAGCCAGGCGACAACACTGCTGGCAAATACCCCAGCAGCATCAGCGGGCCATAATGAAATCCCCTATATCGAGGCAATAACTCGGGTCGCCGATTGATGTCTGGGCTCGAGTAGGGATTCTTTCGTTCAACGAACAACATCGAAGCCGCGTTGACCGTCGTATAGCCGATGTCGACCCTCGGGGGGCTGAACAGTCCTGGTCCATAAGTCCTTCCGTAGCTCACTACAATGGAGACCAGAATGATCGTCCATGCGATCAGTTCGAGTCTCACGAAATGCGATGGAGCTTCTGTCAGACCAGTGCGGCTCCTCAGAAACACAATCAGCGTAAACAGCGCGGCAAAACAGAAAAGCTTGACGAACGCGTGGCCCCAATCGTACTTGTGCAAGAGTCCGTAGAGGTAGAACATCAATCCCAGGATCAAAAAAGGCGACGCTGTTTGTCGCAGCCCTTGGGTGAGACGGCCAGTCATTTCAAGCAGTATAATTCAAGGTTTCATGGACGCCAACCCATTCGTGTCTAGCCAACGGGCCGGTTCGCTCGAGAGAGTGAGAGCTTCGTGGCGAAGTCGATTGATGGTCTATGGTCTGATTTATGTTTTATGGCTGGTGGTGTTGTGCGCCGGCACTGGGGGGTTCGCCAACTTTCACATCTGGTTGACCTCGTGGTCGAAATGGGATGCTCAGTGGTACGAACGCATTTGGAATGAAGGCTATCGACGCGGCGACCCACGAGCGCTCGTCTTCCCGCCCGGCTACTCCGTGCTGGTTGGCGCTCTCGCGACGTTTCTTCATCTGGACTTTCACCTGATGGCGATGGTAGTGAATGTTATTTCGTATTTTGCCGCGATGGTGCTTGCCGTTGACCTGTTTGCAAAGTTCCTGAGGGTTTCGCCGGCGCCTGCATTCGCTCTGGCTCTTTCGTCGCCAGCGGCCTATTTCGTTTTCGCAGCTTATTCGGATGCGGTATTTTGCTTCATCTTGTGGGCGGCTCTCTATCTGGCCCTGATCTGTCCACTTGGTCGAGTCGCTCGAGTGACCGAATTCTGTCTCCTCCTCGTAGCGCCCTGGATTCGTCTCACGGGCTATGCGTTCAGCTCGTGGATGCTGCTCAAGAGATGGACGGCACTGGCGGTGTGTGCATCACTTCTGGGGTGGCTTGTTCTGAACTTCGTGATCGCAGGCCACCCCCTTTACTTTTTGCAGGCCCAAAAGCTCTTCATAATGCCCGAAGGAAATTTCGTGGATGGTTTTCGGAGTACTTTCTCAGGCTTGCTGCCTGTATATTTTCCCGGCCTTCCAGGGGATTGGGCTGCATATTTTCAGTTTCACTTGCTTCCAGCGATTTACCTCTTCGGACTTGCTTTCGCGGGCATTTGGCTTTGTTATCAGCGGTGCTGGCTGATTGGCATCACGGTTCTTTCAATTCTGTTTGTCTCGCACAACCAGTCGTTCTGGCGAAGTGCGGTTCGGTATGATCTCGCGATTTTCTGCTGCTTGAGCCTTCCGCTCCTTGTTGTGGTGCATGACAACCGTCCGAAGCTCGTCTTGCGAGTAAGCCTGTGGGCCGTTGCAATCGTGGTAGGCGTCGCCCAAATCGTTCTGCAGATTTACTTCGCCAATCTCTTTAAGAGCGGCCGCTGGGCGTTTTAGCGGGCCCGTTGAGACAGCGGCACCAGCTCGCCTTTTTTCGAAAATTGAGCCACGACTCATTCGGCACAAATGTCTGGTTGTAGGGGGCCCGGCGCGATCGGATTCCTATGGGATTCCAAACCGTTGCCCGCGCGGGAGGGAATTAAAGTGGATCACTACTCTCGATCCTGACGACGTGGAGTCTTCTGAGCACCTGTCAGAATTCGTTGTCCTTGCGGGACAGCCCTCCACATAAGCACATGCTCATGATGTGGGCAAGTACTTCTATGACGCAATTCGGCGCGTGCTCATTCAGAAAGCGGGCTGGACAACTTCATTGCCCGGTATGATTCGTCGAGCCTCGGAAGGTTCATGTCTCCAGATCCGGTCTTCATGACAAAACACCGGCTGATCGATCCTCAAGAGTGGAACTTGTAGTCCATAGCTAGGATGGATCTGTTCGGTTGCGCTACTTGTACACCGGGCGGGCTGGCCCACCCTCTGGGTCCACGCTGCACGGCGGTCAGGTAGCCTCGTAATGGCGAAAGATGGTGATGAATAGGGGACTGAAGCGAGAGCTCGAGCTTCGCGTAATGTACTTGGAAGCGGTACACCTGCCGGTGTTCGAAGAAACGGCTGGCGATAATCGAGCGCGGATCAAACAGCTTTTTGCCGGCCGCACGTAGCCGCGCGTAAGTAGAGACGCTCCTGTAGGCGGTCAACCAGGAGTTGATCGTGCGATCGGGTACATCCACGTGGAAGTGGCGGCGTAGGACGGATCGGGTGTCGGTGATGGAGTAACCGAGATTGAAAGTGGAGACGGCGTCTAGGATGAGTTTGAGGGGGTAGGTTCGATTCTTGCCGGGATGGTGCATACGACACGCAACTTGCATCGATGTGCGCTTTGAGCATTGAGGAATTGACGAAGATCGCTCCCGAGGATGCCATTGCACTATTCAAACGGATGTTGGAGAAAACGAAGGAGCATGTAGATAAGTTCCCAAGCGAACACCATTGGTTAAATTCCGTCGAGGAGGTCCTACCGCTCCTCGCAGCACAACCAGACGAGTTAGTGGCAGTCGTATCCACCCTGAAGGATCTGTGGATGAAAGGCATGTACGTTGGCGACCCTACAGTCATCTTTGGCTCGTTCCGTCGCGTTGAGCAATTGCATCGCCAACGGGCAAAGGCGAAACTGAAGGCGCTCTACGACGAAATGAAAGCCGCGCATCCACCTCTCGTGGATGTTGACTGGTCGGGTTAAGAGCAAATAGTCTCCCTTAATTGAAAACCCTGATCTTGCTAAGCACACGAGAAGCTGTGCCGATCAATTCATCTGTGATTTAATATCGAGCAGAGGCACCAAATATGAAAGTTGATTTCATGGTCATCTGCTACAAACAAAAGGGTACTACTTCAACTGATGGAAACAGTTAAATAAACAGCAAACATGAAAGTTACCGATGACATGATTGTTAAAGAAGTCCGCGATTTCTACCTGAGCTCCCGTGACTTCAACGGAATTCCAGCTGCAGATCTCTTGGCCAGACTTAAAGCGGAATGGCCCGATTTGAGTGTTAGACTTGCGGCGCTTGTGTCGGAACACCATATTGATCTTGCCCTTCGGGAGCCACTCCGGAAACCCCCACATAAAGCGCATCGCCACGCCCCCACTCGATATTCAAATCGCGAAACTTAAAACTGAAGACCCTCACCAGTTTTGTATTTACCCGAGCAAGGAAGTCGTTGAGTCCGCAGTAAACGTCAACGTGGTCACAGCATGACGGGAACTTGCTGCCACGCGATCAACAGTACTTAATTTTTGTCATTCCGACGCCGAGCGAAGCGGAGGCGGAGGAATCTGCTTCTCGGCTTGTGCCTGGAAGCGGCGAACCCCCTCTCGAGCGGGCCAGTAGAGTTGGGGGACACGTTTTTGGAGCCACGGTCTTTGCAACCCTGGCTCTTCGCCTCTTGGTTCGTTCCCGCCCTGCGAATAAAGCGAGCCGTTGTTGGGTTGGATGCTGCCCTTCTGTCCATGGACCATGGCGTTCATGGATTTTTGCTGCGGCTTTCAAGTTTCCTCTTTCGAGTGTGAAATCCACAACTCTCCTGCCAGCCTTCCATTGAGCCAGAACAGACGAATCGATGGCGTGGAGAGGAAAGTCGACAAGGTCATTACCCAACTCGACGCGGTTCTGAAGAAATCCGAGGACCATCGTGACGAAGATGTGAGCGGCGCGGAGCAACTCCGCCGACACGACGATCAGTTGCAGGATCACGCGGTTCGGATCAAGAAACTGGAAACCGTCCGCAACCCATAAATTACCATCACAAACTCTCGGCTTATGCTCGTTAGGAAATGCGACAACTGCAAAAAGGAAATCAAGCAGCTCAACGAAGCGATTGTCGCCGGAATTGGCTTTCCAGAGTTCTCATTCTGCGAACGCTGTGGAAAACCGATCATCGTGTTCCTGAAGAAACGCAAGCTTCTTCAGCCCAAGACGACCGGATAGCAGCCCCATCGGATTCCTTCACGCAACAATGGACCGCGGCTGACGGGGTCTTCTTTCGCCTCGCCTTTTTCCCACAGCGGAAAGCCCCCCGCTCAACGTCTCCAAATTTCAAAAGCCAGCCAATCTCGGCTGGCAAAGTTTTTGTATCTGCCTCCGGCGCTTCACCTTGATCGGACGAGGAACCCGGCTCACTTCCCTTGAGTGCGTGGCGAGTCGGCCAGCCTAACCATCCACCGCATATGGTAGGAACAACTTCACTGGATCATGGTGTTCCAATGGTTCGGATTCACCCGGAGGAGTAGCTCGGGAGTCTTGTATGCCTCAGGCGGTGTCATTTGGATGAGGGAGGAAGCGACTAAGGGTTGGGCGGGCCTTTAGCAATTCCGCCCTTGCGCCTGCAAGCAATATGGCGTCAATTTAATCTGTATGGCTCGCACTACTGGATTGCCAAAGGCGATCAGTGGCATCAACTCATTCTAGTTACGCGGATACCTGCGTGCCGCACCTCCCCGTCGCACCAAGCCCAGACGTCACACGCCAGCCGCTTACGGCGTCGGATCGTTGAACGAGCCCCCGAAGATGTCGCTGTTGCCGAAGGTCGCTGGACAATCTTGTTGCGGCGCCGGCTTCGGAGTCGTGGGATCTGACTGAGCTGCCGCCCGCCATGCGTGAGGCTGCCGCGGCGTCGGAAGGCTAAAGCTTGCGAGTTCGCAATTGCGCTACTGTGGAAGCGCTTCGATCCGCCTTGCTTTCTGGACGTACAGGTCCTCATCGGCTGCTTTGATGACATCATGGGTGGTTGTCCCAGGCTTGTATGCGGCTACGCCACAGCTAAGTGCCAGGCGGTAT